>ENA-OQBG01000261-OQBG01000261.1-human-gut-metagenome-genome-assembly--contig:-NODE-261-length-9999-cov-2.702289_pt1 | contig 9999 bp, 12 predicted proteins | sample MGYA00242746_ERZ504551 | MGnify/ENA primary metagenome ERZ504551 (study PRJEB26092, sample SAMD00036289) | human gut metagenome | host: Homo sapiens | study: EMG produced TPA metagenomics assembly of the... | reverse complement strand
GAAAGGATAATTAAATATGAAAAAATATCTATATCTTATTTGTCTATTATGTTGTTGTGCATTTGTAAGTAATATACAAGTAGTATCAGCACAATCATCAGCTCCATATGTAAGAGTAGGCTTATTACAAGGAGTACAAGAAGTTGTAATCACAGCAAATGATGATTTTGTGGTCAAAGATGTTGACAATAAAGTAAATTATAAATTTAAAAAGATGAATGAAGTAAATATTCGTCAAAAAGATAGAACTGTTTATGTCAATAAAAAAGGCAAGGAAACTACTACTTTAGTGGTAGCAGTCAAAAATAATGCCCCTGTAATTGTCAATGGCAAACGATATAGAGGAAATTTGATTATTCAACCGCATAAAGCAGGGCTTACAGTGATAAATCGTTTATTAATTGATGAATATTTATATGGTGTCGTACCAGAAGAAATGCCTGCTAGTTGGAATATAGAAGCTTTAAAAGCTCAAGCTGTAGCTGCTAGAACTTTTGCTTTATACGATAAGCTTGATCGAAAACATACAAAAGAAGGTTTTGATGTCTGCGTGACGACAGATTGTCAAGTTTATGGTGGTATGGATTCAGAAGCTGCGACTACGAATAAAGCTATAGATGCTACAAAAGGAGAAGTCATTGTTTATTTAAATCAACCTATATGTTCAGTATTTCATGCAGCTTCAGGTGGTCAAACTGATGACAGTATCAATGTATGGAATGTCAATGTGCCTTATTTGAGAGAAGTAGAAGATAAAGAGGAACAATCTCCATATCAAAGTTGGGCAGTATCTGTAACAGTAGATAATTTAAGTAAATCTATAAAAAATTCATATAGTGATATTGGTACAATAAAAAGAAATAGATTTTAGTGGATTGAAAAAAAATCCAAATAAAGCAAGTAAACCGCAAGTTGTAAAATTTATAGGTAGTAATAAAAAATCTGTGGAATTGACCAAGACACAGCTTCGCAGTTTATTGGGTTTAAAAAGTAGCAATTTTACTATAGAATTAGAAGGTAATAAAAAAGCTAAAGGCGATACTTTAAAAATTGATAAAGATGATAAGAAATTGATTTTTAAAGGCAGTGGTTTTGGTCATCGCTTGGGAATGTCTCAATGGGGGGCAAAATCTTTAGCGGATAAAGGTAAAAAATATCAGCAAATTTTATATCATTATTATAGTGATGTAAATATAAAAGATATGTATAAATAAAAATAAAGGGGATAATATTTAATGCTATTAAATGAGTTTGACTATAATCTTCCAGAAGAATTAATAGCTCAAACACCATGTACTAAACGTGACCATTCACGCTTGATGGTGTTAAATCGCAAAGAAAAAACTATTGAACATAAACATTTTTATGATATTAAACAATATTTACGCAAAGGTGATACTTTAGTATTTAATGATACAAAGGTTATGCCTGCTCGTCTTATTGGTCATAGAGCAAAACAGGCGGTAAGGTTGAAGTATTTTATTAAAGCGTTTAACAAATACTAATCAATGGGAAGTTTTAGTAAAACCAGGTAAAAAAGCTCAATTAGGTAATATCATTGAATTTAGTGATGAGCTTGCTTGTGAAGTTGTAGGTCATACAGATTTTGGCGGTCGTATTGTAGAATTTAAATTTGATGGTATCTTTGAAGAAATCTTGGATAGATTGGGTGAAACACCACTTCCACCATATATTCATGAAAAATTAGAAGATAAAAATCGTTATCAAACTGTATATGCAAGAGAAGAAGGCTCAGCAGCAGCACCAACAGCAGGTCTTCATTTTACAAAAGAATTATTAGCGGAAATAAAAGAAATGGGTGTAAATTTAGCTTTTGTAACACTTCATGTAGGTCTTGGCACTTTCCGCCCTGTAAATGTAGATAATATTGAAGACCATGTAATGCATAAAGAATTCTACCATATTGAAAAAGAAGCAGCAGATATTATCAATCAAACTAAAGCTAATGGTGGTAGAGTAATCGCTGTAGGTACAACATCTATCCGCACTTTAGAATCAGCTGCGAAAGAAGATGGCTCTATCTCTCCAATAGCAGAAGAAACAGGCATTTTTATTTATCCTGGCTATAAATTTAAAATCGTAGATTCTATTATCACTAATTTCCATTTACCAAAATCAACTTTAATCATGTTAATCAGCGCTTTTGCTGGCAGAGAATATGTACTTTCCGCATATGAAGAAGCAGTAAAAGAAAAATACCGTTTCTTTAGTTTTGGCGACGCTATGTTTATAGAATAAGATAGTTATTTTTAGAAAAATTTTCTTTTTAGTTCATTTTCTTTTATTTAAAAGAAAAACGAATAAATATATTTATCTTGGAGGCATAATGAAACCTGCAATTACTTATGAACTTATAAAGCAGTGTCCACATACTGGAGCACGTGCTGGTCGTATTCACACACCACATGGTAGTTTTGATACACCTATTTTTATGCCTGTTGGTACTCAGGCTAGTGTTAAGACTTTAGCACCGGAAGAATTAAAAGAAATGGGTGCTGGAATTATTTTAAGTAACAATTATCATTTATTTTTGCGTCCTGGCTCTAAGCTTGTGAAAGAAGCTGGCGGTTTGCATAAATTTATGAATTGGGATAGAGCTATTTTGACAGATAGTGGCGGATTTCAGGTATTTAGTTTAGGCGATTTACGTAAAATATCTGAAGAAGGGGTAACTTTCCGTTCTCATATCGATGGTTCTAAAAAGTTCTTATCTCCAGAAATTGCTACACAATCACAAATGGATTTAGGTGCAGATATAATCATGGCATTTGATGAATGTGTGCCATATCCTGCTGATTTCAAATACACTCGTGAGTCTATGGAGCTTACACTTCGTTGGGCACAGCGTTGTAAAGATACGATGACAAATCCAAATCAAGGTTTATTCGGTATCGTGCAAGGTGGTATGTATAAAGATTTACGTATCGAATGTGCTAATCGTTTAGTAGATATGGATTTCCCTGGATATGCTGTTGGTGGTTTAAGTGTTGGTGAACCAAAAGAATTGATGTATGAAATGCTCGATATCACTTTAGAACATTTACCACAAAATAAAGCACGTTATTTGATGGGTGTAGGTACACCGGATTGTTTAGTTGAAGGCGTAATGAGAGGTATAGATATGTTTGACTGTGTATACCCTACTCGTGTAGCTAGAAATGGAACAGCTATGACATGGAATGGTCGTTTAGTAATAAAAAATGCACAGTATGAGCATGATTTCCACCCAATTGACGAACATTGCAATTGCTATACTTGCAGAAATTATTCTAGAGCATATATTCGTCATTTAGTTCGTGTAAATGAAATTTTTGGTTTACGTTTATTAACAATCCATAATCTTCATTTCTTAATTGACTTTATGAGACAGATGCGTCAATCTATCATGGAAGATAGGTTCCCAGAATTTTATCGCAAATTTACAGCTAATTTCTCATTCAATGCAAAATCTGTGTAAATTTTGAGGAATATTTGTAAATAAATAGAGGTATTATGCTATACTATAGCTAATATAAAATAAATTAATATAATTTTTTATGATGAGGAGAATTTTTTTATGAGTGATTCAATGATGGCAAGTCTTTATTCTTATGGACCAATAGTATTAATGGTAATAATTTTCTATTTCTTACTTTATCGTCCACAGAAAAAACAACAAAACAACGCAATACAATGATGGACAATTTAAAAGTAAGGTCATCGTATTTTAACTATAGGTGGTATCCATGGGGAAATTACTTATATTGATTTAGAAAAATCTGATTTCATTAGAATTAGAATTGCTGATAATGTAGAAATTAAAATCAGCAGTGCTGCTGTAGCTAGAGATTTAACTCAGGAAAAAACAAATGCTAACCCAGCTAACAAATAATAAAAAGGTTCAACGTAAAGAACTTTTAGCAAAAAGAAGAGCGTTAACATTAATCCAGAAAATGAGTATTCAGCAGTAATTACAAAGAAAATTGTAGAACTTGAGGAATATAAAAATTCTCAGATATGTTTTTTATATGCTTCAATGCCTGATGAATTTCAGACAAAAGAATTAATAACAAATGCTCTCAAGGCAGGCAAACAAATTTGCCTGCCTTATATTACTGATAAAAATATGAAAATAATGCAAGCGACTTTAATAAAATCTTTAGATGAATTAGTTGTAGGTGCATATAATATTTTGACAGTAAAAGAAGAAAATCTAAAAATTGTAAAGCCACAAGATATAGATTTTATTTTAGTGCCTGCTGTAGGACTAGATAAAAAAGGTTATCGACTCGGTATGGGTGGTGGCTATTATGATAGATATTTAGTAAAAGCTATCAACGCTAAAAAAAATAGCAGCAGTATATGATTGTCAATTAGTTGATGAAGTAATCAAAGACGATTACGATATCAAAGTAGATATGATTTTGACAGAAATACTACTATAAAATACAGATAATTATAAGGATATTGGGGGAAGATATTTTGAAACAAAATCCTTTATTGAAATTATTAGCGGTAATTATTGTTATCGTTGGTGTTTTTGCTGCATTTATAGCACCACTAGCTGGCTCAATAAGACAAGGTTTAGACCTTCAAGGTGGTACTCATGTCGTTTTAGAAGGTGTAGATACAGAGCAAGCACAAGTTAATGATGATGCTATGAACCGTGTAGTAAAATCATGGAAAAACGTGTAAATGAACTTGGTTTGACAGAGCCAATCATTCAGCGTGAAGGCGAACGCCGTATTATCATTGAGCTTCCTGGGGTTAAAGACCCAGATAAAGCTATTGCTGTACTTGGTAAAACAGCTATGCTTGAATTCAAAGATGAAGAAGGCAATACTGTTTTAAGCGGTACAGATTTAAAAGATGCTAGAGAACAAACTACACAAAATAATCAAAATGAAGTAGCTATTGAATTCACTGATGAAGGTGCTCAAAAATTTGCTGATTTGACTTCTGCAAATGTAGGCAGAACAATTGCTATTTTACTTGATGGTGAAGTTTTAACAGCTCCACGTGTTAATGAACCAATTACTGGTGGTAAAGCAGTAATAACAGGTTCTAGAAATCTTGAAGAAGCACATAATTTAGCAGTGCTTTTACGTTCTGGTGCACTTCCTGTAAAAGTTGATATTATAGAAACTCGTACAGTAGGCCCAACACTTGGTCAAGATAGTAAAGATAAAAGCGTATTTGCATTCACTGTTGGTGTAGGTGCGATTTTTGTATTTATGTTACTTTTCTATCGTGTTTCTGGTTTGATTGCAAATTTTAAGCTTGATGGCTTATGTAATAATTTTATTATTCGTGCTTAAGTTATTAGATGCTACGCTTACACTTCCAGGGGTGGCGGGTATTATCTTGTCTATCGGTATGGCGGTTGATGCCAACGTACTTATCTTTGAACATTTCAAAGAAGAAGTAAAAGCTGGCAAGACACTTCGCATGGCGATGGATTCAGGTTTTAAACGTGCCTTTACTACAATTTTTGACTCAAACTTAACTACAATTATTGCAGCAGCAGTATTATTCTTCTTTGGTACAGGTCCAATTCGTGGTTTTGCCATTACCTTAGGTCTTGGTGTTGTCATCAGTATGTTTACAGCTATTACATTAACACAGTTTATGCTTAAACATTTGATTGCAGCTAGATTATTCACTGACCCACGTATTTATGGTGTATCTTTAGGTCATAAAGTAAAGGACGGTGACATGAAATAATGGCTAGATTTGATATTATTGGTAAACGCAAGATATGGTATGCAATATCTTCATTATTGATTATTGCCAGCTTGTTTTTCATGGTAACTCGTGGCTTTAATATGGGTATTGACTTTACTGGTGGTACTATCATGGATTTACGCTTTGAAAAAGCTGTAAATATAAATGATGTACGTGCTGTTTTAAATGAATATAATTTGAGCAATAGTACAATTCAGCTTTCTGGAGAATCTAGTTCATCTACAGAATCTGAAAATGTAATGATAAGAACTGTAGATTTAGAAGAACAAGAACGTAAAGAAGTAATGGCTGGTTTAACTGATAAACTAGGTGCATATCAAGTGCTTCGTGAAGAAAAAGTCGGTGCTACAATGGGTACTGAACTTATCATGAATGCTATATATGCTACAATTATTTCATGGTTATTGATTATTGCTTATGTATCTTATCGTTTTGAATTTAAATTCGGTATTTCAGCAGTATTAGGCTTAGTACACAATGTAATTATTGTACTTGGTGCTTTTGCACTTACTCAGCGTCAAATAGATTCTTCATTTGTAGCAGCATTGCTTACAATTATCGGTTACTCTATAAATGATACTATCGTTATTTTTGACCGTATTCGTGAAAATTTAAAATTGCATTTTAGAAAAAATGGCGATATTGTAGAACTTGTAAATACAAGTATTTATCAGACAATGACTCGTTCTATTTATACAGTATCTACAGTATTATTCGCTACATTTGCGCTTTATTTCTTTGGCGGAGATACAACAAAAGATTTTGCTTTTGCATTATTAATCGGTTTCTTCTGCGGTGCATATACATCTATATTCATTGCCAGCCCACTTTGGGTTACATTTAGAAGATATTCTGATAAAAACGTTTAGCAAAAACGCATGGCAGATACAAGGTAATAATAAAAAATAAAAGCTAAAGATTTTTTTAGATATGATTTATATATGATATAATAAACTTAGATAAGTTTTTATTTGATATACAGTATAAGATTTTTTGCTAAGATAATAGCAAAATGAATTTTATAGATAATAAACCATGGGATGCATGGGGTTTGCTTGATATGAAAACATCAAGAAGTTTCTATTTTGTAATTGCAAATAAAATGAGATAGAAATACATCACATATACAATAAAGGAAAGTGAATTTTAAGGTGAAATCAGAAGGATTAATTACCATAATTTTAGCCGCAGGTAAAGGCACTCGCATGAAATCTAAATTACCAAAAGTACTCCATTGTGCAGGTGGAAAGCCAATGGTAGAACATGTACTTGATGCTGCTAAAAGTGCTGGTTCCACACGTAATATAGTCGTAGTAGGCTTTGGTCGTGAACAAGTACAAGCTGTTTTAGGCGATAAAGCTGAAATCGTTTTACAAGAAGAACAATTAGGTACAGGTCATGCTGTAATGCAAGCAGAACCATTAATCAAAGATAAAAATACTTCTATAATGGTTTTATGTGGCGATACTCCACTTGTTACAGGTGCTACATTAAAAAAATTCTATGAAGAACATGTACAATCAGGAGCTAAAGCCTCTGTACTTACAACATTTATGCCAGACCCATTTGGCTATGGACGTGTAATTCGTTTAGTAGATGGTTCTGTAGAAAAAATCGTAGAACAAAAAGATGCTAGCGAACGTGAACTTGCAATCAATGAAATCAATACAGGAATTTATTGTTTTGATGCCGAAGCTTTATTTGCTAGCTTGAAAAAAGTAAATAACAATAACGCTCAAGGCGAATATTATTTACCAGATGTTTTATCCATTTTACGTGGAGAAAAACAGAAAATAAATGCTACTATTGCTGAAAATTATGAAGAAACATTGGGCATAAATTCTCGTGAACAATTGGCAAATGCTGAAAAAATCATTCGTCAACGCAAAAATAAAGAATTAATGGCTCAAGGAGTAACTTTGATGGATCCTGATACCACTTATGTAGATGTTGACGTTGAAATTGGACAAGATACTATAATCTATCCATCTACTTGGATTGAAGGCAATAGTAAAATTGGCGAAGGCTGTAAACTTGGACCAAATTCACATTTCAAAAATACAGTTATGGGCGATAATGTAGAAGCTATGTTTAGTTTTACTGAAGACTGTGAAATCGCAGATGATGTAAAAATGGGACCATATGTACACATTCGTCCAAATACAAAACTTGCACATAAAGTAAAAATTGGTAACTTCGTAGAAGTTAAAAATTCTAATATTGGTGAAGGCTCTAAATTACCTCACTTGAGCTATATTGGAGATACTGATATGGGCTCTGGTGTAAATATGGGTTGTGGTACAATCACTGTAAATTATGATGGAAAAAATAAATTCCGTACTATAATAGGTGATGATTGCTTTATTGGTTGCAACTCAAATCTTGTAGCTCCAGTTAAAGTAAATAATGGTGCTTATGTAGGTGCAGGCTCTACAATTACTAAAGAAGTTCCAGAAAACGCACTTGCAATCGCACGTGAAAGACAGAAAAAATATTGAAGGCTGGAAAAGACAAAAGAAAATAACTAAGAAATTTAGTTAGTATAATAGTTTAATTTATATTTTATTTTGGTAGCAATGTAGCATAACTACATTTCTATATATATTATTATTATTTATTATATTTTTAACAGATTTCAGGAGGAGTAAAATGAACTTCGATACCTCAAAATTATGTATTCTCACTGGTAATGCAAATCCAAAATTAGCAGAAGAAGTAGCACAGTATATCGGTGTGGAATTATGTCATGCTTTTGTAGGTCACTTCAATAATGGTGAAACTCAAGTAATGATTAGTGAAAGTATTCGTGGTAAGGATGTATTTATTATTCAGCCAACTAGCCAACCAGTAAATGACAATCTTATGGAATTACTCGTTATGGCTGATGCTTGCCGTCGTGCATCTGCACAGAGCATTAATGCGGTTGTACCATATTATGCTTATTCTCGTCAAGACCGTAAAACTCGTGGTCGCGAACCTATTTCTGCAAAATTAGTAGCTAATCTTATGACTACAGCTGGTATTGACCGTGTAATCACTGTTGATTTACATGCAGGTCAAATCCAAGGTTTCTTTGATATTCCAGTAGACCATCTTGCAGCAGCTCCACTTCTTGCAGCTTATATCCAAGCTAAAAATCTTGAAGATGTAGTAGTTGTTTCTCCTGACCTTGGTGGTGTAACACGCGCTCGTGCTTTAGCAGACCGTTTAAAAGCACCTATTGCTATTATTGAAAAACGCCGTCCAATGCCAGGTTGCGCTAAAGTTATGAATTTAATTGGTGAAGTAAAAGATAAGAATTGCGTTATCATTGATGATATCGTAGATACAGCAGGTTCTTTATGTGAAGGTGCTAAAGCACTTGTTAAACATGGTGCAAAATCCGTTTATGCTTGTTGTACTCATGGTATCTTAAGTGATCCAGCAGTTCAGCGTATTGAAGATTCTCCAATGGAAGAGTTAATTATTACAAATACTATTCCATTACCTGAAGAAAAACATTCTAGCAAAATTGTTTCTGTATCTATGGCTCCACCTATAGGTGAAGTAATTTCCCGTATTTATCAGAAAAAATCTGTAAGTAAACTTTTCGATGCAATTGATATCGTAAAAGGTAAAGGCTGATAATCAAATAAAATATAAAAGAGGTCTCTACAAAGAGACCTCTTTTGCGAATTAGGACAAATTTTTTTATTGATTGTTTCAGCTTAAATTCAGTTTTAAATTTTATATTGGAAAAATAATAAACAAATAGGAGGGATTTTATAATTTATGTTTACCCTAGAGATTATAAAAGCTATTGTTTTAGGGATTGTTGAAGGTCTAACAGAATGGTTGCCTGTAAGTAGTACAGGTCATATGATTTTAGTTGATGAGTTTATGTCTTTAAATGTAAGTAAAGCATTTATGGATATGTTCTTAGTAGTTATTCAGCTAGGTGCAATTTTAGCTGTAGTTGCTTTAAATTTTGATAGACTAAATCCATTTTCAAAAAGAAAAACATATTTGAAAAAAGACAAACCATTTCTTTATGGGGAAAAGTAATCGTTGGTTGTATTCCTGCTGCTGTAATTGGTTTAGCTTTTAATGATTATATGGAAGAGCATTTTATGAATGCACAAGTAGTAGCATTCACTTTGATTTTATATGGGGTATTATTTATTATAGTTGAAAATTATAATAAACATAGAACACCAAGCATCAAAGATATTGACTATTTAGATTATAAAACAGCATTGATAATAGGTTTCTTCA
>ENA-OQBG01000260-OQBG01000260.1-human-gut-metagenome-genome-assembly--contig:-NODE-260-length-10047-cov-1.859173_pt1 | contig 10047 bp, 11 predicted proteins | sample MGYA00242746_ERZ504551 | MGnify/ENA primary metagenome ERZ504551 (study PRJEB26092, sample SAMD00036289) | human gut metagenome | host: Homo sapiens | study: EMG produced TPA metagenomics assembly of... | reverse complement strand
TTACCTCCTGAAATGGACTCACGTTTCTATCGATGCAACCGGGGCGTTGTGATCAATCTGGAGCATGCCGTTGATTTTGACGGATCAGGCTTTCGCCTTGATAACGGAAGCAATGTTCCTGTCAGCCGGAGCTGCTGAAAAACGCCAGACAGACATTTATGGAATTTCTGTTCCAAAGGAGGTCCTGAAATGACTGACATACTTCGCCCTGTACTTGAACTTTCCGTAATCATTCCCGGTATACTGCTGGCATATCTGCCTGTAAAGAACTATCTGAGGCAGACACCGCTTAAGCTGACAGCATGGCTTCTTCCCCTTCTTCTGGGAATCTGTATTTTGGGAGGGGCAGTTTGCTGTGCCCTGCAAATTCCGACCAGATGGTTCCTGTTTCCTCTGCTGCCTGTCATTATGCTCATTTACCATAAAACATTAAAAATCTCTGTCTGGAAATCCGTCAGTATTTTTCTGGCAGTCTTCGCAGTTTTTACATGTGTCAAAAGTCTGTCCCGGGCAGTCAATGCACTTATGACTGCTGACCTGCATATTACAGAAAACGAACTGTGGCTGCACACTGGTGCCGGAATTTCTATAATGTCATCTGCCTGCTGTTTGTTCTGGCAGCCTGGTATCCTGCCTGCCACTGTGTACAGACAATGGTCACAGACGAGAACTTTGCCCAGACCTGGTATGTATTCTGGATCCTTCCGGTAATCTTCATCGGAGTGAATCTTTTTATGATTCCTAAATACCGCGGTACTTTATATACCGGGCGAGTCCTGCAGTGTTATATTGTTTTCAGTCTTGTACTGCTCATAATCCTGCTTCTGTTTTATGTTATGTTTCTTATGATGGCAGTCAGCCTGAACAGAAATGCCAGACTTCAGCAGGAGAACCATTTTCTTTCCCTTCAGCAGGAAAGATACGAGAATCTCTGCATGGCCATTGAAGAAGCAAGGCAGGCACGTCACGATATCCGCCATCATTTTGTCCGTCTGTCCACTCTGGCAGAACAGGGTGACATAGAAAAATTAAAGAATATCTCTCTGCTGCAACCGGCAAAATCTCTGACTATAACCTGCATTTCTGTGAAAATCAGGCTGTTGACAGTGTTTTCGGATATTATTCCACCATTGCAGAAAGAGAAAACATTCCTTTTCATGCACTGGTTTCCCTGCCTGCTGATCTTTCCATAGATGAGATTAATCTGTGCCTTGTGTTTTCCAATCTGCTGGAAAATGCCATCCAGGCAAGTGTAAAAACAGCGCCCGCCCGCAGAAAGATTAACGTGGAAGTTTATCCCCACCATAATCATCTCCTTCTGATCCATGTGGAAAATACCTTCGATGGCAAAATACAGCAAAAAAACAATATTTTCCAATCCTCCAAACACTCCGGAAATGGAATAGGAATCGAATCTGTCCGCCACATTACCGCCAAAAACGGCGGTGCCTGTGACTTTACCTATAAAGATGGTATTTTCTCTGCAAAATAATGCTCCGGATATAATCAGTTATTGATTATACCCGGAGCATTTTGCAAAAATATTCAAATATCTCTTGAAGTATCTAAAATTATTCCATACACTCATCCAGAATTGCAGCCATCTTGTCAATGTGTTCTTTTGTGATCACAAGCGGAGGTACGATTCTCAGTACATCACTGCCTGCAGAAATCACCAGCAGTCCTTTTGCAAGAGCAGCTTTACAACTTCTCCAACCGGGCGGCCCTGGATCACGATTCCCTGCATGAAGCCCATGCCTCGTCTTGTTGCAGCGCATTCATGTTTTGCAACAATTTCATCCAGTTTCTGTTCCAGATATGGAGTCATTTCCTGTACATGTTCAATGATCTTATCATTCTCATAAATGTCAAATACTTTGCTGACTGCAGCACATACAAACGGGTTTCCACCGTAAGTTGTACCATGATCACCTGGCTCCAGAGAAGCTTTGGCAGCTTTCTCATTCAATACAAACGCACCTACCGGCACACCACATCCAAGAGCCTTGCACTTGTCATAATATCCGGCTGTACACCGTATGCCTGCCATGCAAAATAATGTCCGGTTCTTCCCATACCGCACTGGATCTCATCGAAGATCAGCATAATATCTTTCTCATCACAGATCTGACGCAGACCTTCCAGAAATTCCTTCTTCGCCGGATAGATACCACCCTCACCCTGAACAACCTCAGTGATAATTGCGCAGGTCTTATCTGTGATCTGAGCCTTTACGCTCTCAAGGTCATTAAAATCCGCAAACTTCACACCACCCATCAGAGGCTCAAAGGGCTCTCTGTAATGAGCAGTTCCTGTCACGGAAAGTGCTCCGATACTTCTTCCATGAAAGGAATGGTTCATGGCAATGATCTCATGATCTGCATGTCCGTCACGTACATATGCATATTTCTTAGCTGCTTTTTAAAGCACCTTCGATTGCTTCTGTACCACTGTTGGTAAAGAATGCCTTGCTCATTTTACTTGCCTTTACCAGCTTCGCACCTGCTTCGATGATCGGCTCATTGTAATATAAGTTGGAAATATGCATCAGCTTATCAATCTGATCTTTTAATGCTTCATCATATCCCGGATAATGATATCCCAGAGAATTTACAGCAATACCTGCTGCAAAATCCAGATATTCCTTTCCCTCGGAATCATATAAATAACATCCCTGTCCCTTTTCAAAAACAACAGGAAAACGATTATAGGTGTGAAGGATACTCTCTTCGGATTCCTTCATCTGTTCATTCATGTTCATTGTAATATTTCTCCCCGTCTTCTCTCAGAATCGCAGTACCAATACCTTTGTTTGTAAAGATCTCCAGCAGTAAGCTGTGAGGAATTCTTCCGTCAAGGATATGGACTCTGTTAACGCCTTCTTCAATGGCATCAATACAGTTTTTCAGCTTCGGAATCATACCTCCGCCTACATAACCGTCATCGATCAGTTTCTGTGCTTCATCTACATGAAGTTCAGAGATCAGGCTGGACGGATCATCCTTGTCTTTATAAACGCCTTCAATATCAGAAAGGAATGCAAGCTTCTCAGCATGAACAGCCTCTGCAATGGCACATGCCGCATCATCCGCATTAATATTATAAGTAGCGAACTCATCGTCATAACCTACCGGGAAAATGATCGGCAGGAAATCTTTCTCCAGAAGATCCTCCAGAATCTTCGGCTCAACCTTTGTAACTTCACCAACAAATCCGATGTCTCCGCCCTCTGTCTGTTTCTTGCGGCATTTCAGCAGACCACCGTCTTTACCACTGATACCAACAGCATTTACACCAAGAGATTCCACCATGGCAACCAGTTCCTTGTTCACCTTCGCAAGAACCATCTCTGCGATCTCCATAGTATCTTTATCTGTTACACGAAGACCATTAATAAATTTCGGCTCCATACCTACCTTGCCAACCCAGCGGCTGATTTCCTTACCGCCGCCATGAACGATGATCGGTTTAAAACCAACCAGTTTCAAAAGAACAACATCCTTGATCACGTTCTTCTTCAGTTCATCATCCAGCATGGCACTTCCGCCGTACTTTACAACTACAATCTTACGATTAAATCTCTGAATATAAGGAAGCGCCTCGATCAGCACCTCCGCTTTATCTAAATATTTCTGATTAATCATTATTCTCTCCTTTTTCCAGTCAATGTCTGGTCTCCATCCCTGCTTATTGCTTTTCGCAATTAAAGCAGGAGACTTACCTGATTCGGTTAAAATCACCCTTATTCACAGAATTTTGTTATGAACGGTAATCTGCATTGATTTTTATATAATCATAAGTCAGGTCACAGCCCCATGCAGTTGCTGTGGCATCACCCATCTTCACATCAGCGATTGCTGTGACAGCTTCCTCAGAAAGAATCTTCGTTGCCTCTTCTTCACTGTAATCCACAGCCACACCATTCTCAATAATCTGGATCTTACCAGCCTTACTCTCAAAGAACAGATCCACCTTCTCAGGATCAAACTTCGCACCGGAATATCCCATAGCACACAGGATTCTTCCCCAATTTGCATCATGTCCGTAGATAGCAGCCTTTGTCAGAGAAGAAGTAACAACAGACTTGCTCAATGTAACTGCCTGCTCCTTAGACTCTGCACCAATGATCTTCACCTCAAACAGTGCAGTCGCACCCTCTCCGTCACCTGCGATCTTCTTCGCCAGAGTAGTATTGATATAATTCAGCGCAGCCTTGAAGGTTTCGTAATCCTCACCCTTCTCTGTGATCTCCGGATTCTCAGCCAGACCATTAGCCAGAAGAAGAACTGTATCATTAGTAGAAGTATCTCCATCAACAGAAACCATATTGTAAGTATCCTTAACATCCTCACTTAACGCTTCCTGCAGCATCTTCTTGGAAATCTTCGCATCAGTAGTAACAAACCCAAGCATGGTACACATATTCGGATGGATCATACCGGAACCCTTACACATACCACCAACAGTAACCGTCTTACCGCCAATCTCAATCTGAACAGCAACCTCTTTCTTCTTGGTATCAGTAGTCATGATCGCCTTCGCCGCCTCAGTACCAGCCTCCAGAGAACCATCCAGCTTCGGCGCCATCATCTTCACACCATTCTTAATACGGTCAATGGGAACCTGCATACCAATCACACCTGTAGAAGCAACCAGCACACTGTCAGCAGCCACCCCAAGAATCTCAGCAGCCGCATCTGCAGTCTCCTTACAATAACCATAACCTTCTGCACCAGTACATGCATTGGCAATACCACTGTTACAGATCACCACCTGTGCAGACGGATGATTATAAACAATATCCTGATCCCATTTAACAGGCGCAGCCTTCACCACATTGGTAGTAAAAGTCCCCGCAGCTACACAAGGCACCTCACTGTAAACCATAGCCATATCTGTTCTGCCCTTATACTTAATCTCAGCCGCAGCCGCCGCTGCCTTAAATCCCTTAGCTGCCGTAACGCCGCCATCTATAATCTTCATAAAACCTCAATCCTTTCTATATAATAAGACAAACTATCTTGTTTCCCGTCCACATCCTCCACGCTCAGCGACTGCCGCAACTCCCCTGCGCAGTCACGTCCGTCAGACATCCACATCTCTTCCGTCCTGAAAAGTCAGCTCCGGAAATTATTTGGTTTTGAACGCATTTGCAGGGGCTGTAGTAACTCTTAGTGCTCGGGAATTTGCGTTATGAGGCGGCTGCATCACTGTCTGAGCGAAGTTTGCAACGGAGCGAGTTTGACAAGCCGCCTCATGCCTTTAGCAAATTCACGAACACTTAGAGTTAGTAAGCCCCGAAACCGCGTTCAAAACCAAATAATTTCCGGAGCGTCCCCTTTTCTCTAACTTACGGACACATCGGCACCTGCAGCAGTCCCTCAGCCTCCTTAAATCCAAACATCAGATTCATATTCTGCACAGCCTGTCCCGCAGCACCTTTAACCAGATTATCCATAGCCCCCATCATAATAACTCTGTGAGTTCTCTGATCAATCTTAAAATTCACATCCACATAATTACTTCCTTCCACACACTTCGTCTGCGGACAAACATCCTTATCCAGCACACGAACGAAAGTCTCATTCTCATAATACCTATCATAAACTGCCTTCACCTCTTCATAAGAAACATCCTTAGTCAGAGAAGCATAAGCAGTCACAAGAATACCACGATTCATAGGAATCAGATGAGGTGTAAAATTGATCAGCACTTCCTTACCACACGCATAACCAAGCTGATCCTCAATCTCAGGTGTATGTCTGTGAGTAGCAACACCATAAGCCTTAATATTCTCATTTACTTCACAGAACAGATTGGCAACCTTCGCTCCACGTCCTGCTCCTGAAGTACCGGACTTCGCATCAATAATAATGGTAGACGGATCGATCAGTCCCTCTTTAATCAGCGGATAAATAGAAAGTGTGGAACATGTAGGATAACATCCCGGATTCGCAATCAGTCTTGCCTTCTTAATCTCCTCACGATTAATCTCACACAAACCATAAACCGCCTCATCAATAAACTGCGGAGCTTTATGCTCAATTCCGTACCATTTCTCATATTTCTTCACATCTTTAATACGGAAATCCGCACTCAGATCAATAACTTTCGCCTTAGAAAGAATTCCTTCATTAATTAAAGAAGCACACAGTCCCTGAGGAGTAGCTGTAAAGATCACATCCACTTCATCAGCTAATGCTTCCATATTATCATCCATACATTTCGCATCTACCAGCTTAAAAAAGTTCTGATAAACATCTGCATATTTCTGGTCAATATAACTTCTTGAACCATACCACGCAACTTCCACATCTTTATGTCCCAGAAGCAGTCTCACGATCTCGTTACCTGCATATCCTGTGGCACCGATAATTCCTGCTTTAATCATAATAATTTCCTCCATCTTCGCCTCATCCGGCGGTCTTCATTTCATAGTAAAACTTTACTCTATCAGAGTGCTGGACTAATTATACATCTTACCTGCATAATATGCAATAGTCATTTTTCAATGTTTTTACATGGATTTTATTTCAGTTCACGGATTTCCCCCTGTCTTTTCCTATATTATGTTGTCATATTTATGCAAAAACAGATAAAATCTTTTTTTGCATTTTTTCTATTGCATATTTATAAAAAAAAGGTGTATATTATCACTTGTTAAGCGGAATCACACGAAATCATCTTGTTCCGCATTGAATATTTATTCAAAAATTTCAATCAGAAATTACCGCATTTATTCAAAAATAATGCGCTGAACTCCCGACCTATTCATTTACTTTCGGCAAACGGATATCTCAGGAAATTTTTACAAATCAGGAAAATAATAAAATCCAATTTCAGGAGGAATACAATCATGAAAGAAAAAGTCGTTTTAGCATACTCAGGCGGTCTTGATACCACAGCCTTAATCCCATGGTTAAAAGAAACATTTGATTACGATGTTGTCTGCTGCTGCGTAAACTGCGGTCAGGGAAACGAACTGGACGGACTGGATGAAAGAGCAAAGCTTTCCGGTGCTTCCAAATTATATATCGAAAGATATCTAGATGAATTCTGTGATGACTCATCGTTCCATGTGTCAGGAGGTGCTGTATACGAACACAAATATCTCCTTGGTACATCCATGGCCCGTCCGGCAATCGCTAAGAAATTAGTTGAGATTGCACGTAAAGAAGGCGCAGTTGCTATCTGCCACGGTGCTACAGGTAAAGGTAATGACCAGATCCGTTTCGAACTCGGCATCAAGGCTCTTGCTCCTGACATCAAGATCATCGCTCCATGGCGTATGACAGACAAATGGACCATGCAGTCACGTGAAGATGAGATCGCATTCTGTAAAGCTCACGGAATCGACCTTCCATTCGATGCAAGCCACAGCTACAGCCGTGACAGAAACTTATGGCATATCAGCCATGAAGGTCTGGAACTGGAAGATCCTTCACAGGCTCCAAATTATGACAATATGCTTGTTTTAGGTGTTACACCTGAGAAAGCCCCTGATAAAGAAACAGAAGTTACCATGACATTCGAGCAGGGTGTTCCGAAAACATTAAACGGCAAAGAAATGAAAGTTTCCGAGATCATCACAGAGCTCAACAAATTAGGCGGCGAGAACGGTATCGGTATCGTTGACATCGTTGAAAACCGTGTTGTTGGTATGAAATCCCGTGGTGTATATGAGACTCCTGGCGGAACAATCCTTATGGCAGCTCATGAACAGCTCGAAGAACTGACACTCGACCGCGAGACAATGGAAACCAAGAAGAAACTCGGCAGCCAGTTTGCTCAGGTGTATACGAAGGAAAATGGTACACACCGCTTCGTGAAGCAATTCAGGCATTCGTTGAGTCCACACAGAAATATGTAACAGGTGAAGTTAAATTCAAACTGTACAAAGGCAACATCATCAAAGCCGGTACAACTTCTCCATACAGCCTGTACAATGAATCTCTTGCATCTTTCACAACAGGTGACCTCTATGACCACCACGATGCAGATGGATTCATCACACTGTTCGGACTTCCACTGAAAGTTCGCGCTATGATGTTAAAAGAAGTTGAGCAGAACAAGAAATAATTAATTGATAACAGATTCAGCCAGATGGACACTTTATTCATCTGGCTGTTTTTATTACCTGATACAGTATTGCAATTCTGTAAAAAATGGCACAAAAAAGACACAGCCAGATGGCCATGTCCGTTTTTATCTGCTATGTTTATGATTATCTGCTTTCCAGTTCCGCACGTTTCTTATCGATAACTCCTGAAGTTTTTCCAGCTCTTCCACTGTAATCCCATCAGATTCCAGAAGCGCATTCATCATTTCCACCGGATTAATCTTTCTGCTTTGGCATTTCCCTTTAAATAATCCTCTCTTGAAAGAAGAGGGGTATAATTTCTTGCATACACCTTGCCGTTCATTGAAGTTCCCGCAACCTGGATCAGGTTCTCTTTCAAAAGAAGCTCCAGGCATCTTCTTACTGTCGGCATTTTCAGTTCCGGTGCAATGTCATTGATCTCAAAAGCAGACAATGGTCTTCCCTCTTCCCAAAGCACATTCATAATATCATAACGTTTACCTTTTAAGATGTCCATCTTAAGATCTCCTTCCATTTTTAACCAGATATCACTATAATACAGAAATATCGAATTAATTACAATTACAGAGACCTTACACTGATTTACAGTCCTTTTACAAATTTGTTACCAAGTTTATCCGGACAATAATACATCTTTCTACACATCACGAATCATTTCGTCATAAAACAAGCTGTTTTTCTCTTAAGAACGGGCATATACCCACTCTCTGAAAAGTGTATAGATGACAGATACTGTCGGAATGAAGATCAGCATTCCCGCAATTCCCATCAGACTGCCGCCAAGTGTTACAGCTACCAGTACCCAGATGGATGGAAGCCCGACAGAACCACCTACCACATGAGGATAGATCAGGTTCCTTCTATCTGCTGCAGGATAAGGAAAAGTCCCAGAAACAGAACTGCTTTTACAGGACTTATCATAAGAATCAGAAAAATGCTACCCAGCATCCGATAATTCCGCCAAACAGCGGGATCAATGCTGTAAATGAAATCAGGACACCCGCCAGCATTGCATATGGAAAATGCAGGATTGTCATGGATACAAAGAACATACTTCCAAGAATCACAGCTTCGATACACTGTCCGGTAATAAAGCTGGAAAAAATCCTGTTTGCCAGATTCCATACATGTGCCAGATATCTGACCGGTTTTTCCGGGAACATTGCGTACATTGCTTTTTTTACCTGCTGCATAAGTTTTTCTTTCTGCAAAAGGACGTAGCAGGCAAAGACAAAGCCGATGGATACATTCATTGCAGTAGTCAGAAGTCCCATGGTGATGGACACTGTGGAGGAAACAATGTTATTGACTCCGTTCTTCAGTACGCCGAGTACAGAATCGATTATTTTTCCCGGCTCAATGTCAAGAGACTGCGCCCATTTCACAACTTCCGGATTGTTTCCGAATACATTGTCGATCCATTTCTGGAAGACCGGAATGTTTTCTTCTATCTTTTTCGCTATATTTACGAATGTTGCCCCCAGTTCCGGTACTACTACCAGCATAACGATCACGATTATACAAATCACAAAGCAGATAGAAAGCACCAGGCTGACCGGCCTTGCCAGTTTTTGTGCTGTTTTTTTTCTCTTGTTTCAAGGCTTTTCCGAACAGATGATGTTCTATGAATTTCATTGGAATATTGAGGATAAAAGCGATTCCAAAGCCAATGATGAACGGAAAGAGAAAGCCAAGCAGAACTCTGACAGTGCTGATGACTATGTGCAGGTTCTGGACACCCAGATATAAGAGAATTGCGAATGCGATGAGCCATCGGATTTTTTCATGTTTCTTTGTCTAGCTGCATATTTGTTTTCCTTTCTTTTGATATTGGAGAGTATTATATCATATTTTCCCAAAAACGGACGCTTAGAAAATATTTTATCTGCTATGCGGTTTCGGCATCTAAGAGATTCTAAGTCATCTGAAATCTGCTAAAAGCATGA
>ENA-OQBG01000259-OQBG01000259.1-human-gut-metagenome-genome-assembly--contig:-NODE-259-length-10049-cov-3.815864_pt1 | contig 10049 bp, 7 predicted proteins | sample MGYA00242746_ERZ504551 | MGnify/ENA primary metagenome ERZ504551 (study PRJEB26092, sample SAMD00036289) | human gut metagenome | host: Homo sapiens | study: EMG produced TPA metagenomics assembly of... | reverse complement strand
GCGAAAGATAGATAGATACTATCCAAATGGTTCGACTAAATTTGCCATGTTTGATGGTACAAAAAATCCTGAAACTAAAAATTTGGCAGTTCGTGAGTGGATTTGCGCAAAGTGCAAAACCAGCCACGATAGAGATAGAAATGCTGCTATAATATATGGAAGGTTGGGGCATCAACCTTCTTTGGAGAGATATAGTAAGACCTGCTATTTTAGTAGGCAAGTATCGTTTGTATCCAAGAATCCCCTGCCTTTAAGCATGGGGAGTATGTCAAGATTAAAACTTATTTACTATTATCAGCAAATTATCAACGAAAACTAATACTCATCTTTAATTTGCCAATAAAAAAATAGCAGATACATTTGTACCTGCTATTTTTATTTAGACTATATTTAAATATTTTCCAAGTTTTTCTGTTTAGTTTCTACACCTAAAGCAAATACTGCTACAGCAATAATGATAAATACACTAGCAAACATATAGAAAACAGTATGCATATCACTGCCAGCTTCTATCATCATACCTACAACAAGTGGAGCCGCCATACCACCGATACGACCGACACCTGCTGCCCAACCACTGCCCATAGCACGGATAGCTGTTGGATAAAGTTCTGGTGTATAAGTATAAACAACACCCCATGCACCAAGATTGAAGAAGGACATCACACAGCCCCAGAAGATAATCAATTCTGCACTTTGAGCTTGTCCGAAGAAATAACTTGCTACACCACTCATACATAAGAATAAAGATAATGTATATTTTCTGCCTAATTTATCCACGAGCCATGCTGCACAGAAATATCCAGGAAGCTGAGCAAAGGTAATTAAAAGCACATATTCAAAAGTTTTTACAAAGGCAAAACCTTGCTGATAAACGATAGCAGGAAGCCATGTGAAAATTCCATAATAACTATAAACAATACCAAACCATACAATCCAAAGCATGATTGTTCTTGCTAAATATTTACCAGACCATAAATCTTTTAATTTTGGTTTTTCTGTAGGTGTATCATCAGTTATTACTTTTAAATCGCCTTTATATTTAACACCAAGACGCATTTCCAAATCATCTACGATTTTTTGAGCTTCTTCTACTTTGCCTTTAGATAATAAATATCTTACAGATTCAGGCATATGCAAGCGGATGAAAAATACATAGATAGCAGGTAAAGCACCAATGATAAAAGCATAATGCCAACCATAAACAGGGATGAATAAGTAAGCGATACAAGCAGCTGCTATCCAGCCTACACCCCAGAAGCTTTCTAATAAGACGATAAATCTACCACGTAAATTAGTTGGTGCATATTCAGACATGAGTGTCGCCGCTACTGGAAGTTCACCACCCAGACCAAAACCAACGAAGAAGCGGAAAATCAACAAGGATTCATAACTCCATGAAACTGCACAAAGTCCTGTGGCTATACTATATAAAATTACTGTTGCAGAAAATACAGCTTTACGACCGAATTTATCAGCGATAGAGCCTGCGATTACTGCCCCTATTGCCATACCCACAAGACCGATAGAGCCGATAGCCCCCATCTGTCCAGCAGACAAGCCCCATTCTTTACCAAGTACAGGTAATACAAAGGCGATAAGCCTGTATCCATAGCATCAAATAACCAACCAAGACCTGTGATAACTAATAATTTATAATGGAAACTACCTACAGGCAAAGCTTCCAATCTTTGTAATAACATCAATTCCACTCCTCAATATGTTTAAAAGTCTTTTATGTAAATTTATTTTTCTATGAAGATAAATAAATTTTTAGCTTATACAGCTTTTGATATAAATTTAATAACACCATTTAACTTACCCCTTATTAAATATTTTTTGATATTATACATCAATTATTAACAGCTGACAAGACAGTAATATATACAAATATTTTTCACTTGTCAATAAGAAATCGTTTTTACTGCTAAACGAAGCAGTGATTTTACTCGATTATGATATAATTAAGCCAATATATTTTTGATAAATTTGTGAGGTAATCTTATGTTAGAATTCATCATTGGCAGAGCAGGAAGTGGCAAAACCACAGCTTGTTTAAATGCCATTAAAGAAAAATTAATCCATTCACCGACAGGGAAACCTCTAGTTATATTATTGCCTGACCATATGACTTTTGCGATTGAACGTCAATTAGCTTTGGAATTAAAAGATTATGGCGGTTTTACTAGAGCTTATGTCTTGGGCATGAGCAGACTTGCCTATCAAGTATTAATGCGTTGCGGTGGGATACTCCATCCACATCTCAATGAAATCGGCAAGGAATTATTATTATCTAGAGTTTTAAGTTCTACAAAACTCTCTATCTTAGCCAAGCTGCTCGCCAACATCATTTTACAGCTTCTGTATCACAAATCATTGAAGAATTCAAAACTTCTGGCATCAGCGTTACTACTTTGCAAGATATTTTAACGCTTATTGATAATGATTCACTCAAACAAAAATTGAGCGATTTAACTTCTATTTACGCTGGTCTTGATGAACAGATGGCTGGTCGCTATCACGATAGCGAAGATATGATGGAACTTGCGATCAAAAAATTACCTGAATGTACATGGCTTCAAGATGCCGAAATTTGGATAGATGGTTTTGATGCTTTCAATCCTCAACATTTTCGCGTAGTCGAACAATTATTAGCATTAGCCAGTGATATTCATTTAACGTTATGCATCAATAATTTAAATGATATTGAACATGAAGCACCTACTGCTTTATTTCATCGCCAATTCAATGTATTTCAACAGATAAATAATATGGCTAAAAAATTAGCTATACCTACAAAGATAACTACACTTACAGCAAATCACCGCCATAAACAACAAGATTTAGCCTTTATCGAAGAGCAATTATTTAAATTTCCTTTGACGAAAAAAAATTATACTGGCGGTCTTCAAATAGTCGAAGCACCTAATCGCCGTTTAGAATGTGAAGCTGTCGCCTGTGATATTTTGCGTCTATGTCGCGAAGAAAATTATCGCCATTATGATATCGGTATTTTAATCCGCAGTAGTGAAGATTATAGTGAATTATTGCAAGCAGTCCTAAATGATTTTAATATTCCTTATTTCAGCGATAGCAAGCGACAAACAGCTCATCATCCTCTAGCTGAATTAATTCGCTCTAGTCTAGAGGCTATTTCTACATGGCAATACGAACCATTATTTCGAGCTTTTAAGACTGATTTCTTCAATGATAAATATTTGCAAACACTTAAAAATCTCGAAGAAAATACAGATGAAATAGAATTAAATTTAACAGAACAAAAAGCTATCGCTCGCAAAGCTATTGATAAATTAGAAAATTACGTCTTGGCTTTTGGTCTTCGCGGTCGCAATCGCTGGTGTGAAGAAAATGATTGGCGTTTTTCCCATCATAAACAGATTGACTCTATGGGCACAGATTTGGAAGAAGAGGCTAATTTCACTGCTATAAATCTAACTAGACGCAGTTTAGTCACTCCTTTAGAGAAGTTCTACACTGCTTGCCAAAATTCGCAGACTATCGAGGAATATACGCTTGCCCTATATGATTTTCTGATTGATTTACAAATACCAACTCAATTGCAATTATGGGAAAAAATAGCCCAAGAACAAAATGATATTGCCCTTGCTAAAGAACATCACCAAATCTGGGATAATATCATTGAATTGATGGATCAATTAGTGCAGACATGTGGCAAGGATTATATCAATCTTGAAAATTATTTAAAATTAATCAATGATGGCTTAGATAGTATTCAGATTGCTTTAATACCACCTGGATATGATTATGTTACACTTGCACCATTTGAGCATAATACTTTAAACAACAAGAAGGCTATTTATATTTTAGGTGCTAATGAAAAAATCATGCCTCGCCATAGTAAAACAGAAGGTATCTTAAGTGATGCTGAACGTTTATTAATGGCAAGCCTAGGGCTGAATATTTCTAGCGGTACAATGGAGGATAATTTTGCCGAAAGATATCTTCTCTACAAAGGCTTTTCCTTAGCTACAGATTATCTTTGGGTATCTTATGCTCTAGCTGATGGCGAAGGAGCTGGACTGAATAAATCCATCTTGATAACTAGATTACAAAAGATTTTGCCTAAAGCAAAGTTCACAGCCATTCCTCTAGATAAAATAATCTCTTATCCAAGTGATTTTACGCTAGAAGAAAATCCTTCAAATAGCTCATTTGCGATAAAAACCATGCAAGTATCTACAACAAGAAAGACACTTAGCCATTTGACTTCCGCTCTTCGCCAAGCTCGTGATGGTGAAGATTTCGCGTCATTTTGGCAAGATGTTTATAATTATCTCTTAACTGCTTATGTTCCTTTATCTACAGCACTGCAAAGTATTTTCGCTCAAGCACCAAAACCTGTATTACCAGCTGATTTAGCTAGTAAATTATATACGAAACGCAAAACACTCCGTGGCAGTGTAACACGCTTTGAACAATTCTTTAATTGCCCATTCAAACATTTTGCTCATTATGCCTTAAATCTACAAGAACGCAAAGAATTTAAATTTGCTGCACCAGATTTAGGGATTTTACTCCACGCCATCATGCACCAATTTGGAGAAATCCTCGTGAAGCGACAAATATCATGGCAAGATGTAACTCATGAACAATGTCAACAAATTTGCAAACAAATTATCAAGGCGATTGCTCCTAAATTGCAAAATGAAATTCTCTTAAGTTCCAATCGCTATAGACATCTTTTGCAGAGAATTGAGCAATTATCCATTGATTCTTTGATGCGTCTAGTAGAATTTGCTAAACACAGTGAATTTTCACCTAAAGCTCTAGAGCAAGATTTCGGTGCTAATAGCTCCATGCCTCCTTTATTATTCACAGATGAAGATAATCACAAAATAGAAATCATTGGGCAGATTGACCGCATTGATTTCAATGATAATTACTATCTAGTCATTGACTATAAATCAGGCAATGCCTTTATTAATTTACTACAAGTATATTATGGCTTGAAATTACAGCTTTTGACGTATCTTTTAGTAGCTCAAAATACTACTTTGCAATTATATAATATGGAAAATGCCATTCCTGCTGGTATTTTATATTGCTTTTTAAAAACGCCTATCATCACAGGTACTAATAAATTATCCGTTCAACAAATTAAAACAGAAATTGAAAAGAAAATGCGTATGCCAGGCTGGATACTAGCAGATCCAGAAATCATCAAAAAAATTGATGACTCTTCTAATTTCATCAAAGTACGTTTAAATAAAAATCAAGATGATATCTCCGCTCAAAGTCGTTCTTATGTAAAAACAGCAGAAGAATTCGATTTATTAATGAAACATATCGAAAATACTTTAAAAGAAGCTGGCAGTGAAATCTTAAAGGGCAATGCTGATATCGCACCGTATAAATTAAAAGATGAAACAGCTTGCAAATACTGCCCATATATCGCTATCTGTCGTTTTGATAAATATATATCCGGCTATAATTATCGAGAAATAAATCAACTCAATGATGAAGAAATCATTGAAAAATTAAAACAGAAAGAAGGAATTCCATGCCTTGGTCAGCACAGCAACAACAAGCTATAAATACTTATGATAAAAATATCCTCGTAGCCGCAGCTGCTGGCTCAGGGAAAACCTCTGTATTAGTAGAGCGTGTAATTCAACGCATTGTAAATAAAACATGCGACATCAATCAAATACTAGTCGTTACCTTCACTAATGCAGCTGCATCTGAAATGCGTGAACGTATCGCCAGTGCCATCACAGAGAAATTATCCGATAAAGATAAAGAGCGTCAACTCGTATTATTAAACGCTTCTTCGATCTCCACACTTCATGCTTTTTGTCAAAATATCATTCGCCAATATTTTCATCAATTAGGCTTAGATCCTAAATTTCGTCTTGCTAATCCTCAAGAAATTGAATTATTAAAACTCGATGTACTTGAAGAACTCTTTGAAACGAATTATGACAAAGATGATAATGAAGACTTTCTAGAATTCACTGACACCTATGGCAATGAACGTGGCGATGATAGCACCTATGATATCATCTTAAAGCTATATGAATACTCTCGCAGTCAGCCTTTTCCTCTACAATGGCTGAAAGCTCTACCTTCATATTTTCAAATCAATAATGCTGATGAACTCAATGATTGCCCATGGCTACAGATAATCAAAGACAATGTCAAAGATGGTTTAAATATAGCCATAGACAATAGCCAGAAGATGTATCAATTAGCTACAGATTTAAACTTACCACCTTATGCAGATATTGCCAGTGAAGATTTAGCTTTTCTTTATGATTTAAATAATTTAATCGACACTTCATGGCAGGAATTTTTTTTTAATTTAATCAATGAATTTAAATTTAAAGCTCTGCGAATTTCTAAAAAATTCTCTGTAAGTGAAGAAGATAAATCTACCATCTCCGCTCTTCGTGATGAAACTAAGAAAATCATCAAACAATTAAAAGAGCATTATTTTACGCAAACTATTGAAGATACACTCTCCGATATGCCTCAATTGTATAAACAGGCCAATAGCTTATGTAATATAACCATAGAATTTTCTCAAGCTTTTAGTAAAGCTAAAAATGAACGCTCTTTAGTCGATTTTTCCGACCTTGAACATTTCACTTTGAAATTACTCGCTGAAGAAAATTCCACTGCTGAAAAACTGATACCTTCATCAATCGCCCAAGCACTACAGGAAAAATATGTAGAAATCATGGTCGATGAGTACCAAGATACAAACGGAGTTCAAGAAGCTATTTTAAATCTAATCGCTTCACGCACTAAACCAAATTTATTTTTTGTCGGCGATGTAAAACAAAGCATTTATAAATTCCGTTTAGCTGAGCCAGAATTATTCTTAGCTAAATATCATCAATATCCTCATGAAGAAGATTGTCTTCGCATTGATTTAGCCCAAAACTTCCGCAGTCGCAAGGAAATCCTTGACGGCGCAATTTCATCTTTTCCCAAATCATGACTACAAAAGCTGGGGAATTATCTTATGGCAAAGATGAAGCCTTATACTGCGGTTTTGATTATCCTCAAAGTGAATTTTTGACTTTTAAAATCACCGAATTGAATTAACTTTATTGGATAAACAGCAAAAATTAACTTTAACTGAAAATGATGATATTGATAATGAAGACACTGTACAAGGATTTCAAGCAGAAGCTAAATATATTGCTGTTCGCATAAAAGAATTGATGAATAAACAGCCCCTTGTCTTTAATAAACATAAAAAGACTTATCGCCCTATAAAATGGAAAGATATCGTTATCCTACTGCGTTCTGTTCAAGATAAAGCTAAGATATTAGCTGATGTACTTCGCGAAGATAATATTCCTGTATATGCCACTATTGAAACAGGATATTTCCAAGAAACAGAAGTTCGCATCATGCTTTCATTATTGCAAATAATCGACAATCCGCAACAAGATATACCACTGACTGCGATTTTATACTCACCTATATTTAATTTCACCGTTGAAGATTTAGCTCATATCCGCCTTATCAATCCGCAATTAAATATGTATGAAACTTTATTATTCATGACATCTATTAATGAGCTACAAGAACAATTACTTCCTATAGACAAAAAAGTATTTGCTAAATTGCAGATTAAAGTAAATGATTTGCTCACTAAATTGCACTATTGGCGAGATTATGCCCGCAGTCATAGCGTACCTGAATTGATTTGGCTATTGCTCAATGATACAGGATATTATGATTATGTAGGTGGCTTGCCTGAAGGCTCTGTACGCCAAGCGAATTTAAGAGCACTCTATGACCGAGCTTTCAATTATGAGCAGACTTCTTTCCGCGGTCTTTTCCGCTTCTTGCGTTTTATCCATAAAATGCAACATATGGGAAATGATTTAGCCGTAGCTAGAAATCTAAGTGATAGTGAAGATGTAGTGCGTATCATGAGTATTCATAAGAGCAAAGGTCTTGAATTTCCTGTAGTAATTCTTGCTGATATCGGCAAACAATTCAATCTCAAAGATGTTCAAGAAAGTGTTCTCTTTCATAAAAAACTCGGCTTAGGTCTTTATGTAAATGATGTCAAACATCACTATCGCTATCAAAATTTATCTCGCCAGGCTATCATTCAACAAATCGTCAAAGAGTATAAAGCAGAAGAAATGCGTATATTATATGTAGCTATGACTAGAGCTCGTGAAAAGCTCATACTCACTGGTACTGTTCGCAATATGGAAAAATTTGCTCAATATGCTTGTTCTCAATTGCAAACAACGACAAAAACTCTACCTGATTATTTCATCATGCAGGCAAAATCGTATTTAGATTGGCTAACTCCTGCTATCGCTCGCCATAAAGACGGCTTAATTTTACGTCAATCAGCTACAAATGAAAGTGCTGTTTTATTAGATGATCCTTCACAATGGCAAATTTCCCTAATCAAATCATTAGATATCACAGATAAAACTATTATCTCCACTCTAAATGAAGATATCATCAATAAAGTAAAAAAATTACAGCCATTGCCAGCTACAAAGCAAAAAGACAATATTGATAAATTATTGAATTGGTCTTATCCTCATCAAGAGGCATTATCCATTCCAGCAAAATTATCCGTTACTGAAATCAAACAGCAATTTGCTTCAACCGATTATGCTCCTCAAGATGATAATGCTCAAACGCTATTTGCGGAAACCAGTTTTAAACGACCACAATTTTTTGCAAAAACAAAACGAAAAATGACTGCTACAGAATACGGTAGTTTGATGCATACAGTGATGCAACATTTAGATTTTCACGGCGATTTATCTGATAAAGGCATATTAGCCCAACTTCAAAATTTAGCTGATAGAGAAATAATCGATAAACAACATATAAATAAAATCTACCGTAAAAATATCCGTGAATTTTTATTTTCACCGCTAGGCATGCGCATTCAAAAAGCAAAATCACTACAAAGAGAATTAGCTTTTAACCGCATGATTAATGCTAAAGTCTATTATCCTCAAGCTGAAGATAATGATACTATCTTTATCCAAGGTATTATTGACTTATTAGTCGAAGAAGATGATGGCTTGATTTTATTAGACTATAAAACAGATAATTGCACACAAATAGAAGCTAAAGCAAAATATGCCATGCAAATAGAACTCTATGCTCAAGCAGCCAGTGAAATCATGCGAAACCGATTAAAGAAAAATATCTCTATCTTTTCATGATGCTAGCTTGATAAAGATGTAGATTTAGTTATACAATTAACTAAATCGAATAACTATAAACGTATAAAAGGAGATTTTTAATGTATAAATTAATAGCCCTTGATATGGACGGCACTTTATTTAATTCTAACAAGCAAATCACTGATAGAACAAAAGAAACTTTAGCTCAAGCTAGAGCTTTAGGTGTAAAAATTGTCCTCGCTTCTGGTAGACCACTTGCTGGGCTTCAACCACCACTTAAAGAATTAGATTTAATTCATGAAGGCGAATATGTTTTAAGCTTCAATGGTGCTTTAATCGTTGATGCAAAAACTGGTGAAGCTGTATCTAAATGTATTTTAAAAGGCTCAGATTATAAAAAATTATTTCAATTAGCTCAAGAATTAGGCGTACATTGCCAAGCATTCTCTCCTAGTCGTGGCTTAATCACTAACGAAACTAGCCAATATACAGAACATGAAGCTAGTATCAATCAAATTGATATCAATATCATCAATCCTTTAACAGATATTACAGATGAAGAAGATATCATCAAAGTTATGTTCATTGATCCACCAGAAATTTTAGATGAAGCTATCGCTAAACTACCTGCATGGATTAAAGAAGATTTCAATGTATTTAAAAGTGCTCCTTTCTTTTTAGAAATCACTCATAAAGATGTAGATAAAGGTGCTGGATTATTACATCTTGCTGATTATTTAAATATCAAACAATCCGAAACTATGGCATGTGGCGACCAAGGCAATGATTACACTATGATTAAAGCTGCCGGTCTTGGCGTTGCTATGGAAAATGGCATTGATAAAGTAAAAGCTATCGCCGATTATGTAACTGATACAAACG
>ENA-OQBG01000258-OQBG01000258.1-human-gut-metagenome-genome-assembly--contig:-NODE-258-length-10168-cov-1.768848_pt1 | contig 10168 bp, 16 predicted proteins | sample MGYA00242746_ERZ504551 | MGnify/ENA primary metagenome ERZ504551 (study PRJEB26092, sample SAMD00036289) | human gut metagenome | host: Homo sapiens | study: EMG produced TPA metagenomics assembly of... | reverse complement strand
TTAGGCATTGGTATTTATGAATCCCAAAAAAAAGAAATTATAGAAGAGGCGTGGAACATGGTTCCGCAAAAATGGGGCAACGTGTCCGAAATCTGCAGACGTTACTGCGAAAAGCAGTACACGAATAATCTGCTTCTGACACAGCATTTCCGCATGGGACTGGATGGATATAAGCATAAACGAAATTTAAATGTGCTGGTAGTCGGAGGTTCCGGGGCAGGAAAGAGCCGGACCTATGCGATTCCGAACATCATGCAGTGCAACTGCTCGATGGTGATCACAGATCCGAAAGCGGAACTTCTGCGCAAAACAGGAGGTGTTCTGGAACGGAATGGATATGAAGTCCGGGTTTTTGATTTGATCAATCCGGAGACTTCCTGGTGTTATAATCCGTTTGCGTATGTCCGGGATGACAAGGATGTGCTGAAACTAATTAACAACCTGATCCGCAACACGACACCGAAAGGTGCACAAAGCTCGGACCCGTTCTGGGAAAAGTCAGAGACTGCACTTTTACAGGCCCTTATGCTGTATTTACTGCATGAAGCTCCACCGGAAGAACAGAACTTCCCGATGATTATGGAAATGCTTGGAAGCGCACAGGTCAAAGAAGATGATGAGGATTACCAGTCACCATTGGACATTTTGTTTGAAAGACTGGAAATGCGGGACCAGAGAGTATTGCGGTCAAGCAGTATGCCATTTATAAGCAGGCGGCCGGAAAGACCGCAAAGTCTATTTTGATATCGGTTGGTGTCCGTCTGGCAGCTTTTAACCTGAAACAGATCGCCAATCTGACCTGTACGGACGAACTGGATTTATACAGTATCGGGGAGAAAAAAGTAGCACTGTTTTGCTGTATTCCGGATGCAGACACCAGTATGAATTATCTGGTCGGCATGATTTACAGTAATCTGTTTCAGACACTGTATTATGTGGCAGACCGGAAGTACGGAGGAAGGCTTCCAATTCCGGTACACTGTATTATGGATGAATGGCCAAACGTAGCCTTGCCGGATGATTTTGACAAGATTCTGGCAACCATGCGTTCCAGAGGGATTTCCTGTAGTATCATCATCCAGAACATCGCACAGATGAAAGCCTTGTTTAAAGACTCGTATGAGAGCCTGATCGGTAACTGCGATGAATTTTTATATCTGGGTGGAAATGAAAAAGAAGGACATAAGTATGTCTCGGAATTATTGGGAAAAGAGACATTGGATACCAATACCTACGGACAGACAAAAGGGCGTAGCGGCAGCTATTCGGTGAATTATCAGCAGACTGGAAGGGAACTTTTAACACCGGATGAAATACGGCTTTTAGATAACCGCAAAGCGATTTTGTTTATTCGTGGGGAGCGTCCGATCATGGACGATAAATATGATTTAAAAAAGCATGTGAATTTCAGATACACAGAGGACGGTGGTGCATCGCCTTATGATTATGCGAAAACACCACTGGCTCACGACGACCTAAAGATTGACATTAACAGATTAGACGACTACGAACTGTTGTCTACCGAGGACATTCTTGGTGAATAGCAGTTTTTTGATGGATTGGAGTGATGTGTATTGAAGAAATTTCTCACAGGAGAAAAGAATAGAAACAAAAAAGAATACAACATGAAAAAAATGACAACCCCGAATGCTGATGGGGGAGAAAAACAGGAAAAAAGTAGGAATGAGTCTTTATATTGGCACTGGTACTGACTGTAAGGTCGGAGCAACGACCGCATTCGCAGCCGGAGATCCGTTGTCCGTTATCAATAACCTGTCTACTTTATTTTTTTCCCTGATTCGTGCGATCGGTTTGATTTTGCTTGGATTTGGTGTTGTGCAGGTTGGTCTGTCTTTAAAAAGCCATGATCCAAGCCAGAGGGCAAATGGATTTCTGACACTGGCCGGAGGAGTAATTATTACGTTTGCCAAAGAAATCCTCGATTTGATTATGGCGTAAGCCTCTTTGATAAAGTATATCAGGAAACAGCAGGAGTGCCGGAAGGTACTCCTGTATTCAAAAATAGGTTCAGGGAGGTGAGAGTTTTGAGTGATAACTGGATTGTACAGAATCTAAACTCAGCACTATCCACATGGAGTGAAAAGATGGCAGAACTGTGGACTCTGCTGACTGAAAATCCGGCAACTTTTAAGGGTGGCGGCATCTGGCGAATTATGACCAATATCAATGATGCACTGACAGCCATTGCCTATGGATTACTGGTGTTATTTTTTGCAGCCGGAATCATAAAAACGTGTGGCAGTTTTACAGATCTGAAAAGCCGGAACATGTGCTAAAGCATTTATCCGATTTGCACTTGCTCAGGGAGCAATTACATACGGGATGGAACTTATGCAGGCACTGTTTTCCATTGTGCAGGGAATCGTGACAACTGTAATGAGTGGCTCCAGTATGGCAGGAAGTGTGGCAGAACTGCCAACGGAGATTGTAGATAAGATTGAGAGCGTGGGAATGCTGGAATCCATTCCATTGTGGATTGTCACACTGCTTGGCAGTCTGCTGATCACCGTATTGTCATTTGTGATGATCCTGACAGTGTATGGCAGAATGTTCAAAATCTATATGTATACGGCAATCGCCCCGATTCCGATTTCCTCGTTTGCAGGAGAACCCACGCAGTCCATCGGAAAGAACTTTATCCGCTCTTATATAGGTGTGTGTCTGGAAGGGGCAATTATCGCACTGGCGTGTATTATCTTTTCTGCTTATGCGGCAAGCCCTCCGGCTGTCGGTGATACGGAGCTGAGTGCAGTTACAATCGTGTGGAACTATGTAGGAGAACTGGTATTCAATTTACTGGTGCTGGTTGGAGCAATTAAGGCATCTGACCGTATTGTCAGAGAAATGATGGGACTTGGTAGGTTAAAAATAATGGATGACAAAGAAAACATTAAAGATATAACTGGAATTTGGACGTGAGACAGTAGCAATACGAGTGAGCTCTTATCGGAACAATGGAAATTTATATGTAGGACTCTGCCATAAGGAAGGGAGAGAATGGGAAGATTTTGGAGATGTAACCATTAATCTGCCCTATCAGTTCTTAGAGCCAAATGAGGCTTTTATAACAGGAGATTTTACCAAGGATATGCTTCATTTTATCAAGGAACATAAACTTGGAAAAGTGTTGAATGAAACAGGAAGATCAGGATATGCAACCTATCAGAAGGTAGCGTTTGACCTTGCAAGGCTTGCGGAATTTGATCCGGAAGGCGTTGCAGAACATTGTAGATTTGCCGGGATAGAAGTACCGAAAGAAAAACCACAGAAAAAGAAGAAACAAAACAGGGGAGAGGAACGATAAATTTATGGAAGTAAAGATGAACAAAGAAATCAGGGACTATCAGGAATCCATGTTTATGGGACTGGACCTGAGACAATGTGTGTGTTCTGTTCTTGCGATTCTTACAGCAATCGGAATTTACTTTGGAATGCGTGATATTACCGGACAGGAAATAACCGGATGGCTGTGTGTGCTTGGTGCTGCTCCATTTGCTGCCTGTGGCTTCTTCAAATATCATGGTATGACAGCCGAACAGTTTTTATGGGCAGTGATCAAATCCGAATTGCTGTATCCGAAGAAACTGGTGTTTCAGTCGGAAGATATCTACTACTCCTGCATGCAGGAGACCATCTCGCTGGGAGAAAAGAATCAAAAGGATGGAGCGGAAATCATAAAAGAGCGGGAGCAAAAAGCAGAAGCAAAACAGAGAAAGGAACGCAAGGGAAGGAGTGATGCCTTTGATTAAAACCTTAAGTCAGGCACTTCGAATGGATAAGGAACGCTTCAAAGTTCCGAAATCCGTTCAACAGGCAATTCCCATCCAGCGAATCTGGGCGGATGGAATTTTTCAACAGGGAACGAAATTCTCAAAAACATATCGTTTTACAGATATCAACTATTATATTGCGAGTAAGGACAATAAGACAGAAATGTTTCTGGATTATTCTGAACTCTTAAATTCACTGGATTCCGGCATTTCTGCCAAAATTACCATCAATAACCGGAGAATCAATAAAGAAGAATTTGAAAAATCAATCCTGCTTCCAATGAAGGAAGATGGACTGGACCACTATCGGGAAGAATACAACGAAATGCTCCTGTCTAAGATTACAGGAACAAACAACAGCATCTATCAGGAACGGTATCTGACCGTCAGTGTACATAAAAGATCGATTGATGATGCAAGAACCTATTTTGCACGTATCGGAACAGACATCGTAACACATCTGGCAAAGTTATCGTCCACAGCAGAAGGACTGGACGCAGAGAGCCGGCTCCAGATTTTTAGGGATTTCTTCAAGGGAGATGTCCCACAGGCATTCCCATTTGATCTGAAACAATTTGCCAAGAAGGGAACAAGTTTCAAGGACTGGATGTGTCCGGATTCTATGGAATTTGAACGGGACCATTTTAAAATCGGTGACAGGTACGGAAGAGTCCTGTATATGCAGGATTATGCAAGTTATGTCAAAGATGACATGATTTCAGAACTGTGTGACTTCAGCCGGAATCTGATGTTGTCGATTGACATCCTGCCAGTCCCTACGGATGAAGCAGTAAGGGAAATCCAGAACCGACTGCTTGGTGTGGAAACCAACGTGACCAACTGGCAGAGAAGGCAGAACGCAAACAATAACTTTTCAGCTATCGTCCCATACGATATGGAGTTGCAGAGGAAAGAAACGAAAGAAATGCTGGATGATCTGACAACCAGAGACCAGCGGATGATGTTTGGAATTCTGACGATGGTACATCTGGCAGACAGTAAAAAGCAACTGGATTCCGATACAGAACTGCTCCTGTCGGTGGCAAGAAAGCATCTGTGCCAGATGTCAACATTAAAGTGGCAGCAAGTGGACGGACTCAATACAGTGCTTCCTTACGGACTGCGAAAGCTCAATGCGCTGCGTACACTGACAACGGAATCAACGGCTGTTTTAATCCCGTTCCATACACAGGAAATCCTGCAGCCGGGAGGTATCTATTATGGGCAGAATGCAGTCAGCAAGAACCTTCTGGTAGCCGACCGGAAGAAACTGATGAATGGAAACAGTTTCCGGTTGGGCGTCAGTGGATCAGGAAAGAGCTTTTCGGCAAAAGAAGAGATTGTGCATCTGGCATTGAGTACCGATGACGATATCCTGATTCTTGATCCGGAGTCCGAATTCACAAAATTAGTAGAGGCTCTTGGTGGACAGGTTGTAAAAGTATCTGCGACATCAGACAATCACCTGAATGCAATGGATATGGACGCAGCTACGGCAATGAAAAGAATCCACTGATTGAAAAATCGGAGTTTATCCTGTCTGTGTTCGAACAGTTGGTTGGAGCAGGAAATCTGTCAGCAAAAGAAAAGTCGATTCTGGACCGCTGTGCTGCAGATGTGTACCGGGATTATATCCGAAGTGGTTATACCGGAGAAGTTCCGACATTGAAAGATATGTACCGACAGCTGATGTTACAGCCGGAAGAAGAGGCAAGAGGACTGGCATTATCATCCGAACTTTTTATCAATGGAAGCCTGAACACCTTTGCACAGCCGACCAATGTGAATAAGAAGAACAGGATCATGGATTATGATATCCGGGAACTGGGGGAACAGCTGATGCCACTGGGAATGCTGGTTACCTTAGACAGTATTTTCAACAGGGTAATTCAGAACTGGAAAGAAGGAAAAACTACATGGATATTTGCCGATGAGTTTTATTTGTTATTTCGCTATGAATACAGTGCAAATTTCTTCTACCGACTGTACAAGAGAATCAGAAAATACAATGGATTCGTGACAGGTTTAACCCAAAATGTTGAGGAACTTCTGAAATCGGACACTGCAAGACTGATGTTGGCAAACAGTGAGTTTTTGATTCTTTTGAATCAGGCAAGTACAGACAGGGAAGAACTGGCAACTCTTTTGAATATTTCCGAAAACCAACTGTCCTATATTACAAATGTATCGGTCGGCAGTGGTCTGATCCGTTGCTCTGGGAATATCGTACCATTGAGAATACATTCCCAAAGAATACAGACCTTTATAAACTAATGACAACAAAACCGGGAGAATCATAATGAAGAAAAAAGAAGAAGTAACGATAACTTTTTATGCTGCAGAGTGCGGTGAGTTCCATGATTTAGGAGAATATACAAAATGCAGAACGCTGGAAGAGGCATATAAAAAGTACCAGAAGTATTGTAGAACATCTGCCAATATGTGTCCGGCTATTGAGTTTTCTATCCATGATCCAGAATCAATTTATTCAGACATGGAATATCCATTACCGTTGTCATCAAAAGACAGGGGGGATTTGGAACTTGTGCCATATTACAACGAACATCCACTGGTAAATGAGGCAATCAGACAGGTGGAGCAGTTGCAGAAACAGCAGGAAAAAAGAAACATCGGGATGTTGCCCGATGAGATAAGAGATACGGAAAGAGGGTGACCGGATGAAAGATATCAAGGAACGGGTAAGGGATAAGAATCCGAAGATTCGAAATCCGGCTGCCCGACTTCCGAAAGAACTGGTTCGCTCAGCGGTTCTGGAAGCAAAAGAAAAGCCAAGGGAACTACATGAAAAAAGCAGTGGGCAGTCAGAATCCCCAACACAGTATGGAACTGAAAAAATAGAATCCGTACAGTACAGAGCGGCGAGTGTGGCAGGAAAAGTATAGGGAAAACCACATATCAAGGTGGAAAAAAACTTGCTGGAGTGACCTACAGGAAGATAAAGGAAAGAAAAGCAGACAGGAAGAAGCGAAAGCTGCCGAAGAAGCAATGGAGCAGGGGGCAGAAAGCGGAAAGAAATTAATCAAGTTGAAACCGGAGCAGGCAGCACTTGCCAAGGAGAATGGTAAACGGCAGGTGAAAGCAGCACCGAGAGTGGTAAAAGTATCCGGTCTGTCTCAAGAAAAATAAAGACACAGGCATCCATGCAGAAACAGCAGATGGAAAAAAGTCTTCAGGCGATGCAGAAAGCAAGAGCAGCCCAGATGGCAAGAAAGTCAGCACAGGCATCGGCAGAAAGTGGAAAAGCAGTCCTTCAGGTAACTGGAAAGGGTTCAAAGTTATCCGTACAGGGAATTACAGCAGCGATTCAAAAAGGGGTAGTAGCTCTTGAAAAATGGGAAAATGGATTGCTGCCGGAGGTAGTGCATTTCTTCTGGTATTTATTCTGATTGTGGGAATCATTGCAGGAGCAGCTTTCAGCAGTAATTCGGAAAGCTCCGAATCCCTAAGTGAAGAAGTGCTTGCGTATACTTCTGTGATACAGCAGTATGCATCCCAATACGGCATTCCGGAATATGTGTCTGCGATACAGGCCATCATGATGCAGGAATCTGGAGGCAGGGGAACAGACCCGATGCAGTGTTCGGAAAGTCCATATAATACAAGATTCCCACACACTCCTGGTTCTATTACTGATCCGGATTATTCGATAGAGGTTGGAGTACAGACCTTTGCAGACTGTATCAGACAGGCAGGATGCAGCAGTCCACAGGATCTGGACAAGCTGAAACTTGCATGGCAGGGATATAACTATGGAAATGGCTACATAGGATGGGCATTGCAAAGAGGCGGTTATACAGAAGCCAATGCATTGCAGTTTTCACAGGAACAGGCAGCTTCGCATGGATGGAGCAGTTACGGAGATCCCCAATACGTTCCCCATGTGATGCGGTATTATTCCGGTGGCAGCCTGTTTGCTGGTTTGTTTGGTAATCAGCAGATTGTGTCGGTTGCAATGGGGCAGCTTGGAAACAGTGGCGGTCAGAAGTTCTGGAGCTGGTACGGATTTGACAGTCGGGTAGAATGGTGTGCCTGTTTTGTAAGCTGGTGTGCGGATCAGAGCGGTCTGATTGCAAGTGGGAATGTTCCTAAATTCTCATTGTGCAGTGATGGAGTGTCCTGGTTTCAGGGAAAGAATAAGTGGCAGAGTGGCGGAACAACTCCGACAGCTGGAATGATCATCTTTTTTGACTGGGATCATGATGGAACATCGGATCATGTAGGAATAGTAGAAAAGTGTGAAGGTGGAAGAGTTTACACGATTGAGGGAAATTCCAGTGATCAGGTACGGCAGAGAAATTATGCAGTAGATTACAGTTCTATAATGGGATATGGGGGTGATAAATTTGATGGTTTCTTTCATAATTTGTTAAGGATTTTATAAGGGAGTTAATGAATCCTTTAGAAAATAGTCACAAAATAGGCACAGTTGATTGATAAATTGTTATTGTAACTTTTAGTGATAGACATATAAAGAGTTAGAAATCTTTATAATTGACTTGAATTAGGATGTAGTGAATATGAGTGATCAGAATGTAAAAGCAGCACAAAAATATTTAAATGCGATGTTTGGTGGACATAAGGATTGGGTAAAACTGGATGAAGATGGAAAGACCGGAACAGCCGTGATGCAGGGAATCATTCGTGCATTTCAGATTCAGAATGGAATCTCAACGATTACAGGAACGGTTGGACCACTTACTATTAATACCATGAAGAAGTTAGCCATTATTACAAAATGGATCCGAATGATACTCCGCAGGTTAATGTATGCTTGATTCAGTGTGCTCTGTTTTGCAAAGGATATGCTGCTGGAGGAATTACTGGAATTTATTATACATCAGGAGTAAATGCAGTTAAAAAGATGCAGGAAAATGCAGGACTGGAAGTTACGGGCAAAATTGATTGGAAAGTTTGGTCTGGATTGTTATCCCTAAACTGGTTTACAAAGGTTTCTGGTGGGGATTCCAATATTGTTCTTATTCAACAGCAATTAAATAGTGACTGGTCAGATGTTATTGGTGTTGGACCTTGTGATGGAATTGCCTCAAGACAGACAATTTTTGTCTTTAGTTGGTGCATTGCAGGCGGCTGAAGGAGTTACAACTGAATTAATTACAGATTTGAATTCAGTTAATTTTGGCGATGCAACAACAAATGCGTTTCCGGGTACATTACAGAACGGACAGAACTCGACGAAATATGTTCCATTTAATAAGATTGCTCAATACGGACTATATTTAACGGATATAATCCGGGAAGATTCGATGGCGTGTTTGATTCGACTACAGAGTCAAAGGTGTCAGAATTTCAGGAGTTTTATGGTCTGACAGGAATTGGACTTGTAACAAAAGGAAAAGTAAATGTTTCTACTATGAAATCATTGCTTACGAGTAAAGGCGATACAAACAGGGCAGCAAAAGCGTGTGACTGTGCAACAGTATTAAATAAACAACAGGCATTAGATATAAAAAATGCAGGGTATACTCATGTAGGACGTTATCTGACAGGTTCTGTTGGAAAAGAACATACACCGAAATATTTGACATCAACAGAAGTGAAAAACATTGAAAATGCAGGATTATCGGTATTCCCGATATATCAGGATGGAGGATATGAATTAAACTATTTTAAGGATCCGTCCCAGGGAAGTGTTGATGCACAGACAGCAATTTTAGCAGCCGAGAGAATCGGTATACCAAGTGGAACGACTATATACTTTGCAGTGGATTTTGATTGTTATTCATATCAGATTGATACATTTATTATACCTTATTTTGAACAGATTCACATGATCTTTTTCAGTTCGACAAATGATAAAAATTATAAAGTCGGCATTTATGCACCAAGATATGTATGTACTAAAGTTTATGAAGCAGGATTGGCAAGTAAATCATTTGTGGCAGATATGTCAACTGGATTTAGCTGTAATTTGGGATATTCGATGCCGAAGAACTGGGCATTTGATCAATTTTGTGAGTTGAACTCATTTTCTTCATCACCTTCGTTCCCACTGGATAAAGATGCATATTCAGGGAGAGATACTGGATTTAAAAAGTTCGATGCCGTATCGACAAAACAGATGAGGAAATAGCGCAAGAAAATCTTCGGGCAAAGGTAAAAATAGCACGAAATCAATATGTCTATAATGTAATGGAGCCGCTTGGTTATCTGAATAAAATTATGGATGTGGGTGTGGAGTATGATAAGGAAATTTCACTGGGAACAATGATGAGTCCTCAAGGAGCAATTGATATTTCTACTAAAATATCCACATCGCTTGAAAGTTCAACTGGTAAAATTTATAATATAAAAGTGGATATAGGAAATGATGGAGAATTGACACAAACTTGCAAAAA
>ENA-OQBG01000257-OQBG01000257.1-human-gut-metagenome-genome-assembly--contig:-NODE-257-length-10198-cov-1.549896_pt1 | contig 10198 bp, 13 predicted proteins | sample MGYA00242746_ERZ504551 | MGnify/ENA primary metagenome ERZ504551 (study PRJEB26092, sample SAMD00036289) | human gut metagenome | host: Homo sapiens | study: EMG produced TPA metagenomics assembly of... | reverse complement strand
CTTCTTACTTCGTGGATTCTGATTTTTCTTCTCTAAAGCTTCTTCTTTTGATGCTTTTTTGCAAGGGATCGTCACTGTAAAAGTGGATCCCTCACCAAGTTTACTTTCCACCTCTATCGTACCACCCATCAGATCCACAAGCTTTTTCACGATTCCCATGCCGATGCCGATACCCTCAATATGGGTAATCGTAGAAGTCCGCTCTCTTTCAAACGCTTCAAAGATATGCTTTTGGAACTCTTCTGTCATACCAATTCCATTATCGGTAATACTGATGATCATATCACACCAGTCTTCATTCTCACAAGGTCTCTGTGCAACCTTACAGGATATTGTACCACCCGCATTTGTATACTTGACCGCATTACTTATGATGTTGATGCAGACTTCCGATAAATGTGGTTCATCCACATATACATACGGATACAGGATATGTTCTGTCATACACAGAGTCTGGTTCTTACTTTCTGCCTGTTGCTGGAACATTGTAACACAATTCGTAAAGTCTTCCCGGACATCCGACACGGCATATTTCATTTCGACCTTGTTATTTTCAATTCTTCAAGATCCAGGACATTACTGAGTAACGATAACAGTTTTCTCCCGCATATCTGAATGTTATCGACATATCTGCTAAGTTTTTCTGTGTCTTCCAGGTGTCTGGATGCCAGATCTGCATAACCGATGATCGCATTCATAGGCGTTCTGATGTCATGGGACATATTGAAAAGAAATGCGGATTTTGCCTTACTTGCAGTTTCCGCATTTAATTTAGCTTCCCGCAGTTCTTCCTCCTGCCTCAATTCCCGCAGTTTTTTCATCTGTCACATCCCGGTTTGCAAGCAGCACCGATGTAACATTTCCGTCTTTATCATAGTTCTGTGGAACGATCATGGCAAGGAACCATTTCCCATCCTTTTTTTTGAATTCAAAAGAACATGGACTCTTTATTACGAAGCCGTGCGGCCATGGTCTGTGTAATCAAAAAATCTATGTACTTTTGTACAAATGGTTCTGCTATCACATCTTTGATGACCTCAAACTGCGAATTCCAGTCTGCGCTTTTTGGGAAATGCCCAGCTCCATTTTCCGGGATCTTTTCACAAGTTCGATCTTCTTTGTCTTTAAATCCAGACGTGAGATATGATAATAAGCGGTACCTAATGCACTGATTGCCCGGTGTGCCTCTTCCACCTGTTTTCCCAGCGTAACCGGGAATTCTTCCCCTGTCATCTGGTCTCTGTCCGGTACTGACTGATGCAGATGCTGAACCAGCCATTTCCCGTTCACCTTTTTATAGATAATACTAAACCGGGTGTCCATCTCAAAACAGACGGACCCATCTTCAAATAAACCGGTAAAAACTACCGTTCCATACGCAAGGACCTGGGCATCTCCAAGCTCTGTTTCTTCCTGCTGTAAGTCCCTTATTTGAAGTCTGATCTTTTCTCTTCGCTTTACATCGAATTTATATGATTCCTGAAATTCATGCAGATTCCGGAAAACTCATGCTTTCCTGTTCCGATTATACTGCTGTTATCATCAAAGAAGTTTTCAAAGCCTGTATCATCTATGGATTCCGTGTCGATATAAAAATTTTTAAAAGCTGCTCTGTAAGTTGTTTAAAATCATCCATAACCAATCCCTCTCATCCCGTATATCTTGAACAACTTTTTGTTTTTCCAGTTTTCTTGTTTACTTCATTTTAACATAATATCGCAGCACTGGGGGACGGTGTTTATGGCTTTTTTACTGTCTTTTTATGTAATGCACGAATACAAATATAATACAGGCTAATCACCAGTGGAAGCAATAATGCCGAAAACTGAAATTTATTTTACACACGCTTTTGCCGTATACGAATCTACATTTATTTCAATTACACATACCGCATTTACCATTTTTTCATTAATTTCGTGTTCCTCTCCGGTTTGCGCTCTCATAAGAATGCGAAGTGCCGCGCACTTATCCGCTGCATTCTGGAGGATTTTGCTTTCCCTCGGCACATGACACTCGCATATTCAGCACTATATTTGCAGGGAACATCTGCTTCTATAAGTTTTTCTCCGTAATCAATTTCCACAAAAACACTGTCATTTTTCCGAATGCAATCCAGTTTATGCCCCTCTTTCGCACTATGAACATAAAATGTTAGTTTCCCGCCGTTTATCTGATAACCGTAATGAAGCGGCACAACATATGGGTATTCATCATCTAATACCCCCAGATGTAAATACTTTGCACTCGACAATATTTTTTCAATCTTGTGTATATCTGTGATTTCTCTATCTTTTCTTCTCATATTATTCCTTCCTTATAATCACATGTCAGTTCTACAATCAGAATTTGCCATTTCACTTATTACTATTTTTTATTTTGAAAACTAATTTTATTTTTACATCCTTATTTTCTTTGCATACAAGAAAAAAACACGTTTGTCTTTTTTGTGGAAACTTATAAAGGAAGAGGCACCGTTTAATACTTGGTTTGAAAACTGATGGAAGAATAACACGATACTGTGATAGAATAAGGAAAATGGTTAAACTAACTATTGCTGAGTGAGCAACAGCAAAAGTAAGCATGACTGGAAAGTGCTTGTGATCTTAGGGATTAAGAGAGGATACAGATTATGGAAGATTCTTACGTATTGCAATTGTTAAAACCAAAGTTTAAAGATTTTCATTTGTGTTTCTGCGGATTTGCAGAATGCAAGCCATTACATAGCTACGGGCCAGCCGCAAGACCCAATTATATTTTGCATTATGTAATGAAGGGCAAAGGTATCTATCAGGTCGGCGAAACGAAGTATCAGCTGAAAGAAGGACAGGCCTTTCTGATCGAGCCGGAAAGCCTTACCTTTTATCAGGCAGATAAAACGGACCCATGGTCTTACCTTTGGGTAGGATTTGGTGGTACGGAAGCACAGAGATTTGTCAGAGATCTTGGACTGAACAGTCGTCAGCTTACATGCGAATGTGAATATGGAGAAGAACTGAAAGAAATTGTATTTGAAATGCTTCATCATACATGTTCAACTGCAGAAAATCTTTACTATCTCCAGGGGAAGCTCTATCAGTTTTTCTCAGTACTGGCTCGCGGGATTGAAATTCAGCAATATGCGGATGATACAAAAGAAAGTATACATGTACAGGAAGCAATTGCCTATATAAAGAATTGCTATTCACAGAAAATCACAGTGGAAGATATAGCTGATTATCTGGCACTTAACCGAAGTTATTTATATACAATATTTAAGAACAGTCTTGGAATCTCGCCGAAGGATTTTTTGACGGAATTTCGAATTTCCAGAGGAAAGGAGCAGCTCACACTTACAGATCTCTCTGTGGAGGAAATCGCAGTTTCTTGTGGTTATCGTAATTCACTTGCTTTCGGCAAAGTATTTAAACAGAAAATGGGAATGACGCCGACCCAATATCGTAATGATAACAGAAAGGCTGCCCGAGAACGATTGATCAGTGCACAAAACGAACTGAAAGAATACAAGAAACATAAAAAAATTTATGTAGGAGAAGTCGAAAAAGAATAGACGAAATGTTGAAAAAGACATCCGGTACCTAACATTTGAGATATAACACTTAACAAAAAGGTATAACGGATGTCTTTTTTTGTACGCTATACTTGTATCAACAAACATAAGGAACACGTGCACAGGTTTCTTCACTCAAATAACAAATAAACAAAGGAGTATTAGAGGAGGAGAATCATGGGAAATCAAAAAGGAACTCAGAAAAATCCGCAATATAAATATGCGTCTAAAAGAGAAAAATTATGTTTTGGAATTGGGGCAATCGGTAAAGACGCGATTTGTAATTTAGTAGGAGCATTTTTAATGCTTTATTTTACAGATACTTTGTATCTGGCACCGGCATTTGTCGGCGTACTGTTTTTGTAGCAAGAATATGGGATGCGATCAATGACCCGATGATGGGAATGATTGTTGACAATACACATACACGTTTTGGTAAATTTAGAATCTGGCTTGTAATCGGAACATTGGTAAATTCAGTTGTATTTGTTTTGTTATTCCACAGTTTTAACCTGTCAGGAACAGCATTGTACGTATATGTATCCGTTATGTATATCTTATATGGAATGACTTATACGATCATGGATGTCCTTACTGGTCATGGCTTCCGAACTTGACAAATGATCCGCACGAACGTGAGAAAGTATCCGTAATTCCAAGATTTTTCGCAAGTCTTGCAGGATTTTCAGTAGCAACATTTGGACTTTACATTATCAATTATCTGAATAAAGCTGCAGGCGAGAGCAATCTCTACGCAGAAAAAGGATATACACTTTTCGCAATCATTATCGCAGTTATTTTCATCGTTACAATCGGCATTACTGTATTTAATGTAAAAGAGGAATCAACATTAGGTATATCAGCAGAAAAGACAAGTCTGAAACAGGCATTTCAGGTAATTGTAAAAAATGATCAGCTGCTTGCATTTATCGGATTACTTTTGACATTTAACCTTTGTACACAGATTGCAAAAAGCTTTGCTGTATATTATTTCAAATGTGTATGCCATGATGAATATCTGTATTCTATTTTTGGATTTGCGATTATTGCTGAGATGGCAGGACTTTTATTCTTCCCGAAAATTGCAGAAAAAATTAGCCGTGAAAAAGTATACGCAGTTGCATGTGGACTTCCAATTGCTGGATTTGTACTGCTCGGTGCAGCAGGATATGTAGCACCACAGAGTAAGGTGTTAGTTGTTGTATGTTGTGCACTGCTTTTCTTCGGATCAGGTCTTTCACTTGGAGTAACAACATGCTGTATGGCAGACGTTATCGACTATGGAGAAGTAAAATTTGGTGTACGAAATGAAAGCGTAACATGCTCTGCACAGACATTTCTTATGAAGGCAGCTACGGCAGCAGCAGGTGGATTAACAGGAATTGGTCTTCAGATTGTAGGATACAACGCAAAAGCGGTAACGCAGAGCGCAGCGACCGTAATGGGTATTCGTGTGTTAATGCTTGTGATTCCAATCATTCTTGCATTTGCAAGCTTTGGTATTTACAAAAAATACTACACTTTAAAAGGTGAAAAGATGGAAGAAATCACAAGAAAAGTAAATGAAATGCATGTGAAAAAACAGACAGCTTAAGAGACAACGATTCAATTGTAAAAGGGGTATTATATGAGACAGATTATTTTTCACAAGGAAACGAAAACTTTCCATTTATACAATGAAAAAATCAGTTATATCTTATGTGTATTAGAAAATGGACATCTGGGACAATTATATTTTGGAAAACAACTTCATGATAAAGCAGATTTTTCTTATCTGGTTGAAAAATGTGAACGCCCAATGACATCATATATATATGAATGGGATCGTACTTTTTCATTGGAACATATCCGACAGGAATATCCGGTTTACGGTACGACAGATTACAGACATCCGGCAATTGAATTGTTGCAGGAAAACGGCAGCAGGATTAGTGAGTTCCAATATGACAGTTATGAGATCATTGATGGAAAACCAAAGCTCCCCGGATTGCCGGCAACTTATACAGAGTCTGAGGGGGAGGCGCAGACATTGCGCATCTTCCTGAAAGACGCTTTGACTGGTGCAAAACTGGCGCTTTTATATACGATTTTTGATGAATATAGTGCAATTGCAAGAAGTGCTTATATTGAAAATGCCGGTGAGAAAAATCTGCATGTATTAAATATGATGAGCTTAAGCCTGGATCTTCCGGATAAGGATTATGAATGGATGCAGTTGTCCGGTGCGTGGTCCAGAGAGCGCTATATAAAGAATCGAACATTGGAGCAAGGCATAACAGCTATCGACAGCATGCGCGGAAATTCTTCTCACGAACATAATCCGTTCCTTGCTTTAAAACGTCACAACACAGATGAAAATGCAGGAGAAGCAATCGGACTAAGCCTTGTATATAGTGGAAATTTCCGTATGCAGGCAGAGGTAGATACACATGATGTGACACGAATTACAGCCGGGATCAATCCGGAAGGATTCGATTGGAAATTAGAACCGGGAGAAAGCTTTCAGACACCGGAAGCAGTTCTGGTTTACAGTGAAAATGGATTAAATGGCATGAGTCAGACGTTCCAGAAGCTGTATGCTAAGAGACTCGCAAGAGGGTACTGGCGTGATAAGGCAAGACCGATTTTAAATAACAACTGGGAAGCAACTTATTTTGACTTTACAGAAGATCGCCTTGTAGAGATTGCAAGGAAAGCAAAAGAATGTGGAGTAGAACTGTTTGTCTTAGATGACGGATGGTTTGGCGCAAGAAGAAATGACAGAGCTGGTCTTGGTGATTGGGTGGCAAATGAAGAGCTTCTGCCAAATGGCATCAAAGGCCTGTCAGAAAGAATTGAAGCACTAGGATTAAAATTCGGTCTTTGGTTTGAGCCGGAGATGGTAAATAAAGACTCTGATCTTTATCGAGCACATCCAGACTGGATCTTACAGACACCGGGAAGAAATACATCACACGGCAGATACCAGTATGTACTCGATTTCGCAAGAAAAGAAGTAGTAGATCATATTTACGGAATGATGGCAAAGTTATTGTCGGAGTCGAAAATCTCATATATTAAATGGGATATGAACCGAAGCATTACAGAATGCTACAGCAGCAAACTTCCTTCAGACAGACAGGGAGAAGTGTTCCATCGTTATATTTTAGGTGTATATGATCTGTATGAACGTTTGACAAATGAGTTTCCAGAAGTATTATTCGAATCCTGCGCCAGCGGTGGCGGAAGATTTGACCCGGGAATGCTGTATTATGCACCACAGGGATGGACAAGTGATGATTCGGATGCAATTGAGCGTCTGAAGATTCAGTACGGAACTTCTATGTGTTATCCGCTCAGCAGTATGGGAAGCCATGTGTCTGTTGTCCCGAATCACCAGGTATTTCGCAATACCCCATTACATACAAGAGCGAATGTAGCATACTTTGGAACTTTTGGATACGAACTGGATCTCAACAAATTGACAGAAGAAGAGATCAAAGAAGTAAAAGAACAGATCACATTTATGAAAGAATACCGAGAAGTGTTACAATTTGGAACATTTTATCGTCTGAAAAGTCCATTCGAAGGAAATGAGACGGTATGGATGGTGACAAATGAAGACCGCACGCTTGCAATCGTAGGCTACTATCGTGTTTTAAATGGAGTGAATCAGCCGTATAGCCGTGTCAGATTACAGGGATTGAACCCGGATATGATTTATGAAAATGTATGGAATCATACAGAAAATTACGGAGACGAATTGATGAATTATGGATTGATCACATCCGATGTGACAGCTGGTGAAGTGCCAGGGAATGTGACTCCTTGTACCGATTTTGAATCTAGAATATATATGCTGAAAGGCAAAAAAGTTCAGGAGGGAAGATAGATCATGACGAGACAAAAAAAAGAACCGGCGGAATGGTACTGGGAATATTGTTTATTGGATTATGTGTATCTTTCTTACGACTTTCACAATTTGGCGTGGATCCATTCAGTGCAATGAATCTTGGAATCAGCGGATTTATCGGATGGAGCTTTGGAACGTGGCAGTTGCTTGTCAATGCGATCATCCTTGTAGTTGTATTTTTCAGGCAAGATCCTGCATTGGTGCGGGGACCATTATCAATATGGTATTTGTCGGATACATTGCAGACTTTATTTGTTATGTAGCGAATGATGTAGTGCAGATTCAGATGAATCTGCCACTGCGTATCCTTGCACTGCTGCTTGCTCAGCTGATGGCATCTATGGGAGTGGCATTATATATGGTCGCAGATATGGGAATCGCTCCATATGACAGTGTCGCAATTATAATCGAGAAACTGACACATCAGAAAATTCCATTCCATAAAGCAAGGATTCTTTCAGATGTTGTTGTCGTGATTATCGGAATCATATTTGCCACTGCATCTGGGGCGGGTATCTGGTCGGTAGTAGGGATTGGGACAATTATAAATGCCTGCTTCAACGGCCCATTAATTCAATTTTTTAAAACAAACTGGAGAGATTTTACTTGTAAAATCTACGGATTACAATTCTCCAATTTCTTGCAAGGCTCATATCCTGAACGGATACGGGCCTTTCTTTTCACCAGTAGCTTCATCCAAACCTTCACATTGAATAATGAACCCTTCTCTTTGGTAAAAAATTGGATATACAGCGATAGCTCCTTATATTTTCGGAAATCGGAAAATAAAACTCGTTCCGATACCTTCGATACTTTCGACGTGAATGGTTCCATTGTGGAGGTTTACAATCCAACGAACCATAGAAAGGCCGAGTCCGGTACCGCCATTTTCTCTGGAACGGCTTTTGTCTATGCGATAGAAACGCTCCCAGATTCTGTCCAGGTGTTCCTCATTTATTCCAATACCATCATCTTTCACTTCACCGACAATCTGGTCATTTTCGACCTTCAGGATAACATGGATATGTCCATTTATTTTTCCGTAAATTGATGGCATTGGTTATTAAATTCATCATCATACGACAAAATACTAGTCCTGGTCGCCGTTCATAAATAAGTCGTCCTGCTTTTGCAGGGTGATCTCGATATTTTTTCCTGTGCTTTTGTCTGCAGTTCTTCTATCACAAGTTCGCTTAATAATCCAAATCCAGTTTTCCACTCAGATGCTGCTCGCCCTGTTCGTTTCTGGCGATCATTAGCATTTCGCTTGTCAGCTTTGACATTCGTTTTGCCTGCTTTAGATGACTGCAATCTCTTCCTTATCTTCCGCAGATAAGTTTTCATTTTCCAATAAGTACTCACACTGGGAAATGATAACAGCAACGGGAGTCCGCAGTTCATGGGATACGTCTGATGTGAATTGACGTTCCTTCTCAAACGAAAATTCCAAGCGCTCGAACATTTCGTTAAATTTCTCCGACAATTCGTATAATTCATCTTTTGCTTTTGGAAGAGACAATCGTTTGGAAAGATCTTTTCCATTGCTGATGTTTTCAACTTCATCGCAGATAAGATCCACCTGTCTCAATGCCCGCTTGATCATAAAATATCCGATGGCTCCGATCAGAACAATGAGTAATGGGAATACAATCAACAGCATTTTCTCGGATGTCTGCATGAAAAGTTCTATAGAATGTACGGAGGTAATTCCTCGTACCCACATTTCCTCATCATTACCGTAAGTGTAAACGCTGTCATATATCATCCATTTTCGATTTGATCCGGTTATCATTCGCGGTGTATTCGACTTGAGGATAGTTTCTTCTGGAAATTGGGTTGGAATCGTTCCATAAAGTAAGCGTCCGTTTTTGTCATAAATACAAAACATAATACCGTCATCGTAAAATTCGGTATCGCCGTCAAGATAAAAGGAATCATCCTGAAAATTAATATTTGAAGAGAAACCAGTCACTGCGGCAATGATTTCTTCTTCTGTCGCAGAAATTCCAACCTTATCCACAAAAAGAAGGACGAGAACTAAAATAGTCCCAAGAACTACGGCAATGATTCCGGTGTACCATAGCGTATTTTTTTTTCTTGATCGTCAGCTGTTTCATTCGTTTTCCCTCATTACATATCCGACACCACGAACAGTGTGGATGAGTTTTTGTTCATATTGTGCATCGATTTTTTTTCGCAAATAACGAATGTATACGTCGATCACATTGGAACCACCTTCAAAATCAAAGTCCCACGCATTCTGTTCAATCTGCTGTCTTGTCATTACGATATTTTTGTTGCGCATAAGACATTCCAAAACCATAAATTCTTTTGCAGAAAGATCAATTTCATTTCCGGCTCTTGTAACCTTTCTTGTGTCACGATCCAGAATAAGATCTGCTATTTTAGTTGATTGGATGTAAATTGTGGCTTTCTACGCATCATGACACGGATTCTTGCAAGCAGTTCTTCAAATGCAAATGGTTTGATCAGGTAATCATCGGCACCAAGATCCAGTCCTTTGACGCGGTCTTCAATGCTGTCTTTTGCTGTCAGTAACAGAACCGGTGTATCATCTTCTCGTTGCCTTAATTCTCTTAAGATTTCATATCCATCCTTTCCCGGCAACATGATATCAAGAATAATACCATCGTAGGAAGTCATATCGATATAATCCATCGCTTCCAGACCATCCCCACAGGCATCTACACTGTAATGTTCCTTGACAAGCCTTTTTTGACAACTTTGTTTCTTTAAAT
>ENA-OQBG01000255-OQBG01000255.1-human-gut-metagenome-genome-assembly--contig:-NODE-255-length-10337-cov-2.215573_pt1 | contig 10337 bp, 15 predicted proteins | sample MGYA00242746_ERZ504551 | MGnify/ENA primary metagenome ERZ504551 (study PRJEB26092, sample SAMD00036289) | human gut metagenome | host: Homo sapiens | study: EMG produced TPA metagenomics assembly of... | reverse complement strand
TTATCTTTCCTGGGGAAGAGAAAATCTCTCAGCAGAACGCCTGTAAATCCGAAGGTTAAAGAAAAATCCTGTCCGGATAATTGCGGACTCTGTGAGGAACATGAAAGAAAAGGCTGCTGTATGATCCTGGAAGTTACAAAACGCTGTAATATGCATTGTCCTGTCTGCTTTGCTTCAGCAGGAGAAGACAGGGAAAAGGGAGATATTCCCATCTGTGAAATAGAAAAACAGTATGATTTTCTGATGGCTCACGGAGGTCCCTTTAATATACAGCTTTCAGGAGGAGAACCAACCATGAGGGACGATCTGCCTGAAATCATACATATGGGAAGAGAAAAAGGATTTACATTTTTCAGTTAAATACCAATGGGATCCGGCTTGCCAGGGAGGAGGGGTATGCCGGAAAGCTGAAAAAAGCAGGACTGAATACAGTATTTCTTCAGTTTGACGGTGTGACAGATCAAGTTTATGAGACTTTACGTGGACAGGCTATGATGGAACTGAAGAAAAAGGCGGTCTTAAACTGCTCAGAAGCAGAGCTTGGTATTGCTCTTGTGCCGGTCATTGCGCCGGGAGTAAATGATATGCAGGTAGGGGATATCCTGAAATTTGGTCTGGATCATATGCCCTTTGTTCGTGGCGTACATTTTCAGCCTATCAGTTATTTTGGCAGATGTTCCCAGAAGCGCCCCAAAATCCCATCACCATACCAAAGATGCTGAGGCTTATTGAAGAACAGACAGAGGGACTGATGAAAATTGAGGATTTTGCAGGCGGCGGCGCAGAGAATCCCTACTGCTCCTTTCATGCAAGTTATCTGAGAAAAGGAGAGCGGGAACTGAAACTTCTTGAAAAAAAAATCAGGAAAAGGATGCTGCTGTACTACCAGTGATGATTCCAGGCAGTATGTGGAAAATCAGTGGAGCTACAGTACAAAAACCTATGATGAGGGAGAAATGACACAGACAGATGCGCTAGATGAGTTTCTGATCCGGATACATAATGAAACCTTTGCAGTATCAGGTATGATCTTTCAGGATGCCTGGAATCTGGATCTTGACCGTCTGAAACGCTGTTATATCTGTGAAGTGGATCCTGACCACGGAATGGTACCGTTCTGTGCATATAATCTGACTAATCTGAAAGGAACATATTTATACAGAAAGTGAAACGATCCAATATAGATGCAATGATCTGTAGGCAGGAAAAAATTACAGATATTACAAGGAAAACAATAAACAAAATACAGCTGGATAAACTGAATGCTGTTCTGAAAAGAGAAAAAGAAAGGCAGGGATTTTATAGAGATCTGCCGGAAAGGCTGGAAAGCTTGATGATCTGAAAACCCTTCCCTTTACAACGGAATCCGACCTTGCTCAGAAAGGGGGCAGGATGTTACTGTGCTCTCAGGGAGAAATACAGAGGATCATTTCAGAACAGACAAGCGGAACAACAGGTGCAGGTAAACGTGTATTTTATACAGAAGGAGATTGTGAACATACCATAGAACTTTTTATGGCCGGACTTGGTGAGTTTATTTATCCGGGAAGCAGGACTATGGTTGCCATGCCGTTTTCAGGTCCTTCTGGACTGGGAGAGCTGATCGCAGAAGCAATCAGACGTATAGGAGCACACCCCCTTTTAACCGGGAACAATAAAACCTATGGTGAGTTAAAAACAATTCTGGAAGAGGAGCGGCCGGATACTTATGTAGGTATGCCGACAGCACTGCTTTCCATGCTCAGAATGTGTGGAAAAGGCAGTATAAAGAGAGCACTGATATCAGGGGATGCCTGTCCGGAAACAGTAATGAAAGCAATAGAAAAAATTTTGGGAACACCACTCTGGCCTCATTATGGTTCCAGAGAGATGGGGCTTGGGGGTGCGATTTGCTGTCAGGCTCATGAGGGCATGCACATGAGGGAGAATCATTGTATCACAGAGATCATAGATAAAGAGGGAAATGTTTTGCCTGACGGTCAATGGGGAGAACTGGTGATCACAACCATTGGGATGGAGGCACAGCCTCTGATCAGATACAGGACCGGCGATCATACACGTATCATCCCCGGAAAATGTATCTGCGGAAGTGAGGTAAGGCGTCTGGATTTTGTAAGGCGCATCGACCAGTCCAAAAGTATGAGAGAAATGGATGAATTACTGTTTCAGTTTCCGGACTGGTAGATTACTGTGTAAGGAGTGTTGGAGGGAAAAAAGAAATCACAGCACTTTTTATATCAGATAACGGAGAAGAACTGATCAGAAATGTCTGCGCAGAGAAGAATATTATTTCTTTGGACTGCAGAAAAGCAGAATGGAGCGATAGGGCATTGTATCCTGCGAAACGTATTATTTTATAGAGAAACTATTAGAAAACAGAACGAAACCCATTGACTATCAGTCGGATTTCGTTCTGTTTTTATTTATGAATAGTTATTTGTTCACAGGATAATACGGACAGTCCTCTCTGATACATTCTTTATTATCTTCAAAATATTTACATAGTACAGAAGACAGCGGAATCTTTACAGAGCTGAACTGCCTGTAAAACCTGATCGCTTCTTCAATAGCAATTCTGCTGGTGCGTTTACAGCAGCGCGGACCACCAACATCAGCCAGTTTGGATAAAATAACAGAGACAAGCTTCTGAGGAAAGGGCCATGCATCCTTATGGAGGGGACCGGATCCGGTCATAACGGACATAAAGATTCCGGCACCTGCTGCTGCACCACACACTCCCCAGTAACCGCAGGTACCACCGGGAACCTGCTTTGCTCTTTTACAGATTTCAGATAATGCGGTATCGTAATTCATACGCTCTCCATTATTGCGAAGTGCAGTCAGAAGAACACTGGGAACAATGGCATGATGTTCAGGTCCATGCATGTGGACAGAAGGAAGGTCCATGATCTCTTCCAGAAGCAGCAGGGGATCCTTCTCTGTGCTGCTTCTGAGGGCTGTGCTCACCGGTATATAAGTACCATAGCTGTGACAGGCATCACAGACAAAATGGCCATTTTCACAGACAGCATTTGTCAGCTGCTCTTTGTGGCAGATGCTGCAGGTTTTCACAGAACTTTCGATGCTGTATGTGACCGGTGCTCCACAGATCAGGCAGCCTGAAAAATGTTCTGTCTCTCCACAACAGCAGGAATTATTTGCATTATCCATAAAAATCAGCATTTCTCAGCAATATCATAGATAAGCCGTTCTGTATCTTCCCATCCAAGGCATGGATCTGTGATGGAGCATCCAGGAGTCATGTGATCGCTGATATCCTGGCGGCCTTCGAGAAGGTAGCTTTCGATCATAACACCTTTAACCAGCTTTCTGAGGTCTGGATTATAGTTACGGCTGTGAAGTACTTCTGAAACAATACGGATCTGTTCCTTGTATTGCTTGTTGGAGTTTGAGTGGTTGGCATCTATGATGATGGCAGGGTTCTTTAAGGTCTTTTTTGGCATACAAAGCAGACAGATGTATCAGATCTTCATAGTGGTAATTAGGAATAGTCTGTCCGTACTGGTTTACACCACCTCTGAGAATAGTGTGTGCCAGATCATTTCCTGAAGTTTCCACATCATTTCCTCTGTAGATGAAGTGATGTGGATGCTGTGCAGCAGTGACGGAATTCAGCATAACAGAGAGATCACCGCTGGTAGGATTCTTCATACCGACAGGAATATCCATGCCGCTGGCAGTGAGACGATGCTGCTGGTTCTCCACAGAACGTGCACCTACAGCTTCATAGGAGAGAATATCATCCAGATAGCTGCGGTTTTCAGGATAAAGCATCTCATCTGCAGAAGAGAGTCCTGTCTCCTGCATAACTCTCATGTGCATCTTGCGGATAGCAATAATTCCGGCAAGAAGGTCAGGAGCCTTATCAGGATCTGGCTGATGAAGCATTCCTTTGTAACCGTCACCTGTGGTACGGGGCTTATTTGTATAGACTCGCGGGATGATCATCAGTTTGTCAGAGACTTTATCTGCCACTGTTTTCAGTTTGCGTACATATTCGCAGACTGTATCTTCGTTATCAGCGGAACAGGGTCCTACAAGGACGATAAATTTATCTGATTCACCGGTGAAGATACGGCGTATTTCTTCATCGCGCTGTTTTTTTACTTCTTTGAGTTCCTGGCTGAGAGGGTACTGAGATTTCAGAACCTCCGGTAAAGGGAGCTCGTGATTGATTTTCATAGACATGATCTGTTTCCTCCATATAAGTACATGCAGGTCTTTGATAATGCCGGAACTCAGGAATATTTTATACCTGACCGGACTGCCTGCACATTTTCCTTTACAAGTATAACATGGTGTTATCTAAAATTCCAGTACTTTAACACTTTAAACTGACATATTTTGAGAGAATGTAATCAGACCGTTTTTTATGCCTGTTTCTTAGCTTCACAAAAATGCTTTCAGATGTTACAATCAAATAAAAGATATAAGGAAAGAAATATCAAAAGAATACCAAAGAAAGTCGGGGTGAAGGTTATGGAGATTAAGAGTATTTTGATAAAGGACACAACCAGAGAAGAAAGAAAACAGATTGTGGAGGAATCTTTTGGGAATATTTCTGCAAGCTGTGATGGCTGTATGGCGGGACTGACAGAGATGTATCAGGAATATATTGATGGTACAAAGGAAATCCGCGACATTAACATGGAGTTTAATGCACACTACGTACGGGAAGATTTGGATGAGAAATCAAAGAGAAGCTGCCCGATGTAGATAAAACAACTATATGGGAAACTTGCAGATCCCGAATATGCAGGAAATAACAAGATAACAGGAGAAGGATAATAAAATGAGTACAAACAATATGGATAGATTTGAATTCAGATGTATCAGACCGGAGGAGACACAGCAGGCGATAGAGATCGAGCAGATCTGTTTCCCGCCAAATGAGGCATGTTCCCCGAAAAGTCTGACAGAGAGAATAAAAGCAACAGCAGAAACATTTCTGGTAGCTGAGGATAAGGAAACCGGAAAGCTGGCTGCATTTCTTAATGGAGTTCCTACAGATGAGGAGGCTTTCAGAGACGAATTCTTCACAGATATTTCCCTGAGTAATCCTGAAGGCAAAAATATCATGCTTCTGGGTCTGGATGTCCGTCCGGAATATCGTATGCAGGGACTGGGACGTGAACTGGTATCCCGATACTGCCAGAAGGAAGCACAAAAAGGACGAAAGAAACTTTTCCTCACCTGTCTGGATGAAAAAGTGAAGATGTATGAGAAATTCGGCTTTACAGATCTGGGTCAGGCAAACTCCACCTGGGGCGGAGAAGCCTGGCATGCCATGAGCATCGAGATTGGAAGATAATTAACGAGCAGAACAGACAGGAGAGTGTACAATGAGCCTATACGCAATCGGTGATTTTCATCTTTCGTTTACAGTCAATAAACCTATGGATGTATTTGATAAAAGATGGAAGAACCATGTGGTTAAGATTGAGAAGTACTGGAAGAAGAGAGTAACAGAGAATGATACAGTAGTGATAACAGGAGATCATTCCTGGGGGAGAGATCTTGCAGAGTGTCAGGCGGATCTGGATTTTATTTATGGCTCTGCCGGGCAGGAAGATTCTGCTTCGGGGAAATCACGATATGTTCTGGGATGCGAAGAAAACAGAAAATCTGAATGAGATGTTCAGAGGAAAGCTGGAATTTTTGCAGAATAATTTTTATACATATGAGGATTATGCACTGGTGGGAACCAAGGGCTACTGTTATGAAGGAAAAGACAGTTATGAGCATTTCCTGAAGATCCGAGAGCGGGAACTGGGGCGGCTGCGCTGCTCTTTTGAAGGGGCGAAGGCAGCAGGATATGAGAAGTTTATCATGTTTCTTCATTATCCGCCTACAAGTATTGGAGAGATGGAGAGTCCGTTTACCCTGATGGCACAGGAATTTGGCGCCGAGAAGGTGATCTATTCTCACTGTCATGGAGAGAAGCGATATGATGACAGCTTTAAAGGCTATGTGGATGGAATAGAGTACAAGCTGGTGTCAGGAGACTATCTGAATTTTAAACCGGAGCTGGTTTTACGCTAATTATATTGTCTGGAAAAAATCCCTGGGAAGTATTATACTTTTCAGGGATGATTTTATGTGCTTTGAGAGAAAATATCTTCGGGGAGAAACGAGAAAATGAAGATTTACTACAGAGAGAAATCTGGCGGGATTGAAATTCTGCGGTGTTTTGGAATAGAGGGCAGAGTTGAGATTCCGGGAATGATAGATGACAAATTGGTAATTAGTGCAGCACCGTATGCATTTTCTAGCCATATGGATGAGAAGGAAGACCTGAAAAATGCCAGTCTGTGGGAAGTGTCAGATGGTCTTGAGTTTGGCAGAGAAGAGCATGTTCTGGCAGGAAATGACGTGGAGGAGATTGTTTTTCCTTACACTTTAAAAGAGATTGGACGATATATTTTTATGGCTGCGGGAATCTGAAAAAGCTGGAGTTTTCTGACAGCCTGATGCAGATAGGCTGTGGTGCATTTACAGGCTGCCATGCATTGGAGAAGCTGACTGTGCATATGGAGCAGGGAAAGAAGTCTGGTGTTAAGGAAATGCTGGGCGAGATGTGGCAGAGGATAGATGTGAACTTTCTTTATGAGTATGAAGAAGCCAGACTTGTATTTCCGGAGCATTATGATGAGGCGGTTGAGAACACTCCGGCGCGTATTTTGTATACGGAATATCATGGATCAGGCAGTAATTACAGGCAGTGTTTTTATGATAAGGAGCTGAATTATCAGGAATATGACAGGCTTTTTGAAATGGCGGTAGCCATGGATAAGCTGGAAGTTCTGGTTGATATGTCATTTGGCAGATTGGAGTTTCCTTATGAACTGACCGGGAAAGCCAGGGAGAACTACAGGGAATATATCCGTAAGAATCTGGGAGATATTGCAGAATATCTGGTAAAGCAGGAGGATATGCACAGATTGGAAGTGATATCCTCGCAAAAACTCTGGACACTGGGAGGAATTGATTCTGCGTTGGATTGTGCATCTAAGAGAAAAGAAACGGAAGTATCCGCATTTTTGATGAATGAAAGAGCAAATCTGGTGGATAATACGGCAGGAAGTGAACGTATAGATGTGGATAAGCTGCAAAATAGTCAGGAAGCTGACAGGACAGAGCAGGGGAAAAATGAACAATCACAAACTACAGAAAAATCTTTGAATACAAGAACTATACTAAGAAAAAAGAGGTTTGAACTGTGATAGATATAGAGGAAAATAATGATGCAGCCAGAGGATAAAATACAGGAAATAGCAGAAAGAGCAGAGCGTTTGCAGGAAATCGGCAGCAGTATTCTTAGGGCTGCGCGGGATGAATTATATCTGGGAATGCGGTTTTGGATGTGGCGCTGAGCAGTTTTTCTTATCAGATGGATGGTCAGGTCCATGGATTTGGAACGGATGGAAGAGTGATGTATTTCCAGCCGCAGATGCTGGGAGGCTTATATAGAGAGAATAGGATTCTGGTGAACAGAGGGTATCTGCATATGGTATTCCACTGTATTTTCCGGCATTTTGCATGGAGCGGTACAGAAGGTAAGAAGAGGGCAGACGATGGAATCACAATCCAGGAACGTATGCGTGATCTGAGTTGTGACATTGCAGTGGAGCATATGATAGATGGGATGAACTATCGGAGTATCCGTTTCTCACGCAGTCTTCTGCGAAGGGAAACTTACCGTCTCCTTGAAAAGAGGGAAAAACCCTCAACGCACAGAGAGTATATAAAATATTGTCAGAATGGAATCTGAACGAAAAGGATCTTACAAATCTGGAACAGGAATTTCGCACAGATGACCACAGATACTGGGAAAGTAAGAAACCGGATCAGAAACCGAATCCCATGCTCAGCGCAAATGGGGGGAGATCAATGATGGAATCGAGACGGATCTGGAAACCTTTTCCCAGGAAGCAGGTGAGCGGGACGGAGATTTCCTGGAGCAGATAAAAACAGAGAACAGAAGCAGGTATGATTACAGAGAATTCCTGCGGAAATTTGCAGTTTTTCATGAAGAACTGGCAGTGGATGATGACAGTTTTGATTACAATTTCTATACCTATGGTCTGCGTCTCTACGGAAACATGCCGCTGATCGAACCACTGGAATCTAAAGAAGTTAAGAAGATAGAGGAATTTGTGATCGTCATCGATACTTCCATGTCCTGTTCAGGAGAACTGGTGAGAAAGTTTCTGGAGGAAACCTACGGTGTACTTAGTGAGAGTGAGAGCTTTTTACAAAATAAATGTGCACATCATTCAGTGTGATGAGAAAGTCCACACAGATAAAAGGATCACGTCCCGGAAAGAAATGAAAGACTATATGGAACATCTGGAACTGTATGGAGATGGCGGAACAGACTTCAGGCCTGCATTTGAATGGGTGGACAAACTGCTGGAACAGCATGAATTTCATAACCTGAAAGGGATGATCTATTTTACAGACGGATTCGGAATTTACCCGAAGAAAATGCCGTCATATAAGACTGCGTTTGTGTTTATGCAGGATAATTACAGAGATGTGGATGTACCGGTATGGGCTATAAAACTGATCCTGGATGAGGATGATTTTGAGAAGCCAGACAGGTAATGAAGAGGAAAATTTATAATTGCGGGAGCTGCAAATCGCGGAGCAATTCGTGGATATCAATGAAATGAAAAAACTGAGTAAGAGTAAGAAGTGTTCAGCAGGAAAGGATTTACATTATGGATATAAAACGAGCGAAACAGGAGATAAAGGACTCAATAGAAGCATACCTTGCGAAGGATGAATTTGGAGAATATCTGATCCCGGCCATACGCCAGAGACCAATTCTCCTTATGGGGGCACCGGGTATTGGAAAGACGCAGATTATGGAACAGATCGCCAGGGAATGTAAGGTAGGTCTGGTATCTTATACTATCACCCATCACACCCGTCAGAGTGCAGTAGGACTGCCGTTTATACAAAGAGAAAACCTTTGGTCAGGAGACTTTTTCTGTCACAGAATATACTATGAGTGAAATTATTGCCTCTGTCTATGAGAAGATGGAGAAGACAGGCCTGAAAGAAGGGATTCTTTTTATTGATGAGATCAATTGTGTATCAGAAACTCTGGCACCTATGATGCTGCAGTTTCTTCAGGGAAAGACCTTTGGCAATCAGAAAGTACCGGAGGGATGGGTGATCGTGACAGCAGGAAACCCGCCGGAATACAATAAATCTGTTCGTGAATTTGATGTGGTAACTCTTGACAGAATCAAGAGGATTGATGTGCAGCCGGACTTTGAAGTATGGAAAGAATATGCCTATGAGCAGGGAATCCATCCGGCTGTGATCTCTTATCTGGAGCTTCGCAGAAAGAATTTCTACAGAATGGAGAACACAGTAGACGGACGGATTTTTGCCACTGCCAGAGGCTGGGAAGATCTTTCTAGGCTGATACAGGTATATGAAACACTGGATAAAGAAGTGGACAGAGAGGTGGTATATCAGTATATCCAGCATCCAATGATCGCAAAAGATTTTGCCGCATATCTGGCATTATACAATAAGTATAAGACAGACTATGCAGTGGAGGATCTGCTTCAGGGTAAATGGACACCGATCACTCTGGGTAAGATCCGCAATGCTTCACTGGATGAGCATCTGAGTATTGTTGGTCTGCTGAACGGAAAGCTCAGCCAGTTATTCGCAGACTGTTATTTTATGGATGCTTATGTGACAAAGCTCTATGGTTACATGACAGAATACAGAGATAACCTTCCGGAAATGACGCTGGAATCCATTTATAAAAAGGCAGAAAATGATTTTCAGATTGCAAAAAAATCTGAGCTTCTCACTAAAAATGAAGAAAAAGTATTTATCCGTACAGTGGATTTTCTTGAGAAATTATGGATAGAACTGAGGGGAGAAACTGGTTCTGAAGATAAAACAGAGAATAATAAAGCTGTTGAAATTTCAGAAAAAGATACCTATGAGCAGACAAAAACTGCTTTTACAGCGGAGGCAGACAACCTGGAAACTCAGACAGAATATATCTCTCAGACGCTTCAGAATGTTTTTGATTTTATGGAAGCAGCCTTTGGTGACAGTCAGGAAATGGTAGCTTTATCACAGAACTGAATGCAAACTTTTACAGTATCTGGTTTATCCGGGAAAATGGTTCTGACCAGTATTACCGTCACAACAAGGGACTACTGTTTGATGACAGACAGAAACTGATCCTGGGACAAATGGAGGAACTGGAGAACACGATGAAGCGGGGACTAAAAATTAATTTTTATGCCAATTAGCATTGGATTTCAGATTAAATCGTG
>ENA-OQBG01000253-OQBG01000253.1-human-gut-metagenome-genome-assembly--contig:-NODE-253-length-10354-cov-1.591082_pt1 | contig 10354 bp, 11 predicted proteins | sample MGYA00242746_ERZ504551 | MGnify/ENA primary metagenome ERZ504551 (study PRJEB26092, sample SAMD00036289) | human gut metagenome | host: Homo sapiens | study: EMG produced TPA metagenomics assembly of... | reverse complement strand
TGATGTTTTTCAGTTTACAAAATTACTTTTTTCGTATTCGTTCCCAGTATCTCTATTCCCAACTATTTTAACACGGAGATCCTTTTTTTACAATTTTTACAATTCGCCGAATAAATGCAGTAAAAACTGATAAAAATACGTTAAAATATTACTGCTATCCTTTGTTGACATTTTAACAAATTAGTGGGATAATCTGTAGTGCATGCGAAAAATACAATCGCATCTATCCCTTATGATCAATTACGAAAGGAAGAGGTTAGTAAGATGGCAGCAAAATCGATTTAACAAAGTATGGCATTACCGGAACCACAGAGATTGTGTACAATCCTTCCTATGAAATGTTATTTGAGGAAGAAACCAAACCAGAACTGGAAGGTTATGAAAAAGGACAGGTCAGCGAACTGGGAGCAGTTAACGTTATGACTGGCATCTATACAGGACGTTCTCCTAAAGACAAATTCATCGTTGTAGACGAGAACTCCAAGGACACTGTATGGTGGACCTCTGATGAATACAAGAACGACAACCATCCAGCATCCCAGGAGGCTTGGAAGGCTGTTAAAGAGATCGCTCAGAAAGAGCTGTCCAACAAGAAACTTTACGTTGTAGATGCATTCTGCGGCGCAAACAAGGACACTCGTATGGCAATCCGTTTTATCGTTGAAGTAGCTTGGCAGGCACATTTCGTTACCAACATGTTCATCAAGCCAACTGCTGAAGAGCTGGAAAACTTCGAGCCAGATTTCGTTGTTTACAACGCATCCAAGGCTAAAGTAGAGAACTACAAGGAATTAGGTCTGAACTCTGAGACTGCAGTTGTATTCAACATCACAAGCCGTGAGCAGGTTATCATCAATACATGGTACGGCGGCGAGATGAAGAAGGGTATGTTCTCCATGATGAACTACTATCTGCCGCTGAAGGGCATCGCTTCCATGCACTGCTCTGCAAACACAGATATGAACGGCGAAAACACAGCTATCTTCTTCGGTCTTTCCGGAACAGGTAAAACAACTCTTTCCACAGACCCGAAACGTCTCCTGATCGGTGATGACGAGCATGGCTGGGATGACAACGGCGTATTCAACTTCGAAGGCGGATGCTACGCTAAAGTTATCAACCTTGACAAAGAATCTGAGCCGGACATCTACAATGCGATCAAACGTAACGCTCTTCTTGAGAATGTAACACTTGATGCTGAAGGCAAGATTGATTTCGCAGATAAGAGCGTAACAGAGAATACTCGTGTATCTTATCCGATCAACCACATTGAAAACATCGTTCGCCCGATCTCTTCTGCACCGGCAGCTAAGAACGTAATCTTCCTGTCCGCAGACGCTTTCGGAGTACTTCCTCCAGTATCTATCCTGACAGAAGCTCAGACTCAGTACTATTTCCTGTCTGGATTCACAGCTAAACTTGCTGGTACAGAGCGTGGAATCACAGAGCCTACACCTACATTCTCTGCTTGCTTCGGACAGGCATTCCTTGAACTGCATCCGACAAAATACGCAGAAGAACTTGTTAAGAAAATGGAAAAGAGCGGAGCAAAAGCTTACCTCGTTAACACAGGATGGAACGGAACAGGAAAACGTATCTCCATCAAAGATACTCGTGGTATCATCGATGCAATCCTTAACGGAGATATCCTTAACGCTCCTACTAAGAAGATCCCATTCTTCGATTTCGAAGTTCCTACAGAGCTTAACGGCGTAGACACAGGTATCCTTGATCCTCGTGACACATATGCTAACGCTTCTGAATGGGAAGAAAAAGCAAAAGATCTTGCTGGAAGATTCATCAAGAACTTTGCTAAATACGAAGGAAACGCTGCTGGTAAAGCACTTGTTGCAGCTGGTCCTCAGTTATAATTATAATTGCTGAATTAAAGTTAATTATAATTAAATTATAATTTTATTGTCCAAATGAGTACGAAAGGGATGCGAGTAATTCGCATCCCTTTTTCATGTTGTTTCGGTGGTCAAGCGGATATTCGCAATCCGCTTCGCTACAGGGCTCTGAGTTTTCTGCCACTTTCTCATATGCGGGTACCGGAACGTGATATTCTTCTCCCATTCTTACTACTTCGTAAACTAATCCGTCAATTTCGGACTGTTTTCCTGCCATGATATCCCGCTGCATGGAAGTGGTTGCTTCCGGTGCGAGGTTGGAAAGGATTTTTAAATTTACTTCTGCCATATCTTTCTGGAAAGGAACTCCCATGGCTTCTGCAAGTGCTGCGATTTCTTTTATCATGGTCTTAAAAAGTTCTCTGGCTTCGCCTTCTTTCTGGAAATCTGCGGCAGTTGCGTGATAATAGAGTCCTGCTGCCCCGATCGGGGATACATAGGAAAAAATTTCTCCAGTGCTTCACGGCGGATGTTTTCCGAAAGAGTCCCCGTCGATATGACTGTCACAGAGGTCTTTCTGAATCTCTTTCAGTTCCGGTCGGAATTCTGCTTTGTCTCTTACGCCGAATACAATGTGCAGGATCTGTCCATGCTGGAGAAGTTTTCCCGGTTCTTTAATGTTGGCAGAAACATAGATGCAGCCGTCCGTTACCAGAAGATCCGGCAGTTCTTTCTGCATTTTTCCACCTGTTCCATATATATTCAACACTGGAATTACGATAGTATTTTTCCTGGCAATGCGTTTGATAAACGGAATCGTTTCCTGTAAGGAATAGCCTTTTACGCAGACAAAAATTACGTCCGGATGCTCTGCATAATGCTCCATATCTGTAGCAGGAATGCTTATGTTTTCCTCTGTTTTATCCCACATTTTCTCCAATGTAAGACCCTGTTTCTGGATCTTTTTCAGGTGTTCGCCTCTCGCGATCAGGGTTACGTCCTTGCCTGCTTTTTTCATATAATATCCGGTAACACCACCGGTTCCTCCGGCTCCAATGATTAAGTATTTCATATTTATTTTCTGCCCCGCTTTCATTGTTTTGATTCTTATATCATAGCACAATTGCAATTTTTCTTCAGTATATTTTATGCATTACGCTGACATAATTTTGCATTGACAGTTTATTTTTTGCCCTGTAATATCAATGGTATCAATATCAGAATATATTACACAGGAAAAGTATTAAGATGGAACGATATCTGGAATTTAGAATAGATGAACAAACTACAGAACTTAAAATGGAAGCATTTCTGAAAAAGAATGCAGGACTTACAAAACGGCAGATCAGCCAGGCGAAGTTTCGACCGGACGGGATTACCAGAAACGGAGTTCGCTGTCGTGTAACTGAGACAATATATCCAGGCGATGTGATCCGCGTTTTGTCTGGAGGAAGCCGGGACTGCTTCTGCGCATCTTGAAAATTTATAATGACGGAATCAAAAGTAAAGATTTGTCGGATTTCCATTCCAACAAAGCTTCAGCTCCAGTTTCCGAAACTTCTTTTTCTCTGAATATTTTATATGAAGATACGGATATTCTGGCAGTTGATAAACCGGCAGGAATGGTTACGCATCCGACGGGAATGCATTATACAGACAGCCTCTCCAATCTTGTTGCCAGTTACTTCGAGAGAAAATGAACAGGTCTGTGTCCGCCCGGTGGGGCGGCTGGATCAGGAGACTTCCGGGATTGTGGTTTTTGCCCAAAATCAGGTAGCAGCTTCAAGGCTTCAATCTGTAAAATCTCCATGCAAAATTCACAAGCAATATCTTGCCGCTGTATCCGGTACTTTGCCTGTAGATATGCCTGGTGTCTGGCATACCTTAGATTTACCGCTGATGCAGGACCCGGAGAATCATCTGAAAATGAAAACTGCTGCTGATCTTTCCTTACATTCATCTGCATTATCGGGAAAATCAAAACAGCAGTTACTCATTATCATACTCTTTTTCCAGTCAGGACTGGTCGCTTATCACACTTAAGCTGGATACCGGACGTACCCACCAGATCCGTGTCCATATGGCATCCACAGGACATCCTTTGCTTGGAGATACTCTTTATCATTCAGACGATAAAATATCTTCCTGTGCTTCCTTTTCCAGGGCAGCCCTTCATGCATGGAAAGTTTCTTTTCAGCATCCTTTCAGAGATGAAATGCTCCTTCTGGAAGCACCATTACCTTTCGATTTTCGTGAACTGGTTTCACTTTCAGGGTCTGATCTGTTGTCTATTTAAGCTTCAAATTCTTTGATCAGATTTACCATTTCAATGGCACTGAGTGCACAGTCATAGCCTTTATTTCCTGCTTTTGTACCTGCGCGTTCAATTGCCTGCTCGATGTTTTCTGTGGTAAGCACTCCGAATAATACCGGAACTCCTGTTTCCAGTGATACTGATGCAATCCCTTTGGAAACCTCATTGCATACATAATCATAATGACTGGTATTTCCACGAATCACAGCACCTACGCAGATAACCGCATCATACTTTCCACTTTTTGCCATTTTAGACGCGATCAGTGGGATTTCAAAAGCACCTGGTACCCACGCTACCTGGATGTCCTCTTCTTTTACATTGTGACGTGTCAGCCCATCCATGGCACCACTTACCAGCTTGGAAGTTATAAATTCATTGAAGCGGGCTGCTACAATTCCTACTTTCATTCCATCTGATACTAATTTTCCTTCTAATGTTTTCATTTTTTCTGGTCCTTTCATCTGTAAATTTATATTTTTAACCTGTACAGGTTTTTATATACGGTAAATTTTATTTTCGGGAACGTTATCGTTATATATGAAAATCCCCGCTGTATTTAATACTTCAGAATATGTCCCATTCGTAATTGTTTTTGTCTTAAGATAACGCAGATCATACGCTGTGGCATTCATCTGTATCGGAACTCTCTGTTTGATCCTGATGCCAAATTCTTCCAACTGATAAACTTTATCCGGGTTATTTGTCAGCAGCCTCAGCTCTTTTACCCCAAGATTTCTCAGAATCTGCGCACCAATGTAGTATTCTCTTTCGTCTCCGGCAAATCCAAGTGCCAGATTCGCTTCGAGTGTATCCATTCCCTGTTCCTGAAGTTCATAGGCACGAAGTTTATTGATCAGTCCGATTCCTCTTCCTTCCTGTCTCATATAAAGGAGTATCCCTCTGCCTTCTTCCTCAATCTGGGCCATCGCCGCTGCAAACTGTTGTCCGCAGTCACAACGCTGTGATCCAAAAAACGTCTCCTGTCAGGCACTCTGAATGCACACGGCACAGAACGTTTTCTCCATCTCCGATTTCACCTTTTACCAGTGCTACATGATGTTCCCCATTCAGGCGGTTTACAAATCCATACGCCATAAACTCTCCGTATCTGGTCGGCATTTTGTGGTCGTCACGCGATCCACCAGAATATCATGGCATTTACGGTAATTCTGAATATCTTTAATTGTTATGAATTTAAGATTCCACTTTCCGGCAAGTTCCCGTAACTCAGAAGTCCGCATCATAGTGCCGTCTTCTCTCATAATTTCACAACACAGCCCGCACTGTTTTAACCCTGCAAGTCTGCACAGGTCTACAGTTGCCTCTGTATGTCCGTTTCTTTCCAGAACACCGTTCTTCTTCGCCAGAAGTGGAAACATATGTCCGGGGCGTCTGAAATCTTCGGGTTTTGCATTCTCATCCACACATTTCATGGCAGTAACAGAACGTTCTGCCGCAGAGATTCCTGTAGTGGTGCTGATATGGTCTACGGAAACAGTAAAAGCAGTTTCGTGATTATCTGAATTTTCTGCTACCATCTGCGGGAACTGCAGTTTTCTTACATATTCCTCAGACATTGGCATACAGATAAGTCCTTTTCCGTGAGTTGCCATAAAGTTAATATTTTCTGTTGTGGCAAACTCTGCTGCACAGATAAAATCTCCTTCATTCTCTCTGTCCGGATCATCCGTTACCAGAATATTTTTCATTCCGAAGTTCTTCCAGAGCTTCTTCTACTGAATCAAATCCGTTCATTTTTCTCTCCTTATGCAATGTATTTTCTGATACAATATATTTTTCTGTTGTTAAGAGGGCAAAATCATTCGTATTGGCTGCTTATCTGGTTCGTGTCAGGCAGATAAAACATCCACTGTACAGTTCTGCATCAATCGAATAACCGCTTTGTGGTTAATTCTGTCAAAAGCCATACTTATTCAGAAAATCCCGTGTAATATTACTTTTTATCGGCTGTTCTTTCACAGGCGTTATTAATTTTTCCACGTATTTTCCAATTATGTCTGTCTCCAGATTAACGATATCTCCTTCTTTGCGTTCTCCGAGGACTGTAATCTTTACTGTATGAGGAATTGCAGAAATGGAAAAGTCTGTTTCTGAGACTTTTGCCACTGTAAGACTGATTCCATCAACTGTTACAGAACCTTTTGTCACAATATATTTCATAATTTGTGGTGAAGCCTGAATGGTGTACCAGACAGCATTATCATCTCTGCGAATTTCCGTGATTTTTCCTGTTCCATCCACATGCCCGGCAACAATGTGTCCTCCAAATCTTCCATTTGCAGGCATTGCCCTTTCCAGATTTACATGCTGTCCCAAAGAAAGCTGAATCAGCGCAGAACGATTCAATGTCTCATGCATCACATCTGCTGTAAAACCATCTTCCAGACATGCAGTTACAGTGAGGCAGATTCCATTTACAGCTACACTGTCCCCTGTTTTCAGATCATCCAGAATTTTCTCTGCCCGTATCGTAAATACTGCTGAATTTGCTCCTTTTATTTTTCACAGTTCCCAGTTCTTCAACAATTCCCGTGAACATTACTCTTCACCTCACTCTCTATAAGAAAATCATCTCCTATTCTGATTATTTCGCTGTTTTTAATAATATTGCGCTGGCAGGATCAGGAAATCCTTTTCCTTCTATCGGTGTCTTTGCACTTTCTCCCCCAAAAAGTTTAGGTGCTATATAGGTCTGGACTTTCTGAACAATACCGCTTTCGAGTGCTGACCAGTTTAAAGTGCCTCCTCCTTCCAGTAAGATACTGTCTATCTTTGCAGCTCCCAGAAGTTCCATTAGTCTGTTTAAATCTATGTGTCCGTTTTTTCCGGGACATCCAGAACTTTACATCCCATATCTTCATAATTCTTTATCTTCTGCTGGTCTTTACTGCTGGTTGCAAAGATTGTTGGAATTGTTGATGCCGTTTTCACAATTCTGGAATTCAGTGGTGTCCGCAAGTGGGAGTCACAGATAATACGCACAGGATTTCTGCCGTTTTCCAGTCTGCATGTAAGCATCGGATCATCTGCCAGCACAGTTCCCACTCCAGCCATAATCCCTGTATATTTCAATCTCTGTTTCTGCACATGCATTCTGGCAGCTTCGCCTGTCACCCATCTGGATGCGCCTGTATAAGTGGCAATTTTTCCATCCATGGTCATCGCATATTTCATGACTACATATGGTTTTTGATTCTGTATGTAATAGAAAAATGCTTCATTGAGTTTATCGCACTCTTCTTTTAAAAACGTTTTCCGTTACTTCGATCCCATGCTCTTTCAGAATCCGGATTCCTTTTCCTGAAACCAGGGGATTAGGGTCCGAGGAACCAATGATCACACGTCTGATCCCCGATTCCAGGATTGCATTGACACACGGAGGCTGTTTCCCGTAATGGCAGCAAGGTTCCAGAGTAACATATATGGAGGCACCTTCTGGCTGTTCTGTACATGATGCCAGAGCTTCCCTTTCTGCATGAGGTTCACCGTATTTTCTGTGATATCCCTGGCCAATGACTTTTCCTCTTTTGACGATCACGGCACCTACCATTGGGTTAGGTGCTGTAAATCCCATTCCTTTTTGTGCCAGTTCTAACGCCATTTTCATATATTGCCTGTCTTTTTCCATATCCGTTATATCTTTCAATCCCTCATCTCCTGTTCTTCTGATGGTACTGATGATACCAAAAAAGCCCCGGTGTCTTTCAACATCCAGGGCCTGTAAATTAATATCTGTTTGAATTATCTTCGTGTGAATCTGACTTTTTGCTTCATCATTAAAACTGCTTTGATGATATAAAAAAGCTCTGGAATAAATTTATTATTCCAGAGCAGTCGCTTTCACAGATCAGTTAATTCTTCTGTATCTCTACTACTATCTTCTTTCATCCAGACTGTACTGTCGGCTTCGGAATTGCACCGAATCATACCTTACGGCTCGTGGGCTTTACCACCGGTAGGGAATTGCACCCTGCCTGAAGATCTTATTTATTTTTATCAGCAATTTCTAAAATTTTATCCTGCTGATGTCTGAAGTATACTCTTAACTTTTATTTATGTCAAGATTTTTTCAAACATATAATTTCAGTTTTTCAGGAAAGTAATTCTCTTACCATCTCTGCATTGAATGTCACACCTGTCAGGTGGTCTACTTCAATCTGGTACAGGGCATTGGCTGCAATATGCTCTGCCGCCTGTTCCAGGTCACGGATTCCGCTGGTGTTTTTGTGTTCTCAACAATAGCCTCCAGACCGTCTTCTGTCACTACGCATTCTTCTGCTTTGAGGCTCATACGTTTCAGAACTTTCGGAAGTACATATTTGGAGAAGATAATCTTCTTCTCTTCTGAGGTGTAATCCGGAATATCGATCACTGCAAAACGGGACATCAGAGGTGCGCTGATCTGGGATTTATCATTTGCTGTAGCGATCGGATAAACGCCCACTGTCGGCACCATACATTCCATGTAGTTATCTGTAAATCCAAGGTTGTCAAGCAGTGTCAGAAGTACATCTGCCGGGTTTCCGTTGCCCTTGCCTGATGCTGCTTTATCAAGCTCGTTGATGATGAATACAAGGTTGGATTCTCCTGCTGCTGAGAAGGCTTCCATGATGATTCCAGGCTTTGCGTTTGCATAGATTCTGGAGCTTCCTGTGAGCTGTTCCGGATCGTTGATGGAACTCATATCCAGAGTTGTCCACGGAAGTTTCAGGATACGGGCAACCGCATAGGCAATCTGAGATTTACCTGTACCTGCCGGGCCTACAAGAAGAAGTCCGTATGCCGGAAGTGTATGGGTACGGTTGATCTGAATGATCGTCTCAATGATACGCTGCTTTACAGATTCCATTCCGTAGAGTTCTTCGTCAAGGATTCTGCGGGCTTCCTGAGGATCAATTGCTTCAAAGTAATTACTCTTCCACTGTACATTCATCATAATGGAAAGAGCTCGCTGAGCATGGCGTCTTTCCTCCGGAGATACTTCGTGGGAACGGGCAACTGCAAGGTTTCTTCTTGCCCAGAGACGGATGTTGTCCGGAAGGGTTCTGCCTGCGCAGGTCATAAAATCAGTGATGCTCTGAATACTTGTCAGCTTCATTTCATCTCCTGTTTCTTCCTCATCTTCGTCTTCTGCGATCTCTGCCGGTGCACTGCTTGCAAGAAGTCTCTCGATCATAAACTGAAGAAATCCGTCCTCTGCGGAGAGCTTTGTGCCGCCACCGAATGCGGTCTCACGAATCTTATAAACTGCATATCCTTTCTCCTGATTCTGTCCGGAAAGACGTACATTGATGTGATTCTCTCCAAGCCATTTCAGAAGGCTTACGAATCTTGAATCAATGCTGAGAATATCTGCTGCGAAAGTTCCATCGTCCTCTTTAAACTCAAAGGAAGTACGTTTGATCGGGTTTGTAAAAATACCGCAGGAATGATGTTTCCACTGGTGGCTGCTGTTATCAAGAACCATGATCGGTTTCTCAGGGGATGTTTCCTGTTCATTGGACTGGAAAGTCGTGTAGGTACATTCAGACTGTACACCTGGTTTCTTGTCTGAAGCACCGCTGAAATCAAATACTGGCATGGTGTGTTTACTCCTTTTATCTTATCCTTATTCAGTGTAAAATTTTGTATAATTCCTTATTATTTTAGCAGAATCTTTCCTTTTTATCAATTATGGAAATGTATTTCCTGTATAATTATTCACAAATTTAGCTGCTTTTTGATTCTGACCACTTTTCTCTTCCAATATATCATAATACCATACAGATATATGGTATTATTTTAGCGTACATAAAAACCATACTGGTGTAACATAATACCTATTTATTCTCTCAAAATCATTGACGGTAACATTCGCAGGCTTTATAATAGGGATAACTGAGAATTTCCAGAAACTCTCTGGAAAATCGAAATTTACTTTTAGGAGAGCAAAATGAGCAAAATTATTTTAACCGGTGACCGCCCAACAGGCCGCCTTCATGTTGGACATTATGTTGGTTCATTATCCGAGCGTGTTCGTTTACAGAACTCCGGCTTATATGATGAAATTTATATTATGATCGCAGATGCACAGGCATTAACAGATAACGCTGAACACCCTGAAAAAGTTCGCCAGAACATCCTTCAGGTCGCCCTGGATTATCTTGCATGCGGCATTGATCCTGAG
>ENA-OQBG01000252-OQBG01000252.1-human-gut-metagenome-genome-assembly--contig:-NODE-252-length-10398-cov-2.111382_pt1 | contig 10398 bp, 11 predicted proteins | sample MGYA00242746_ERZ504551 | MGnify/ENA primary metagenome ERZ504551 (study PRJEB26092, sample SAMD00036289) | human gut metagenome | host: Homo sapiens | study: EMG produced TPA metagenomics assembly of... | reverse complement strand
GTTAACTCTAAATTTTTAGGTTAACGCTCATTTATTATTTTATTTATTTGTGTAACTAAGATGCGGTCAATGCGGGCTTTATCCATACTGATGATTTCAAAACGGAATTTATGCCAGATGATTTTTCACCGACTTTAGGAATGTAAACCAAAATAGGAAGTAATAAAGCCACCCATAGTTTGGAAATGCCCACTGTCTTCATTTGGCAATACTTCGATATCGAATTTTTCTTTGAAATCGTCAATATCAAAAAGTCCATCAATATACCAAGAATGTTCATCTCGTTGAATGATTTGAGGGGAATTAGCAACGGGTTTACCAGTTATATCACCTAAGACTTCATTGATGATGTCAAAGATAGTGATAAAACCTACAACACCGCCGTATTCGTCAAGTACTACAGCTTCATTTATTTCACTTTCACGGAATTTTTCAAGAACACGAAAGCTTTCCATGGCACGAGGCACAAACATTGGCTTATGCATGAGTTTTTCTAAATCAAGCGGTTTATTAGCTAATAATTCATTTAAAATATCTTTAGCATAAACAATCCCTACAAATTCATCAAGATTATCTTTACCTACAAGAAAAACATTTTGATTATGTTCTTGAATAAATTTTAAATTTACCTCTAAGCTATCTTCAAGGTCAATCCACATCATTTGTGTACGTGGTGTCATTAAAGAATAAGCTGTTTGGTCACTCATATGGAAAATACGGTCAACAATATCTTGTTCAGCTTTTTCAAAAGTACCATCTTCCGTACCTTTTTCGATTAAGTCTTTTACTTCATCTTCAGTAACACTATCATTATTTTGAGGATTGATGCCAAAAATCAATAATAAAGTATTAGCTATAGAAGTAAATAGGCTAATAAATGGAGATAAAAGTTTTTTCCATATTTTTAATGGTGTAAGTAGAGTTAGTAAATAATACTCAGGTTTTGTAAGGGCTATATTGCGAGGTAGGGTTGTACTTAAAATAGAACATAATAATATGATGATAAAAGTACTGATGATTAGAGAAATAGGCTCTATATAATTATCGCAATCAGGAAAAATCGCTTGTAAAGTATGAATGAAAAATGGTGCAAGTGAAATGCCAGTCAATAAACCTATTAAAATGTTGCAAGAAACATTACCTATTTGCACAGCAATTAAATAAGTAGTAGGTTTATCAATTATTTTTAAGGCTTCAGAAGCTTTCTTTTTACCTTCATCAAGCATTTTTTCTAATTGATTTTTATGAGAATCAGCAATAGCCACTTCAGTGAGAATAAATAAAGCATTTATTAAAATTAATATAAAAAATTAATCCAATAAATAAATCCGTCTCGGGAATATCCAAATATCAACACTTCCTTATCTAAAAATATACTATATTATACCACTTATAACTGATAAATGCCATTTTACCAATAATTTTTACAAAGATTATAAAAAAACTTTACAAAAAATTTTTTCAAAAAAAGTGTTGACAAATCTAATATAAGTTAATATATAATAATTAAACGTTGCTGATACATTTACTAAAGCAACAAGACAATGCGGGAGTAGCTCAGTGGTAGAGCATCACCTTGCCAAGGTGAGGGTCGCGAGTTCGAGCCTCGTTTTCCGCTCCATTTAATAAATATCCCAGTAGCAATACTGGGTTTTTTTGTTATAATGATAAATAAAATAAGATACAGCTTATTATTTTTGTTAAAATAAATTGTTAATTATTAATTTAAGTAGGTGATAAAATGAAACCATTTATGCAAGAATTTATTGTAGGATTTATTTTGGTCATGGTATTAGTAATATTCACCATAGGTGGATTGAGCAATATGCATGATGCTCAAGAATTAGTGGCAGGACTTATATTATTAGCTACTTTGATTGTATTTACCTTAGGCAAAAGCCCAGTATTCAGGGTAGATAGAGCAGGTATGTCTATTATTGGTGCGTCGTTAATGACAGCTTTTGGTATTTTGTCCCTTGAAGAAGCCGTTCAAGCAATTGATGCTAAAACTATTGTGGTATTATTTTCATTGATGGTAGTTGTGAGCAATTTAAAATTAGCAGGATTTTTTACATATATAGGCAAAGTAGTATTCACTCATATTCATACAGGAAAAACTTTATTATTAGCAGTAATTTTTATGTCAGGAATTTTATCTTCTATTGTAATTAATGATATAGTTTGTTTATTATTCACACCTGTAGTTATCATGATATGTTTTAAAGTAAAGGTAAATCCTATTCCTTACTTGCTCGCGGTTGCGATGGCTTCAAATATTGGTAGTGCTTGTACATTTATTGGTAATCCCCAAAATGTATTAATAGGTAGTTTATCTCAAGTTCCTGCTGGAGAATATTTTTTTATCAGCAGCACCGATATCTTTTTTAGGTTTAATCATGCTTTATTTAGCAATATCATTTAAATATAAAATGATTTGTCTGTGAGTTTTGAATATAAGAGCGATAACAATAGTATCATTCATAAATATTTATTGAGTAAAACAATAATTGTATTAGCACTTGTCATTATTTTTTATTTAGTTGGTTTCGATTTATCATTGACAGCAAGTTTTGGGGCAGCATTTTTATTGATTAATGCTCGTATAAAACCAGAACGTGTTTATGAAGATATAGATTTTAACTTATTAATTATGTTCATTGGCTTATTTATCATTATTGCTGGCGTAGAAAAAAGTGGTTTACTTGATTTAATAAATAGTTTTTTACCACCAGAATATATGAAAGAAATACCAATGTTTTCAGTGATGGCAATAGTGCTTTCTAATATAGTAAGTAATGTACCAGCAGTATTACTTTTAAGATATTACATTCCTGTAGATGAACAAATCTTATGGCAGGCTTTAGCTTTATTATCCACAATTGCAGGCAATTTAACAGTTTTTTGGCTCTATTGCGAATTTGATTGTTATTGAAATTGCCAAAAAGCAGGGTATAAAAGTAACTTCTAATCAATATTTAAAGATAGGTTTTCCATTAACGATATTATTATCCATTATAAGCATTATTTGGTTTGAATTTATAAATTAAAAGTATGAAAAGTGTTTGACTTTTTGTTTTTTATCATTTATAATAGTTTATGTTGTTAAGACAAGTGCGGAAGTAGCTCAGTGGTAGAGCATCACCTTGCCAAGGTGAGGGTCGCGAGTTCGAGCCTCGTTTTCCGCTCCATAGAAATTGTCCCAGTCAATAAGACTGGGGTATTTTTGTACTTAGACTTGTTTTTATGAAAGTATTGTGATATCATTCATTTAGTATAGTAGGTGTACTGTGACTATTAAGGTGAATGACAGTAACATATACAATAAGAATTTTGGTTTACTAGTTAAACAGGAGGTTTTTTTTTACAATGAACGTTACTACAGAAAAGATTGAAAATCATAAGGTAGTACTTACAATTGAAGTACCAGCTGAAGAACTTGATAAAGGTATTAAAGCTGCTTGCAAATCCCTTGCAAATCGTGTAAACATTCCTGGTTTCAGAAAAGGTAAAGCTCCTCGCCGTATTCTTGAAATGAACATCGGTAAAGAAGCTATCTTAGATGAAGCTTTTGATCGTGTTGCACAGAAAGCTTTTGATGAAGCTTTAAAACAAGAAAACTTAGATCCAGTAGACCGTCCACAGGTTGACATCGTAACTTTAGAAGAAGGTAAAGACGTAGTATTCAAAGCTACTATTACTCCTGTTCCAGAAGTTACTCTTGGCGAATACAAAGGATTAAAAGTTGCTAAAGACGCTGTTGAAGTAAAAGACGAACAAGTTGAAGAACAAGTAAAAATATCTTAAATCACCATGCAAAATGGTTGACGCTGAAGAAGGCGCAACTGTTGCAAACGATGATTTCATCACTTTAGATTTCAAAGGTGAAGTTGACGGTGTAGCATTTGCTGGCGGCGAAGGTAAAGATTACCCACTTCAAATCGGTTCTCATTCTTTCATCGATACTTTTGAAGATCAACTCGTTGGTCTTAAAGTTGGCGAAGAAAAAGACGTTAACGTAACATTCCCAGAAGAATATCATGCTAAAGATTTAGCTGGTAAAGCTGCTGTATTCCATTGCAAAATTAACAGCATTAAACATAAAGAAATGCCTGAACTCACTGATGAATTCGTAAAAGCATCTACTTCTTATGAATCCATCGAAGACATGAAAGCAAAAACTTCGTGAAAACATTGAAAAAAATGCACAGCGTGAAGCAGATACTAAACGCCGTAACGAAATCTTAAAACAGGCTACTGACAATATCACTGTAGATATTCCAGAAGTTATGGTTGAAAACCGTGTAAGCAACATGATTCAAGAACTTTCCGTAAATCTTGAAAACCAAGGTATGAACCTTGATGCTTACTTAAAATATGCTAACATGGATATGGCAAAACTTCGTGAACAGTACAAAGAAAGTGCTGCAATCGCAGTAAAAACTGACCTCATGTTAGATGCTGTTGCAAAAGCTGAAGATATCAAAGTTGAAAACGCTGATATCAACGCTGAAATCGCTTTACTTGCTGCAACTTATGGTACAACTCCACAAGAAGTAAGCAAAATCATTAAAAAGAACCACAGCATTGGTAACTTAGTAGCTACTGTACTTCACAAAAAAGCTGCTAACTTCATCATTGACAGTGCTGTAGAAGCTTAATTAAAAATTAAATGTAATATTTTTGACCGGGGTGAATGATATGAACTATGTACCTATGGTAGTTGAACAGTCAGGACGTGGAGAACGTGCCTATGATATTTATTCTCTGTTACTTTAAACGACGTATAATTTTTTAGGTGGTCCTATTGATGATAATGTAGCTAACGTGGTAATAGCCCAACTTCTATTCTTAGAATCTGAGACCCGGATAAAGATATTCACCTTTATATTAATAGTCCCGGCGGTGTTGTTACTGCCGGGCTAGCTATTTATGATACTATGCAATATATTAAGCCAGATGTATCAACTATATGTATTGGACAAGCTGCTAGCATGGGCTCTGTGCTTTTAGCTGCTGGTGCAAAAGGCAAAAGATATGCACTTCCATATTCTCGCATTATGATACATCAACCACTTGGCGGAGCTCAGGGACAATCAACAGATATTCAAATTCAGGCTCGTGAAATTTTGCGTATTCGTGAAACTTTAAATGAAATTACTTAAGTCGTATACTGGACAGTCTGTAAAAAACTTACAGAAGATACAGAACGTGATAATTTTATGTCAGCGTTAGAAGCTAAGAAATATGGTTTAATAGATGAAGTTATTATTCGTCCACAAGAAGAAAAAAGTGATAAATAGTCAATCATGATTAGCTGTAGATAAGAGGTGAATGTTGTTGAATTTTGGTGAGGGTAATAAAGGCAAAATGAAATGTTCATTCTGTGGAAAAACTCAGGAACAAGTACGAAAACTCGTGGCTGGACCAGGAGTCTATATCTGCGATGAATGTGTTAAGCTTTGCGATGAGATTGTAGAAGAAGAAGTTAATGATAATGAGCCTGTTGAACTTAGAGAGTTGCCAAAACCTAGAGAAATATATGATGTATTAAATCAATATGTAATAGGGCAAGATGAGGCAAAAAATCTCTTTCTGTAGCTGTATATAACCATTATAAACGTATAAACAGAGTTACAAAGCAGGATGATGTTGAATTACAAAATCTAATATTTTGATGTTAGGACCAACTGGTAGTGGAAAGACTTTACTTGCACAGACCTTGGCTAAAATATTGAATGTTCCTTTTGCTATAGCCGATGCAACATCACTTACAGAAGCAGGCTATGTTGGTGAAGACGTAGAAAATATTCTACTAAAACTAATTCAAGCTGCTGATAATGATATTGAACAAGCTCAAAAAGGTATCATCTATATAGATGAAATTGATAAAATTGCTCGTAAATCCGAGAACCCTTCAATAACAAGAGATGTTTCTGGTGAGGGAGTGCAACAGGCACTTTTAAAAATCCTAGAAGGTACAATTGCTAGCGTTCCACCACAGGGTGGAAGAAAGCATCCTCATCAAGAAGGTATGTTACAAATCGATACTACAAATATATTATTTATTTGTGGTGGTGCTTTTGATGGTATTGAAAAAATAATAGATGCACGTTTAGGCAAAAAAGTCTTGGTTTTGGTGCAGATATAAAAAGTAAACGCAAACAAACTACAGGTGAAATTTTGAAAAATGTTTTACCTGAAGATTTATTAAAATGTGGTTTAATTCCAGAATTTATAGGGCGTGTTCCTGTAGTAGTTACTTTAGAGTCTTTGACAGAAGATGCACTAGTGGATATTTTGGTAAAACCAAAGAATGCTTTAGTAAAACAATATGGCAAACTTTTGGAAATGGACGGTGTAAAACTTCATTTCGATGAAGAGGCTTTACATTTGATAGCCAAAGAAGCTTTGGAGCGTAAGACAGGTGCTAGGGGACTTCGCTCAATTATTGAACGTATTATGCGTGATGTAATGTTTGAGATACCTTCCAAAATGGGTGCTGTTTCTTGTGAAATAACTAAAGAGATTATTGAAAAGAAAAAAACTCCTGTAATCAACTTATGCTGATAAAAAAGCTGTAAAAAAATAACTTATTTTTAGCAAAGTAACAGGATATTAATATGCCATTAATAAAGAGTTGTTGCCAGGCTAAATAAAACCGCAGCAACTCTTTTTTATAATAAATATTTTATACTCATAGGAGGATTTCTTTCGTGGGGAAAAAAAGTACATTGAGCTTTTTACCATTAAGAGGAATGGTGTTATTTCCAAATAATGGAGCACATATTGATATAGGTCGTGATAAATCTGTTGCGGCTCTAGAAGAATGTTTGGCACATGGCAGACAGATTATGCTTAGTGCGCAAAAAGATGTCGAAGTAGAAGACCAAAACGTGAAGATGTATATGAGATTGGTACAGTATGTCAAGTACAGCATGTAACTAAACTCAATAATGGGATTATGCGTGCTCAGATAGAAGGATTGTATCGCGCTCGTATTTTAGATTTTCGCGATGATGGCCTATTCATTGAAGTAGATGTCGAAGAAATTGAAGAAGATAAGACAGATACTAAAGAAATTCAGGCACTTATAAGAGCATGTATTTCTAAATTTGAAGATTGGGTAAAACTCAGTCATAAAATACCACCTGAAGTCATGATTGCAGTCAATGTAGCTATGGATGATGGCGGAATTTTATGTAATGTAGTTACTAATCATTTAAATTGCAAATATCAAGATAAACAAGAAATTTTGGGTATCGTTGATTTAAAAAGCAGATTAGAAGCTCTATATAAATTATTATTACAAGAAGTAGAAATTATGGAGCTTGAAAATAAAATAGTTTTTGATGTGAACAAGCAAATGAATAAAATTCAAAAAGAATATTATTTGCGTGAACAGATAAAAGCTATCAATAAAGAATTGGGCGAAGATGATGAAATAGCAGAAGCTATTGAAGAATATCGCCAAAAAATGAAAGAACATACTTATCCAGAGTATGTAACAGAAGACATTGGAAAAAGAATTAAAAACGTTTAGAACGTACAAATCCAGCTTCTCCAGAAATGGGAGTAATTCAAAATTATATTGAATGGGTACTTGATTTGCCATGGGATATAGAAAATCAAGAAACTATAGATGTAAAAGAAGCACAAAAAACTTTAGATAAACATCATTATGGACTTACAAAAGTAAAAGAACGTATTTATTGAATAATTTATCTTATAAAAGCTTTATCACCAGATATAAAAGCGCCTATCGTATGTTTAGTAGGCCTCCTGGTGTTGGTAAAACTTCAATTGCAACATCTATAGCACAAGCGTTGAAACGTAAATTTGTCAGAGCTTCTTTAGGTGGTGTACGTGATGAAGCTGAAATCAGAGGTCATCGTCGTACTTATGTAGGTGCTATGCCTGGTCGTATCATTGAAGGTATAAAAAATGCAGGTAGTAAAGACCCATTATTCTTATTAGATGAAGTGGATAAAATGGCGTCAGATTATCGTGGCGACCCTGTGTCTGCTCTTTTAGAGGTATTAGACCCAGAACAAAACAGCACATTCTCTGACCACTATATCGGGCTTGCATTTGATTTATCTAAAGTAATGTGGATAATCACAGCAAATGATTTAGGTAATATTCCTCGTCCTCTTCGCGACCGTATGGAAATCATCATGCTTCCAAGCTATACTGAAGTAGAAAAAATGCATATAGCAAAAGAACATTTACTTGATAAAGTAAAAAAAGCAAATGGTCTAAAAAAATCTCAAGTGAATATGTCTGATGAAGTAATCAGCAAAATTATCGAAGATTATACTCGTGAAGCTGGTGTACGTGAATTAGAACGTCAATTATCTAAAGCTTGTCGCAAAGCTGCTTATAAAATAGTTACAGAAAAGAAAAAATCTGTACGTATTACTAAGAAGAATATAACTGATTTCTTAGGTAAAGCAAAATATACAGAAACTAAAGCTGAAAAAGAAAACCAAGTAGGTCTTTGCACTGGTCTTGCATGGACTGAAGTTGGTGGCGTTATCTTGCCAGTTGAAGTGGCTGTTTTAAAAGGAAAAGGAAATTTATTACTCACAGGTCAACTCGGTGATGTAATGAAAGAGTCTGGTAGAGCAGCACTTACATGTATTCGCGCTCGTTCTGAGAAATTAAAAATAGATGAAAAATTCTATGAAGAAAATGACATTCATGTACACTTCCCAGAAGGTGCAGTACCAAAAGATGGCCCATCTGCTGGTATCACTATGACTACAGCTATAGTATCAGCACTTACAGGTAAGAAAGTAAGAGCTGATGTGGCTATGACGGGAGAAATCACTCTTCGTGGCAAAGTATTGCCTATTGGCGGATTGAAGGAAAAATCTTTGGCAGCTTATCGTGAAGGTATCTATACTGTAATCATGCCAAAAGCTAATGAAAGAGATTTAGACGAAATCGCACCAGAAGTGAAAACTAAGATGAAGTTTATTCCTGTAGAAACTATAGATGAAGTTTTAAAAGTAGCGTTGGTGGATTAAATGACACAGACAGATATACAAGAAAATAATGCAAATAAAATAAAAGCTCAAGATAAAATAAATATTATCCGAGCTAAATATATTGCGTCAGCTGTAAAAAAAGCACAATATCCAGAAGAACGTTTAAAAGAAATAGCTTTTATCGGTCGTTCTAATGTGGGTAAATCTTCTTTGATTAATTCTTTGACACGTGTGCATAATTTAGCGCGTGTCAGCGGTCAGCCAGGCAAAACGCAGACAATCAATTTTTATGAATTGACTGCTAGATTTAATGAAACTGGTGAGGATAAATTATTTCATTTAGTCGATTTACCAGGATATGGCTATGCAAAAACAGCTCAAACTAATCGCAAGCAATGGGCAAAATTTATCGAAGAATACTTTTTACATTCAGAGCATCTTCAATTCGTTTGCCAGCTTATAGATATTCGCCATGAGCCTATGAAATCAGATAAAGAAATGTTTGATTGGCTTATAAAAAATAATATTCCTGTGCTTATTATCGCAACTAAAGCTGATAAAATAAGCCGTGGAGCAGTGAATAAACAAATAGCTCAAATTCGCAAATCCTTAGGTGTGAAAGAAATAGATATTTTACCTTATTCTTCACCGAAAAAACAGGGAAGAGCAGAGCTTTTTAAATGTAATTTATGAAATGTTAGTTGATTAATAATTAAGTGCCTTTAACATATGTTAGAGGCATTTTTTGTTTAATTTAGATTTTAAAAATGAATGATATTCATATTTACTTGACTGTATAATCTATAGTTTGTTACAATAAAAACCAGATATTTTGATAAACGAGGATTATTATTATGCTTACAAATTTTGATAAATCATTATTAAATATTATTCAAAGAAACTTGCCAATTAGTGAGCGTCCATTTTTGGAATTGGCTAAGATTTTAAATACGACAGAAGATAATGTAATAGAGCGTTTACGTTATTTAAAAGAACATGGTTATATTCGCCGTATAGGGCCATTTTTGATTCGGGAAAATTAGAGTATAAAGGAACTCTTGTGGCTTTAAAAGTAAAAGAAGGCTATATGCAACAAGTGGCTGAATTTATAAAATCGCTATCCAGGGGCTACACATAATTATGAGCGTGAAGGCGAGTATAATTTATGGTTTTCGTTACTTACACATTAGCGAGGAAAAGAGAAACAGATATTAGATGAAATCAAAGCTCAAGAAGGCGTAGAAAAATTGATGAATTTAGTATCTAATAAAATATAAGATAAATGTACAATTTAAATTAAAATGATTTATTTTAGTATATTTTATGCTTATTGATAGAATAACAAAGTTACAAATAATATTTAAATGACTTAGAAAAATTTTTACTTGTAATTTTGAACTCTACTAAA
>ENA-OQBG01000250-OQBG01000250.1-human-gut-metagenome-genome-assembly--contig:-NODE-250-length-10448-cov-1.995640_pt1 | contig 10448 bp, 15 predicted proteins | sample MGYA00242746_ERZ504551 | MGnify/ENA primary metagenome ERZ504551 (study PRJEB26092, sample SAMD00036289) | human gut metagenome | host: Homo sapiens | study: EMG produced TPA metagenomics assembly of... | reverse complement strand
CTGTTCCAGAAAATCTGCAGGTCACCGCCGAGAAGTTTTACAGTGACAGGACTGTCACCGTCTACATGTCCCGTTCAGAACAGAAGCGACTGCTACCGCACATGCACCTGTGCCGCAGGCAAGAGTTTCGCCTGAACCGCGTTCCCCATACACGCATTTTTACAGTATGTTCATCGATCACTTCTACAAATTCAGTGTTTACACGATCCGGAAATGCAACATGATTCTCGAAAGCCGGGCCGATCTTTTCAATATCCAGATGGTCAATATCATCCATATAAACAATAGCGTGGGGATTTCCCATGGAAACAGCGGTTATGTAATAGATTTTTCCGTTTACATCCAGAGGTTCATTGATAACTTCCTCCTTCTCTGACACTACCGGAATCTGTCTGGCGGTCAGGATCGGAGAACCCATATTTACCTTAACCTGGGATACCTTTCCGTTTTCTACAGTAAGATCCAGATATTTGATGCCGCTTTTTGTAGCAACAGAAATATGTTCTTTGTTTACGATGCCGTAGTCATAGGCATATTTGGCAACACAGCGGATACCGTTTCCGCACATGGCACCCTGGGAACCGTCAAGATTATACATATCCATCTCGCAGTCTGCGATTTTGGATGGCTTGATCAGGATCAGTCCGTCGGAACCGATACCAAAGTGACGGTCACTGACATATCTGGCTACTGCGGAAGGATTTTCCACAGTTTCCTCAAAACAGTTTACATATACGTAATCATTTCCAATACCATGCATTTTTGTAAATTTCATCAGAAAAGCCTCCTTATTTGGTTAAATATTTATACACCTCTTGTATCATATAGAAAAAATGTTATGAAAAAGTGAAAATTACGAATCTTTTACCGGGAAAGTTTTTCTGTGACCTTCATGTAAAAAACATTTTGCCCTTCCCGGAACAGTTATGTATTATACATTATATGGAAAATATATCTGTTATTCAAGTTTTACCTTGCATTTTATAGAAAGTATGTTAAAATTAAAAACAAAAATATACAACCGAAACGCATAATTATACGCTGTTGTCTGAAGAAGGTAAAAGATGGCAGCCGTAGATATACTTTCGGATGCGAGGAGGAAAAAAGATGAAAGATCAAAAGAGATTTGCAGCTCTTGCACTCAGTGCAGTAATGGTATTTTCCATGGCAGGAAGCGTATCCGCAGCTCAGAAAGTTGAATCCAAAGATGATCTTGCAGGAGCAACAATCGGTGTTCAGCTTGGTACAACAGGTGACCTTGATGCATCTGATTATGAGAAAGATGGTTCTACAGTTAGAACGTTACAGCAAGGGAAGTGAAGCTGTTCAGGCATTAAAGGCAGGACAGATCGACTGTGTGATCATCGATTCACAGCCGGCTCAGAAATTTGCTGAGAATAATGATGATCTCAAGATTCTGGATGAGCCATTCGAGGAAGAAGAATATGCAATCTGTTTAAAGAAAGGCAATGATGAACTTCTTGACAAGATTAACGGAGCTCTCAAGGATCTGAAAGAGGATGGAACTATCGACAGCATCATGGACAATTACATTGGTGAGGATGCCGGTAAGACTCCATATGAATCACCGGAAGATGTTGACCGTTCCAATGGAACTCTGGTAATGGCTACTAACGCTGAGTTCGAACCATATGAATATCATGAAGGTGATGATATCGTTGGCATCGATGCTGATATCGCTCAGGCAATCTGTGATAAGCTTGGATATGAACTGAAAATTGAAGATATGGAATTCGATTCCATCCTTCCGGCAGTACAGTCCGGCAAAGCAGACTTCGGTGCAGCTGGTATGACTGTAACAGAAGACCGTAAATCAAGCGTTGACTTTACAGATACCTATGCAGATGCAAGCCAGGTAATTATTGTAAAGAAATAAGTATTAAAATAACAAATAACAGAGCTGTTGACGATTTGCCAACAGCTCTCTTTTCGGAACAGAGGTTTTTATGAATAATCCTATGATATTAGCGAGTGTAAAAGAAGATTTTTATCTGAACTTTATTAAAGATGACCGCTATCTTTGGCTTCTGGATGGTCTGAAAACAACTCTTATTATCACAGTATTTGCGGTAATTGTAGGTCTGATCATCGGTTTCCTTGTAGCAATCATCCGTTCTGCGCACGATAAGTCAGGCTCCTTTAAGATCCTCAATGCGATTTGCAGAGTTTATCTGACTGTAATCCGTGGAACACCAACCATGATCCAGCTGTTGATCATGAATTTTGTAATTTTTGGTGCTGTAAGCATTAACAAGATCATTGTAGGCGGACTTGCCTTTGGTATCAACTCAGGTGCCTATGTAGCTGAGATTGTCCGTTCCGGTATCATGTCCATTGACCAGGGACAGACAGAGGCAGGACGAAGCCTTGGTCTGAATTTCAGCCAGACCATGCGACTGATCATTATCCCGCAGGCATTTAAGAATGTACTTCCTGCGCTGGTAAATGAATTTATCGTGCTGATTAAAGAGACATCCATCATCGGGTTATATCGGTATGATGGACCTGACAAAAGGAGCTATGCTGATCCAGAGCCGTACATACAATGCGTTCTGGCCTCTGATGGCAGCAGCAGCGATTTACCTTGTGATCGTTGGAATCCTTACATGGGGGATGAATAAACTGGAAAGGAGATTAAGAACCAGTGAGCGATAAGAATGTACTGATCCAGGTAAAGGATCTGAAGAAAGCTTTTGGTACAAATCAGGTTCTCGATGGAATAACAACAGATATCTGTCAGGGAGAAGTAGTAGCCGTCATTGGTCCTTCCGGTTCCGGTAAATCTACTTCCTGAGATCCCTGAATCTTCTGGAGGTTCCGACAGGCGGACAGATCCTCTTTGAAGGAACTGATATTACAGATCCGAAGGTTGACATTAACAGACACCGTCAGAAGATTGGAATGGTATTCCAGCAGTTTAATCTTTTTCCGCATAAAACGGTAAAACAGAATATTATGCTGGCACCTGTAGAACTGAAGCTGATGACAAAGGATGAAGCTTCAAAGAAGGCGGATGAGCTTCTGGCACGTGTAGGTCTTCCGGACAAAGCCAATGCATATCCGGATATGCTTTCGGGCGGGCAGAAACAGCGTATTGCCATTGCACGTTCTCTTGCCATGAATCCGGATGTGATGCTTTTTGATGAGCCAACTTCCGCACTTGACCCTGAGATGGTAGGTGAGGTTCTGGAATTGATGAAAGAACTTGCGCAGTCAGGTATGACCATGGTTGTAGTTACTCATGAGATGGGATTTGCAAGAGAAGTGGCAACAAGAGTTCTTTTTATTGATGACGGTAAGATACAGGAAGAGAATACTCCGAAAGAATTTTTCGCAAATCCGAAGAATCCTAGACTGAAAGACTTTCTTTCAAAGGTTTTATAAGATGCTGAGAAAATTTAACAGTTTTATAGAAAAATGGATGGCCCTGGTGACACCGACCTGTCTGTTACTGGGGGTGTGCTTTCCTGATATTGCCAAATGCGGTCTGCCTTATGTGCCGGCCGTATTTGCATTTATGACATTTGCCGGGGCGTTGAAGTCAAGATTTAAAGATGTGGCAAATGTATTCCGGCATCCGGGCTCACTGCTTATTATCATGCTTCTGGTCCATGTGGTAATCCCGACAGCAGCCTGCGGGGCAGGCCATCTTTTCTTTGGAAATAACATGGAGCTGATCACCGGAATGGTACTGGAGTTTGCAGTTCCCACTGCAGTGGTAAGTCTGATGTGGGTGACGATTTATGATGGAAACAGTCCTCTGTCGTTGTCTCTGGTAGTGCTGGATACGGTACTGGCACCTTTTCTGATTCCGGCTACGCTGAAGATCCTGCTGGGCTCTGCGGTGACCATAGATTCTGCCAGGATGATGCGGGAACTGATATTTATGGTTGCGCTTCCTGCTGTTGTTGCGATGGTATTAAATCAGATCACAGATGGAAAAGTAATGGAAACATGGCCGGGAAAGCTGGCGCCTTTTTCAAAGCTGGCACTGATATTTGTGGTAACGTCCAATTCTTCCAAAGTAGCACCATATATCCGGGATATGAATATGCAGAGGGTGAAGGTTGCACTGGCAATCCTTGTCCTGGCTGCTTCCGGATATGCACTCGGCTGGTTTGTGGCGTATATCTTCCGAAAGGATCGCAGTACGGCGGTTTCCATGATGTATGGAACCGGGATGCGCAATATCAGCGCAGGAGCGGTGATCGCAGCTGCATATTTTCCGGGTGAAGTTATGTTTCCGGTAATGATCGGAACTCTGTTTCAGCAGGTATTGGCAGCATTGTTCGGAAAGCTTCTGGCACAGAAAAAGGAAAAACAGGAATTTTGTTGAGGTCTGCTGAGGCGTATAAAGAATATAAAAGAACTGCCGCATTAGCGAATTGAAAAATTGCAATGCGGCAGCTCTTTTTATGAATCTGAAGCTTTTATATATTTCTTCAGTTCTTTGTAGCAGTATTTAATGATCTCTTTACGGGTGATGATGCCGATAAAGTATCCCTGATCATCTACAACCGGAACATAATTCTGGTTGATTGCCTTGTCCAGCAGATCCTCCATGTCAGAATCTGCGTGAACTGCCTTATATGTTGCTCTTCGCGGGATTGCCATAATGGAAATGCTCTCTGCTTCTTTCAGTCCGGGAACATTTAAGGTTTTCATTCCCCAGAGAAGATCACCTTCGGAAATACTTCCTTTATATTTTCCGTCCAGACTCAGAAGCGGAATACAGGAAAACTTCCTGTGCTCCATTTTCTCAAGAGTCTGACGAAGAGTTTCATTCTCAAATATATATGCTACATCACTTTTAGGTGTTAGAAAAAATAAAATATTCACTTTTGTATTCGCCCCGTTACATTTGTCTGATAAGGCACTCAGATATACATTGTGTATTTACACATCTGTGTGTCTGTGATTTCTGAGTATTCCAGGTTTACGGCTTTTTTACAGAAGCTGTACTCCTTTTGCTGCTGCTTCTTTCATTACTTCTTCCGGCCACAGGGAAGCATGTACTTCACCGATATGTGCTTTTCTGAGGAAGAACATACAGATACGGGACTGGCCGATGCCGCCGCCGATAGTATATGGAAGTTCTTTGTTAAAGATTGCTTTCTGGAAAGGAAGTTTGCGTCTGTCATCACATCCTGCGATGGTAAGCTGTCTGTCAAGCGCATCCTCGTCAACGCGGATACCCATGGAAGAAAGCTCCAGAGCAATGTCGAGAACAGGATAATAAACAAGGATATCGCCGTTTAATTCCCAGTCATCGTAGTCCGGTGCACGTCCGTCATGACGTTCTCCGTTGGTTAAGGTTTTGCCGACCTGCATGAGGAATACGGCACCTTTTTCCTTGACAATCTTGTATTCACGTTCCTTTGGAGTTAGATCAGGATACATGTCGACCAGTTCCTGGGTGCTGACAAATGCGATCTCTCTCGGAAGGATTTCTTCGATGTAATCGTATTGAACAGCCATGTATTTTTCGGTTTTGCGGAGAACGCTGTAGATAGCACGTACTGTGGAAACAAGTGTGTCCATGTTGCGTTCTTCCTTGCTGATGATCTTTTCCCAGTCCCACTGATCTACGTATACGGAATGGATATTGTCCAGATCCTCGTCTCTTCTGATCGCGATCATGTCTGTGTAAAGTCCTTCACCATGAGCAAAGCCATATTTCTGTAATGCATATCTCTTCCATTTGGCAAGAGAGTGTACGATTTCAGCATTCTCCGGCTGACCCTTGATATCAAAGCTTACCGGACGTTCCACGCCGTTTAAGTTATCGTTCAGACCGGATGACGGATTAACGAATACCGGAGCGGAAACACGCAGCAGATTCAGTTTTTGAGCAAGTGTCTGCTGAAAGAAATCTTTCACAGTCTTAATGGCAATCTGGGTATCGTGAAGATTTAAAGATGACTGATACCCGTCAGGAATTTTAATCTGTTCCATGAGTGGATTCCTCCTGTAATTTCTGTATTTGCATATTTTATGGCAAACTGATAAAAAATATTGTTGTTTACTGAATATCCATTATCTTTTCCCACGCTATTATAACAGGAAAATGGTAGTTTGACAATTATTACTGTTCATTTGGAAGTATCTCGCGGGATATTAGGTTACGGAGAACAGAACGAACAGTAACACAATTTCAGCTTTGCAAGATTGGGGCGAAATGTTAAAATAAATATGTAAATGAATGAAGCGTTAAATTTATATAAAACTCAGGGGGAAGATATATGGGAAAAAGGTGTCAGGTCTGTGATGGACCAATTGTAAACGGCAGGTGTAAATATTGTGGAATGCCATATAGAAATGATATGGAACTGTATCATCTGAACGAAGACCGTTCAGAGCACTATCGTCATGCTTCGGCAAAGGTGAAAAAAGCAATGGCAGAGAACGAGATCCCTTTGTCTGACAGAAATAAAACAGTTCCCAAAGCTGCAAAACTTCGTCTGCCAGAACACAGACTATTAGAACGCAAAATACAAAAGTACAAACTTCAAGAATACAAACATCAGGGACAAAGAAAACATCAGGTCAGTCGTACAGCGCACAGACTGCCCGTACATACAGCACCGGAAAAAAAGACAGCAAAAAAGTGAGAAGAAAAAAGAGCGGCAAGGCAGGCAAAAATTTTCTGGATCATTGTGCTGATTCTGATGGTAATAATAGGTCAGATGGCAGAGAATTGGGATACGATTGGATACAGGATAGAAGAATTTATCTATGATGAGTTTGACATAGATCTCAACAGTATTTTTGGATGACAGCAGTTCTGATGAAGTAAATGAGAGTAATAAGAATAATGAAAGTAATGAAAATAATGAAAGTAATGAGAATAACTGGACAGATGACTGGTCTGAGACCATCAGTGCAGTAAAGAACGGACAGGATGAACAGAGGGGCAATCCGGACTGGTATATGTTCACCGGAGAGAATTATATTGTCAGAACGGATGATACTGCATCAGAGATTGGCGATATAGATGCCAGTGACCAGGGGTATGATTTTACAATAGATCCGGGAGAATACAGGATAGTGTCCGGCTGGGAGAAGGTTGCTCTGGAAATCAGAAATTCTTCAGGAAAAGATGAAACTGTAAAATTTGACGAAGCAGACCACGAGGAGAAAATAGAATTACATGCCGGGGATGAGGTATCTGTGGTATCTCTGGATGGTCAAGATAATTATCTTGCCATGTATCAAATTCAGCAATATGACGAATAATTTTTTGCCCCTTTCTTTTTGTCAGAGACTGTGCTATACTTGTTAAACGTACCACATATAGAAAGAATTGTGGTGAATGAAAGAAAAAATACTATATATTGTATATGGGAGCAAAAGGTATGATATATGTTATAAAGAAAGATGGTACGAGAGAAGAGTTTAATTCACAGAAGATCGTAGCAGCAGTAAATAAGTCGGCAGCCAGAATTTTATACACATTTTCGGATAAAGAGAAGGAATTTATCTGCCAGTTTGCGGAAGAACATGCGGAGGCACTGGGAAAGAATGAGATAGAGATCCAGGAGATGCACAACATCGTAGAGGGAGCACTTGAGAGAGTGAACCCGGCAGTGGCTAAGAGCTACCGCGATTACAGAAATTACAAACTTGACTTTATCCATATGATGGATGATGTATATACCAAGAGTCAGGCAATCCGTTATATTGGTGATAAGAGTAATGCCAATACAGACAGTGCGCTTGTAGCTACAAAGCGAAGTCTGATCTTTAATGAACTGAACAAAGAGCTTTATCGTAAATTTTTATGAATCGTAATGAACTTCAGGCATGTAAAGATGGTTATATTTATATTCATGACCAGTCTGCACGTCTGGATACCATGAACTGCTGTCTCTTTGATGTGGCATCTGTACTCAGCGGCGGATTTGAGATGGGAAATGTATGGTACAATGAGCCTAAGACACTGGATACTGCGTTTGATGTTATGGGTGATATTATCCTGAGCACTGCTGCACAGCAGTATGGCGGATTCACAGTACCGGAAGTAGACAAGATTCTTGCACCTTATGCACAGAAGAGTTACGATAAATATATTCAGGAATTTATGAAATACTCTGACGAGAGCTGGACAGGACGTGAAGAACGTGCGATCGAGTATGCGCTTGACAAAGTCCGCAGAGATTTTGACCAGGGATGGCAGGGGATTGAGTATAAGCTGAATACAGTCGGATCTTCCAGAGGGGATTATCCATTTGTAACTGTAACTCTTGGACTTGGAATAAAGCAGTTCGAGAAGATGGCAAGTATTTCTCTTCTTGAAGTGCATAAAGGCGGACAGGGTAAGGCAGGACGCAAGAAACCGGTACTCTTCCCGAAAATCGTATTCCTTTATGATGAAAATATCCATGGAAAAGGCAAGATCAGTGAGGATGTATTTGAGGCAGGGGTTGACTGTTCTGCCAAGACTATGTATCCGGACTGGCTGTCCATGTCAGGAAAAGGATATATTTCCAGTATGTACAAGCAGTATGGAAAGGTTATAAGTCCTATGGGATGTCGTGCGTTCTTAAGCCCCTGGTACGAGAGAGGCGGTATGTATCCGGCAGATGATAAGGATGTTCCTGTGTTTGTGGGAAGATTTAACATCGGTGCGGTAAGCCTTCATCTTCCAATGATCCTTGCCAAAGCCAGAGCAGAGAGCAGGGATTCTACGAAGTGCTGGATTTCTATCTTGAGATGATCCGTAATCTGCATATCCGTACCTATGATTATCTGGGACAGATGCGTGCGTCAACCAACCCGCTGGCATATTGTGAGGGAGGATTTTACGGTGGACATCTGAAACCGAATGAAAAGATTGGCAAGATTCTGAAACCAATGACAGCACCTTCGGAATCACTGCATTAAATGAACTCCAGGAACTTTACAATGGCAAATCCATTGCTGAAGACGGGCAGTTTGCACTGGATGTGCTGAAATATATCAACAGGAAAGTAAATGAATTTAAAGAGAAAGATGGTTATCTTTATGCAATTTATGGAACACCGGCAGAGAGTTTATGTGGACTGCAGGTGGAACAGTTCCGTAAGATGTATGGCATTGTGAAAGGGGTTTCTGATCGTCCTTATGTAAGCAACAGTTTCCACTGTCATGTGACTGAAGATGTAACTCCGATTGAAAAACAGGATCTGGAGGGACGTTTCTGGGAGTTGTGCAACGGCGGTAAGATTCAATATGTACGTTATCCGATCGATTATAATCGTGAAGCAATACGTACTCTGATCCGCAGAGCCATGTCTTTGGGATATTATGAGGGAGTAAATCTTTCCCTTGCTTACTGTGATGACTGCGGACATGAGGAACTTGAAATGGACGTGTGTCCGGTCTGCGGTTCCAAGAATCTGACAAAGATTGACCGTATGAACGGATATCTTTCCTACAGCCGTGTGCATGGTGATACTCGTCTGAACGAAGCGAAGATGGCAGAGATTGCGGAACGTAAATCTATGTAATATCAGGTCAGGGGTAAACTTTTGAATCTGACATCATAATATGATAATTAAAAGACATATACCGGAAAGATGATATGTATTGCTCTGGTATATGTCTTTTTGTATTGTCAGATAAATATAGCAATCCTCTTAAATGTATCATTTACGAGGACTGCTATACAATTTATATAATACAGGAGACTCAACACATGGATGGATATGAATTTGAATATCAATGTGCAAAGATACTAAAGCGAAAACATTTTTCTAAAATAAAAGTAACCCAAAGCTCCGGAGATCAGGGAATCGATATCATTGCTTTCAAACATCGAAAAAATACGGGATACAATGTAAATATTACACCCATCCTGTTGGAAATAAAGCCGTTCAGGAAGCCTATCGCAGGTGCAAACTCTACGACTGCGATAAAGCTGTTGTAATGACAAATATAACCTTTACAAAGTCAGCAACCCAGCTTGCACAGAAACTGGATGTTGAACTATGGCCCAACTGCCCTGTTACACCTTTTACAGTTTACCGTTTAAGATCATGAGTTCATTAAATGCAGTGCTTTTTCTTTACGCAGTGCTCGCATTTCTCTCCCTGAAACCTGAATTTGATTTTATTCATCTTCCCTTTGTTCCTGATACCCTGACGCTGGTCATCATTCTTACAGCTTCTATTTCCGGTATCTTCGGCTGGAGTTTTTTCTGTGTAATCTCATTGCTGCAGGCACATACCTTTATCTTGCATTTCATACACTCATTCTGCCGATATATGCAGAAACAGGCAGCTGCACAAATATACACATGCTTTCCCTGATTCCGGCAGGCGTATATCTGCTTCATGCAGGATGGATAAAAATCAGGAAATAAAAGTCTTATAAATAACTATTATGATGCTCAGCTTTCTGATTTGCCAAAAAGCAGCCCTGCTCATGAGAACATAGAACTCCTACTG
>ENA-OQBG01000247-OQBG01000247.1-human-gut-metagenome-genome-assembly--contig:-NODE-247-length-10519-cov-1.824288_pt1 | contig 10519 bp, 12 predicted proteins | sample MGYA00242746_ERZ504551 | MGnify/ENA primary metagenome ERZ504551 (study PRJEB26092, sample SAMD00036289) | human gut metagenome | host: Homo sapiens | study: EMG produced TPA metagenomics assembly of... | reverse complement strand
AGAACCGGTTGTTACTGTGTTACCTACAGAGGAACCGGATACCATTCCACAGAGTGCAGAACTGATAACCGCTACCTTTGCCGGTCCACCTGCATATTTTCCTGCAATGCAGTTAGCCAGCTGAATAAAGAAGTTGGAGATTCCTGTTCTCTCCAGAAACGCACCGAAAATAATAAATACCACAATATATTTAGAGCATACATTTACAGGTGTGGAGAAAATACCCTCTTTTGTGTAGAAAAGATTCCGCACCAGGAATTTCACTCTTCCCCAAAATGCCGGATTGGTAAGCCCTACAGCCAGTGCATAGATCAGGAAAAAACCTGCCACAAACAGGATCGGCAGGCCCACGCATCGTCTGGTAAGCTCGATCAGTGCAGCAATACCGATAATACCGATCACAATCTGATAAGGGGCAAATCTGGTACCCTGATTGATGATCTGATTTGCAGAAAAAGTAAAATACAGAAAAGCACCTGTGCCTGCGATCATAAAAATAATATCGCCAATCGGCATGTAGTTTTCTCTGATGTCTCCTTTTTCGCCGGATAGGTAAGAAATCCGATAAGAATGATCAGCCCCAGAAAAGAAGTCAGTCGGATTTCCTCCAGGAAGGTTGCAAATAAGGTAACATAGATACACCACAGAGAAAAGGCAACCAGCAGGCCGCGTACAGCCAGCTTATATTTGCCGGTCCACACACGAATATTGGATTCGCGGTCGTATTTCTTCATTACTGCATCTACATCTGCTGTGCTCATGTTCTCAGAACCAGCCTGCTTCCGGGATGTGTTGCTTTTTATCTTATTTTCTTTCATCCTTGACTATTCCCTTTCGTATCCACTGTATTCCATCTCTGCATAATAACGCGCCGCACCCTTATGGAAAGGAATGGTCATACCGGAAGTAGCGTTTTCCAGAGAAAGCTCCGCTCCTTTTGCATTCTCAGCAGAAATCTCGTCTGCATGGTCAAAAAATTGCCGCAGTCATATCATAAACTGTATCCTCATCCAGAGATTCGGACACTACGATCGTCGCCTTGACTGTGATGGTTTCTACAGGCTCATCCTGTCCCGGATAGGTTCCTGCCGGAATCTGGTAGGATGTATAATATGGACAGTCACTCAGGATCGAATCCCTGATCGCGCCATCAATATTGATCATATAGACACCATTGGTAGTTGCAAGCTCTGTGATAGCTGTTGTAGGTGCACCTGCAACAATAAACGCAGCATCAATTTTTCCATCCTTCAAAGATTCCTTGCTGTCCTCAAAAGACAGATACTGGGGATGGATATCATCCAGGGTAATGCCGCCTGCATTTAAAACATCCAGAGCATTGAAATATACACCGGAGTTTGCCGCACCGATAGATACGCTCTTGCCCTTCAGATCTTCCACTGTCTTAATGTCAGGATCCATGGTAAACAGCTGGACAGTCTCTGCATACAGGCCGCCCAGAGTCCTGAAATCATGAGTTGCACCGTCCTGTTCAAATGCTCTTACGCCGTCCCATGCATAGGCCATTACATCTGACTGGACAAATCCAAGCTGGAAATCTCCGTCCTGTACTGACTGCAGGTTCGCTTTGGAACCACCTGTAGAAACCGCTGTAACCTTTACATTTGTATTATTGGTAATATACTGGGCCAGTACACCACCGTAGGAATAATACGTTCCCGCCGTACCGCCGGTACCGAACGTCAGACGTTCTTTACTTTGTCCGCAGCCGCTCAGAAGGCCGACCGCAAGTGCAAGAGTCAAAACAAGGCCAACAATCCTGCCAGCTTTTCTCCTGCCTCTGAAAAGCTCTTTGTTTTTCATAAATCCATCTCCTTCAGGTACATAATATTTTGAATTATAACATATTTTTTCAAAAATGATAATCTTTATTGAACAATCTTACAAAAACGTTAACAATAAAGGAAAAACATGGATAACAAAATAAATAACAACCCAATGGAGGTATCTATTATGTCCGAAAGAAAATACCCTGTCATCACAATCAGCCGGGAGTTTGGTGCCGGGGGACACAGTATTGCAAGAGTAGTTTCAGAAAGGCTTGGTATCCCATATTACGATCGGGATTTTGCAAAACAGGCTGCTGCCAGAAGCGGATATTCCCAGGAGGATATTGATCGTGAGGGTGAAAATCTGAGCCGCAGCGCCAGACTTCTGGACAACATTCTGAATAACTCTGCAGGTTATTTCAGTTCCCATGATGCTATTTACCAGGCTCAGAAAGAGCTGATCCTTCAGTTCGCAGCAGAACAGGACTGTATTATCATCGGCCGCTGTTCCAATCTTATCCTGCGAAATGCCGGTATTCCCAGTCTGGATATTTTCCTTCATGCAGATGTGAATCTCCGCACAGAACATATTCAGAAATTAGGCTTAAACGGAAAGGAAGATCCCAGGAAATATCTCACCAAAATGGACAACCTGCGTGAAACCTATTTCAAAACCTATACAAAACATGAGCTTGGCACTTATCACGATTATGACCTGTGTCTGGATACCGGAACCCTTGGATACGATAACTGTATTGAGATTATCACTTCACTTGCAAAACAGCAGGGGTTGAATCTGAAGCATCAGTAGAAGGACCGCTGCAAGCTGTAAAACAGCAACAAGGCTGTGGCAATCAGAAAATCTGTGCCACAGCCTCTTTACTTCAGTCCTTTTAATAGTTGTTTCTAAATTTCTTTTATTTTACAAACTCATCCAGAGAACGGATCTGGATTCCTTCTTTTGCAAAGCCATCTCTGATTTTTTCCACAAACGCCAGAGCTTGGCTCCGTCTCCATGAACGCAGACAGAATCTGCCTGAATATCAATATCTTTCCTGTAATTGCAGTAATCTTTTTCTCTTTGACCATACGGATTACCCTGACAATAGCCTCATTTTCATCAGTGATCACAGCACCTTCCTTACGTCTGTTTACCAGAGTACCATCTTCTTCATAGGCACGGTCTGCAAAAACCTCCATAGCTGTACGCAGGCCCATATCCTGAGCAGCCTTTGCCAGCTGTCCGCCGGAAAGAGCAAGTACGATCAGACTGCTGTCAAATTCTTTGATTGCCTCACAGATCGCAGTAGAAAGGGCATAGTCCTCTGCAGCCATATTATATAAGGCTCCATGAGGCTTTACATGCTGCATTTTTACACCGGTTACTCTGCAGAATGCATCCAGTGCACCCAGCTGATAAAGCACATATGCTTTTGCCTCTGCAGGGGAAACACTCAGATTTCTTCTTCCGAAGCCCATCAGATCAGGAAAACCCGGATGTGCTCCTATACGAATTCCCGCTTCCTTTGCCATTGCCAGCGTATTTCCCATAACTACCGGATCTGAAGCATGATAACCGCAGGCTACATTTGCAGAGGAGATCAGCGGAATGACCTTATCATCATTACCGATTTTATAGTTTCCAAAGCTCTCTCCCAGGTCACTGTTTAAATCTACTGTATACATTCATCTTACCTCTTTTTTATTTATCATCCTTTGATTTTCAGCACATTTTTCTATAAATCCCGTATCTGCCTTTCCGTCGCAGAATACCTGATTCTTCATAATCTGATACTGGAAATCAAGGTTTGTCTCCACACCCATGACCACCATCTCATCCAGCGCAGAGCGCATTTTCTGCAGGGCAGCCTCTCTGTCAGGTGCATGAACGATTACCTTCGCAATCATGGAATCATACTCTGACGGAATCTTATAGCCTGTATAAAGGGCAGTATCCACCCGGACTCCGTTGCCTGCCGGAAGATGCATATGCTGTACTACTCCGGGACTGGCATGAAATTTTTCTCAGGAATCTCTGCGTTGATACGGCATTCAATAGCATGTCCTTTAATCCGGATATCTTCCTGTTTAAGCTTAACTCCTCTCCCATAGCCACACGGATCTGCTCAATGATCAGATCTGTACCTGTAACCATCTCTGTTACTCCATGCTCAACCTGGATTCTGGTGTTCATTTCCATGAAATAGAAGTTGCCTTTTGGATCTACGATAAATTCAATAGTTCCTGCATTGGTATAACCTACTGTTTTTGCAGCAAGAACTGCATATTCATTCATTTTCCTGCGGATTTCTTCATCAATGGCAGGGGACGGGGATTCCTCGATCAGCTTCTGATGATTTCTCTGTACCGAACAGTCACGTTCTCCCAGTGCCACCACGTTTCCATGACTGTCTGCCATGATCTGAATCTCCACATGGCGGGGATTTTCTACAAAACGTCAATGTACATAGTATCATCCCCAAAAGCATTGGCTGATTCTCTCTGTGCCATATTAAACTGAAACTCAAATTCATCCTCATTGGCAGCTACACGCATACCCTTACCGCCGCCTCCTGAGGAAGCCTTAATCATAACCGGATATCCGATCTCTTCAGCCAGCTTTTTACCTGTTTCTGCATCGTATACAGGTTCTTTGTTCCGGGTACAACCGGTACACCGGCATCCATCATGGTTTTACGGGCATGGGATTTATTTCCCATCTTATCGATCACATCCGCATCCGGTCCGATAAAGGTAATTCCGTTTTCTTTGCATTTGCGGACAAACTCACTGTTTTCTGAAAGAAAGCCAAAACCGGGATGGATAGCATCTGCTCCCATATTTTCTGCTGCAGCAATGATCCGGTCCATGTTCAGGTAGCTGTTTCTGGCAGGACCTTCTCCGATACAGATACGCTGGTCTGCCAGCTGTACATGAAGGCTCTTAGCATCTTCTTTTGAATAAACAGCTACACTTCGGATCCCCAGATTCCTGCAGGCACGTATGATCCGAACTGCAATCTCCCCACGGTTGGCGATCAAAATTTTATTAAACAATATGAAAGCCTCCTTATCCTACAGTCTCTTAACACGGAACAGAGGCTGTCCATATTCTACTTTCTGTTCATTACTTACCAGAACTGCTTCAATCTCACAGTCATAGTCACTCTGGATCTCATTCATAAGCTTCATAGCTTCCAGAATGCACACTGTCTGTCCTGCTTTTACCTGATCTCCCACCTTTACAAAAGCAGGTACATCCGGAGCAGCTGCAGAATAGAAGGTTCCTACGATAGGAGAAGTGATAAACAGACTTTCCTCCTCTTCTTCCTCTGCTTTTTCCACAATTGTATTCACAGGTGCAGATGCAGCCACAGGAACTCCCGCTGCAACTACAGGAGGATGATCCAGCTTGCTCATTGTAATCTTTACATCCTTGTCCTTATATGTGAATTCATTAAGGGATGAATCCTCAATAATCTTTACCAGTCCTTCAATCTTCTCTAAATCCATCGAACATTATCCTTTCTGTCTATTTTATATTATTTTTTACGGTTATTCTTCAAACAGCTTGCGCAGTCTCTTTGCCACCAGACGGCAATCCAGAACCTCTTTACATGGCTGATGAATGATCTTTCTCAGTCCGTCAAGTTCTTTCATTTCCTCAACATAAAGAGCCTGAGCCTCCTGTACGGTAATTGCCTTGAAATGTATCTTATCATCTGTTTTTCTCTGTACCAGCTTGGGAATATCCACAGATGCCACTGTGGCAATTTTCCCATAACCGCCCGTTGTCTGACGGTCAGCCAGCAGAATGATAGGTTTACCATGGGAAGGTACCTGTATAGCCCCAAATGCGATTCCGTCGGAAATAATATCCGAAGTCTCCTTAGGTGCGATAAACGGTCCCTCCAGCCTGCAGCCCATACGGTCAAATTCATTTGTCACCGTATACTCACTGCCCAGGAAAGTCTGGATGCCCTGTTTGCTGAACATACCATCCTGCGGTCCCATTACTACCCGCAGTGTTGCTTCTGTCTGATCAAACTCATCCATATCAAGCTTTCGGGAAAGGAAAAACGGCAGATAACGTCTCTTAATACGAAATCCGATATAATCGTCCGCTTCCAGTTTTCTTCCCTTAAATCCGCCCAGACCACTCTTTAAATTGGTGCATCGGCTTCCCATCACTACCGGAATATCCAGATAACTGGAAAAAGCAATATAACCTCTGCTTCCCGTTCTGGCGCTTCCAAATTTCAGTACATCTCCCTTATTCATATACAGGGCTGTATACATGGGAGCCGGCTCTCCATTAATGGTTGGCTGGAAATCTCCGCCTGTGATTGCAATGATAGTAGCTGATGTAAATTCAAGGGTTGGGCCTATCAGCGTTATCTCCAATACTGCCTCATTCTCCGGATTATCCAGAAGAAGATTGGCTATTTTGAATGAACGGACATCCATGACTCCTGCCACACTGAATCCCTGACTCTGATATCCATAACGCCCCAGATCCTGAACCGTTGTCATCATTCCGCCTTTTAATATACGAATTCCCATTTTATGCCTCCTCATGAACGGTGCACTGGTATTCGCCACGTTCTACTAATTCTCTGATCCGTTTGTACTCATCTTCATCGATCGGTACAAAACGGATATAATCTCCTGCCTCTACCAGAATCGGGATTTCACGGTCCGGATCATAGGTTTTTACAGGTGTCATTCCCATCAGCTGCCATCCTCCCGGAGAATCCAGAGGATAAATCCCTGTCTGGGAACCACCGATTCCCACACTTCCTGCATTGATCTTGATTCTGGGATTTGCAAGACGGGGTGTATGGATCCTTTCATCCAGCCCGCCCAGCATAACAAAAGCCCGGAAGAAAACCAAGCAATATAGATCAGGTAATCTCTGGAAGAATGAATCATTTATTTACTTCCTCTACGGAAAGTCCGGCATGTTCTGCAATATTCTCAATATCCGGACCATATTCTCCTCCATAGCATACAGGAATCTCATAAACTTTTCTGCATCCTTCACCTGCTGTAACTTCCATCTTTAACAGAATTTCCAGTCTTTTTTCAGGTCATCGTAGGAAATCACACGCGGGTCATAATTAACCAGCAAAGAACAGAACGCAGGGATCATATCTACAACTCCCTCTATATGCTGTTCTTTCATAAGCTGTACAGTGGCAGTGATCTTCCGGTTGATCTCCGGACTGATCTCTTTGCCAAATTCAACCAGAACAGAAGAATCACCTTCTGTTAAAATTCTAATGTCCGGCATAATCTGCTCCTCTTTTCTTAATCTTTTCGCCATGTCTTTTTATCTGCTTCTTTCTGCATCACATGGCTGTTAATGAACCAAAAAGGTGTAACCTGGACGATCACACCTTTTTGACATACTCTCCAGTCTGAAAACCGGATACATTTTCCTCAAATTATAACAATGTACCATCTTAGATACAAATGTAGTCACACCGAGGTATGCTGTAAGAATTACCACGATCACTCCAAGAATGGTAAGTACTACCGGATGATGATAATTCTCTCCCATAATAGATTTCTTATGTGCAGCGATCAGACAGATTGCCAGGGTGATCGGAAGGATCAGACCATTCACAGCACCTGCAAGTACAAGAAGTACTGCCGGATTTCCAAGGATAAACATAATGGCTGTAGAAATAATGATAAATCCGATGATCACTTTATTTTCATTTTCCTCGATAGACTTGCTGAAAGTCTTCAGGAAGGAAACTGAAGTATAAGCTGCACCGATAATGGATGTGATTGCTGCGCACAGAAGAACCAGACCTGCAAAACGGTATCCGATTTCACCAGCCCCCTGCTTGAAGGCGTCTGCTGCAGGATTTGCAGCATCCAGTGTTACGCCCTTGACAACAACGCCCAGAACAGCCAGAAACAGGAAAATACGAACAATCGTAGCAATGATCATACCCATAACAGAACTCTTGTTGATTTCTTTCAGGTTCTTCTCGCCTGTAATTCCTGCATCAATCAAACGATGTGCGCCGGAGAAAGTGATATATCCTCCAACAGTACCTCCCAAAAGTGTAAGGATTGCAGGAATCAGATTTGTGGCACCGGCTTCCGGTACAAATGTATTCTTCAATGCACTTCCTACCGGTGGTTTTACCACAATGATCACAACAAAGATTACGATAATCATAATGGCACCCAGTACCTTGGTAATAGTATCCATGGCACTTTTGGCATTTTTCAGCACAAATACCAGGATTGCCAAAAGACCTGCCAGTATGTAACCAACTTTGGTAGGTATTCCAAGCAATGTGTTAAAACCAAGTGCTCCGCCACCTACGTTTCCGATATTAAATACCAGACCACCGAATACGATCAGTATCGATACCAGATATCCCAGTCCCGGAAGTACCTTATTGGAAACATCCTGACCACGAAGTCCAGTCACACAAAGCACACGCCAGATATTCAGCTGTGCAATGGCTGCAAGGATTACGGAAACCAGGATAACAAATCCAAAACTTTCCTGATACTGTCCGGTAAACGTTGCTGTCTGTGTCAGGAATCCTGGTCCGATTGCTGATGTGGCCATCAGAAACGCTGCGCCAAGTAAGGCTCCGCCACTCTTTTTCTTTTCGCTCATTTTTATTGCCTCCTTTTCATGTTATTATCGCACATTATACTAAAAAATGAATATTTACACAAGCAAAAATTATTTTGATAACTTTTGATGTCGAATTTTTGTTACTGTTCACTGGTAATATCCCGCGAGGTGTTTTTTGTGAGCGAAGGTCACAGAAAACCCGAGACATACTGCGCGAATTTATGCGATTAGCATAAATTAAGTTTGCGAAGCAAACGATACTCCTTGGGCATTGCACAAGGAGGTTCATATTTCCTGCATCGCGAAGCGTGTTGCTGGGAACGGAGTGAACAGTAACTATATTTTATCATCATAATAATAAGAGAAAATGATAACAATAATAAGGAGTATTGTAACTGTGAAATTGCTGAACAGTTGCAAATATCAGAGGATATCAACAATATGACAGATAAGAAAACGGCAGAGAATATCTGGGCTATGTGCTGGAAAAATTAAAAGAACGTATCACAGAAATCAGCCTTTCTCTGGTGGAAGGCCAGAAAGAGATTGAGGGAATGCATGAGTATTACTGGGAAAATTATACAGAGATGGACCAGTATGGTTATGAGAATTATGATAATCAGCAGGCATTGTTCCGCCAGATTTCCGCAAATGAAGAGCAGCTGATCCTGAAGCAGAGATTTCGCAGAATGGCAGATTCTCCATTTTTCGGAAGAGTGGATTTCATTTACGAAGGAGAGGACGAACCGGAGATCTTTTATATTGGAATTGGAAATTTCGCAGAGAAAGCAGGGCATATTCCATTAGTATACGACTGGCGTGCTCCGGTAAGCGGTTTGTTTTATGACTATGACAAAGGACCGGCTTCTTATGAGGCTCCCATGGGTGAAATCCATGGCGAGGTTGCTTCGAAATGGCAGTATAAGATCCGCAACGGAAAAATGATCTACGAATTTGAGAGTGATGTGAAGATTGATGATGAGATCTTGAAAGCAGAGCTGGGAAGTAACGGTGAGGTACAGCTTAAGAACATTATCCGTACCATTCAAAAGGAGCAGAATGCCATTATCCGAAATACCAAAGACAGGATCATGGTGATCCAGGGTGCAGCAGGAAGCGGTAAAACTTCCGTGGCGCTTCACAGGATCGCCTATCTTCTCTACCATGACAGACAGAATCTGAAGTCTTCCAATATTCTGATCCTGTCACCAAATGGAGTGTTTTCCGATTATATCTCCCATATCCTTCCTGAACTGGGAGAAGAGAATATTAAGGAAATGAGCTTTGATCTTTTTGCCTATAAGCAGCTTAGGGATACAGTTTCTGACTGCGAAGACCGCTATGATGAAATTGAACGCAGAATCCGTTTTCCGCAGAAAGCTTCTTTGGCAGAGAAAAAGCAGTCCATGGAATTTATAAATCTTATGGAACGCTATCTGGTGGAACTGGAAGACCGGCTGATGAATTTTAAAGATGTGGAATATAAGGGATTTGTAAAGAAAGAATCAGAGATTATTGAATTGTTTTATTTCAAATTCCAGGATTTTCCACTGCTCTCAAGGATGGATGCAGTTGCAGATTATTTCATTGACGAGGTGGAAACTCTGCGGGACCGTGATCTGGCAGATGATGAGAAAGACCTGATCCGTGAGAAATTCATGAAGCTGTATGTGACCGGAGATCTTTATGTGATCTACAGTCAGTTCCTGAAAGAAAATGGATACAAAGGACTTCCGCGTGTTTCTTATGAGAAAAGAAAGCTGAAATATGAGGATGTTTATCCTGTTCTTTACCTGAAATATCGTTTGCAGAGCCAGCAGGGAAGAAGCAATATCAAGCATCTGGTGGTAGATGAGATGCAGGATTACTCAAGGCTTCAGTATGAAATTCTGCAGAGGATTTTCTCCTGCAGAATGACGATCCTGGGTGACCGGGCACAGACTATGGATGATAAACAGCAGGATGTGCTGAAATTTCTGCCGAAGATTTTCGGGAGGGATATCCACAAGATCATTATGAATAAGAGTTACCGTAACACCATAGAGATTGCGTCTTATGCAAATCAGCTTGCGGGTATTGAAGATATGGAACTCTTTGAACGTCATGGTGCTCCGGTGGAG
>ENA-OQBG01000246-OQBG01000246.1-human-gut-metagenome-genome-assembly--contig:-NODE-246-length-10523-cov-1.804444_pt1 | contig 10523 bp, 19 predicted proteins | sample MGYA00242746_ERZ504551 | MGnify/ENA primary metagenome ERZ504551 (study PRJEB26092, sample SAMD00036289) | human gut metagenome | host: Homo sapiens | study: EMG produced TPA metagenomics assembly of... | reverse complement strand
CGAAGAAAGAGACCATCAGTGTTTTCAAGACGAATGAGGAAGGTTATCTGGTCACACCGGAAGAGCTGAAATGTTCTACCTATCGGATTGAAGAAGTGAAAGCGCCGGAAGGATTTGTAAGACAGGGAAGCGAGGAGTCCCTGTATGATGGAACAACGATTATTTCACCATTAGAACAGACTACAAAAGGAACATATAAAGAAAATCCACAGAGTGGTATTGTAATTACAGTATCCTCAAACACTGCACATCAGATTGATCCAGATACAGGAGCTGCGATTGTAGAGGTAGAACAGAAAAAACGATGAACAGGTAGGAAGCCTGCTCCTGACGAAAAGGGAGAACAGCTTACCGAAGTAACCGGAGATTCTGTTTCTGGCAAAAGTAAAAAGCACTGGTTTCAAAAAGTAAGAAATGCCGTATCTGGAAAAGAAGAAACAGGTATTTATAAAGGCTTTAAATATGAAGAAACCGGAGTAGAAGGCGCTGAATTCGAAATATATGCCAAAGATACCATCTATTCACCGGACGGAGCAAAGGACGAAGCAGGAAATCCAGTTGTCCGATATGAGAAAGATGACCTGGTAGCCAAACTGACTACAGATGAAAATGGAACAGCAGTTATCAACAATCTGCCACTGGGAACGTATTATCTGAAAGAAGTTGTAGCAGGAGAGAATTTTGTCCTAAATACAGAACAGAAAGAATTTACCCTGACAGCAGAGGATGATACACAGGCAGTTGTTTATGAAGGCGTTACCTATAAAAATGAAAGACAGAAAGTTTTCGTATCAGTAGAAAAGAAAGATTCTGTCACAGGCGAAAAGCTGGAAGGTGTTATTTTTGGACTGTATGCTGCAGAAGATATTCTTTCTAATCAGGGAGAGGTTCTCGTAGAGAAAGATACCTTGACATGGAAAAGAAAGCAACGGATGAGCAAAAGGGAACACTTTACTTTCGAACAGTGATTCTTCCACAATGGAAAAATACTATGTCAAAAGAGGAAGTCAGAAAAGCTGGATATCTTCCAAATGAGGAAGTATGGAATGTAGATGCAACTTACGAAAATCAGAATCTTGCAAAGATTGAACTGAACAAAGAAGTTGAGAATCAGCCGACAGAAACACGCATTACAAAACAGATGCAACTACCGGAAATGAGCTGGAAGGAGCCAAACTGCAGGTCATTGATAAAGACGGAAATGTTGTGGAAGAATGGGTAAGCAGTAAGGAAGAACATGTCATTTACGGACTGCCGGAAGGAAGTTATACCTTACATGAGGAACTGGCTCCTTATGAAGATGGCTATGTGTCTGCCAGCGATGTGATGTTTGAAGTCAAAGAAGATGGCAGTGTGACAAAGGTTGAGATGAAAGATGAATATTCCAAAGTGGAAATTTCAAAAACAGACCTTACAACCGGAAAAGAACTGGAAGGGGCAAAGCTTCAGATTATCCGCAAAGACGGAACTGTTCTGGAAGAGTGGATTACAGATGGAAAACCACATTCCGTTGAAAAACTCCCAGTCAATGAAGAACTTACTCTGCGTGAGATCACAGCACCGGATGGTTACGAGATTGCGGAAGATGTCACATTTACATTGAAAGATACAATGGAAGTCAGAAGATAGAATGAAACGATGCCAGAAGCAACCGGAGAAACAACAGAAAAACAAATGCACCAAAAACAGGTGATAACCAGAAAATATGGGCGTTTGTTCTGCTTGCACTGGCATCTGCTGGAACAGCTACAGGAGTGACTGTATACCGCAGAAAGAAGTCAAAAATGACAGACAACAAAAAAGAAACAGAAGAAAAATAAAATAAGAATTACAGGATAAACCAATCTGACAGGGCAGGAGATGTGCATAAAGCAGCTTCTGCCCTGTCTGTATATAAGGAGAAGAATGATGAGACGTTTTTATACAGCAGAATCAGTAACAGAAGGACACCCAGACAAAGTATGCGATCAGATAGCAGATGCAATCTTAGATGAATGTCTGCGTTACGATCCATCTTCGAGAGTGGCGTGTGAAGTCCTTGCTACAAGAGGAAATGTGTTTGTAGCAGGAGAAATCACCAGCGGATATGAACCACCAGTGTTTGATGTGATCCGAAAAGTTTTAGAAGAGTGTGGATATTGTACAGATGGGATAGAAATGGATACGTTTGTACACCAGCAGAGTCCAGATATTGCGAAAGCAGTGAGTGTGTCGAAAGAATTTCGGGATAATATCGGCGCAAAATTAAGAGATAGAAGCAGGGGAGCTGGAGATCAGGGTGTTATGGTCGGATATGCGTGTGATGATACTCCGCAGCTTATGCCAATGCCGACTGTTCTGGCACACCGGATCACACGTGAACTTTCGGCTTGCAGAAGAAGCGGATATATCAAAGATATCTTTTCGGATGGAAAGCACAGGTAACCGTAGAATATGAAGATGGAAAGCCAGTGAGACTGGAAAGTGTTGTTGTTTCCTGCCAGCATGGTGCAGAAAAGAGCCTGAAGAAGTTAGATGCCGAAATCAGAGAGAAAGTGCTTCGCTCAGCACTCAGATTACTGCCGCCGGATGAGGATACGAAGATTCTGATCAATCCGTCAGGAAAATTTGTGTGTGGAGGGTTTGATGCAGATACCGGACTGACCGGAAGAAAGCTGATGGTGGATACTTATGGAAGTATGGTTCCGCATGGCGGCGGTGCATTTTCAGGAAAGGACTGTTCGAAAGTAGACCGTTCGGCAGCTTATATGGCAAGGTATATCGCAAAAAATATAGTAGCTGCTGAGTTTGCAAGCAAGTGTCAGGTGTCTCTGGCTTATGCAATCGGAGTAGCAGAGCCGGTTATGATTGAGGTGGATACCTTTGATACAGGGAAAGTGTGTGCGGATGATTGTCTGGCGGCAGCAATCCCACTGGTGTTTGGAGTGACACCTGTTCAGATCATGGAATCCCTTCGACTGAACCGTCCGATTTTCCGGCAGACGGCAGTTTTTGGTCATTTTGGAAGAAAGGAGTTTCCTTGGGAGCGGACGGATAAGGTACTGGATCTTCAGGATGCAATTCTGTAATGCCCTGGGTAACGGAAGAAGAGATTCAGGCAGCAAAAAATATGACTGCGTATGAGTATTTGCGGACGCATCAGGCACAGCGGTTGCAAAAGACAAGAACCAGAAATGAATGGCAGTTGACGGACCATGACAGTTTTAAAATCAATGAACTGTCCAGCAAATGGCATTGGAAATCCAGAGATATCGGTGGCGTGTCCGCACTGCGGTTCCTGATTGAAGTAGATGGAATGAAATTTACAGATGCCGTAAAACTGTTGTGCGAAGAGAGTCCGTCTTTTATTCCGACACAGTCTGCGAAAAAGGAAAAACCACCCTTTAAGCTGCCGGAGAGATATTGTAATTGCAGACGAATCAGGGCTTATTTAAACCACAGAGGAATCAGCGATGAAGTGATCACGTATTGCATTTCGCATGAAATCCTTTATGAAAGTGTCCCGTACCATAACGCTGTTTTTGTTGGAAAAGATGAATCCGGAAAAGCAAGATATGCATTCCTGCGAGGAATCTATGAAAAAAACGGGAAAGGATTCAAGATGGAGCAGACCGGGAGTGAAAAAAAGTACAGCTTTTGTATTCCACCTGAAAGAGAAACAAAACGAGTTGTCGTATATGAAGCGTGTATTGATGCACTGGCCCACATGACACTGGAAGAAGGAAAGAGGGATAAATATCGTCTTTCCCTTGGAGGAATCGCTGCTCCGAAAGAAAACACACAGATACAGAGTGAACGTTTTAAAAAGCTGCCGGATGCACTGGAAGAGTTTCTGAAGAACCATCCGGAAATCAAAGAAATTGAAATCTGCACCGATAATGACTTTGCCGGGAGATGGGCGAAAGAACAGATGAAAAACATTACGAGGGAACGTATCAGATTATTTGCAATCTGCCGGAAAAAGAAGGGGCAGATTATGCAGACCTTGCGAAAGAAAAAAGCAGACAAATAAATGCAGGGACAGACCATTAGAAAGAAGGTGATAGAGAATGGAAGAAAAAGGAACGATGCACGTACATCTGTTGACGGAGCTGACTGGAAATCTTTATTCAGAAGAATCCGAATGGGAAGAAGAGTGGTCGGAGAGTGATGAATATGGAATGCCATTAGATGGAACAGAACTTGCCGATTATGAAGAAGTCATCCGAGAAGAACTGGAACGCTATGGGGAAGATGATCTCATGCAGTATTTTGACGGAAGTGAGTCCATTCAGGAAAGATACAAAGTGCAGTTGTTACGATAGAAAACAAAGACGGAATCCTGTACGGCTGTACCAAACTGGAATTAAATGAATTTTTAAGTCAGGAAGAACTACAGGAATTCACCGAATACATTACAGGGCAGTACAGTGACGGGTGGGGTGAAGGATTTGAACAGAGGGATATCAAGGTAGATGGTGGAACGATGAATGTGCATTTTTGGCATCCTAATATGGAACAGCCGAAAATGTATGAAAAGAAAACAGAGCAGATTCCGACAAAGCCTGAGAAACAACGTCCCAAGTTACAGCTCCTTGGACATGATGGGAATATTTTTCCATTATGGGCGATGCCTCAACTCTTTTGAAAAAGAATAAACAGACAGCAGAAGCAAAAGAAATGCGTAAAAGGGTATTGGAAAGTGGGGACTATTACAAAGCACTTTTGATTATCAGCGAATATGTAGAAACTGAGTTGAGTCCGCCGCCCAAAGAAAATAAAAGACAAAGAAGAAAAATCAGCCGGAACGCTGAGAAAAGAAAGGATGATGCCTATGACAAATGGCCTGAGTTTGGAAGAACTTATGAAAGAGGGAACATACACGGAGGAATATACTGAAGGGGAAAACTGGAAATATTACATGGAGATACATTAAAACTGGTCAAAGCATTCCAGCCGGGAATCTTTGATGCAGTTATTACCGATCCGCCGTATGCATCCGGTGGAACAAAACAGAATGAAAGAAATCGTACTACAAATCAGAAATACAGCAGTATGAGTGCTGCCAATGCACTTCCGGATTTCGATGGGGATAACAAAGACCAGAGATCTTGGACGCACTGGATGGCTGAATGGCTCTATGATGTGCGGAAAGCCTGCAAGAAAGGTGCTCCGATCTGTCTGTTCATTGACTGGCGTCAGTATCCATCGATTACCGATGCATTGCAGTGGGCAGGATGGATCTGGCGAGGAACAGCGGTGTGGGATAAGGGAAACTCCCGTCCACAGAAAGGCCGTTTCCGCCAGCAGGCTGAATATATTGTGTGGGGCAGTAACGGACCGATGCCGATCAACCGTCCGGTATCTTGTCTGCCGGGCGTCTTCCGATATGGCAATCCGCAGAACCGGATTCATGTGACAGAGAAACCGTTGCAGCTTATGAAAGATGTTATCCAGATTTGTGAACCGAGAGGGCTGATCCTGGACCCGTTTGTCGGAGCAGGAACAACTGTCCTTGCAGCGGTTATGACAGGTTATCGTGCAGTGGGAATTGAGGTAACAGATGCCTACTACAAACTGGGAAGTGACAGAGTGAAAATTGCATTAGAAGCAGAGCAGAAAGAGGATGAAAAGTAGCCGGGATGTCCAATTGGACATCTTGTTTTTATAGAGAAAATGAGTGGCATCCAACTGGATGCAGGAAGGAGATGGAGCGTATGGAACAGGCGCTGGCTTATGTGTGCTGTTCAGCAGAAGAAAGCCGGGTAAAAGTGCAGAAATATTGCAGAAAAATCTATGAACTTGGGTATGTACCAATCTGTCCGAGATTTGTATTCTCACCATTCTTGGAAGAGTCTGATGCAGAAGATATGCAGGGATATGGAAGAATGTCCCATATCCTTTTACGGAGATGCCGGATGGTAGTCGTATGTGGGAAAGAAGTGACAGGAACAATGAATACCGAAATCAGTATGGCAGACAGACTCCATATCATTTGTACGACACTTGATGGACTGGTACAGATAAAAGAATCAAAATAAATCAGAATCGAGTCAATCCGGTGCTACAGAAACTGGCGGTACTCGTTTTGCAAGCATAGCGTTTGGATATCCAAACGCACTTTGGGGAAGAACCCCAATCCCCCGAATACAAAATGAAAACGGAAAGGAAGGATAAGCTATGTTAAGAGACGGAGTATGATTATGATCGCATTGATGTGTGGAGGTTGTTTCGGAGTCGTGGTGACCTGCTGTATGGTAACTGCGAAACGGTCGGATCAGGAGCTTGGCGATATGATGAAAGAGAAAAGAGAAGGGACGGTGATGCAATGCGAAAACGAAACCATGTGATCCCGGTGCGGTTAAATGCAAGGGAACTCAGGGAATTGGAGGAACAGGTGGAAAAAAGCGGACTGAGTCGGGAAGAGTTTATGCGTTTCGCTGATCTTAGGAGCACAGGTACACGCAAAACCTTGTGAACATCACCCGGAACTGCTTAGGAAGATAGCGGGTCTGTGCAATAATGCGAACCAGCTTGCCCATGTTGCGAATGCTTCGGGAATGGCAAGTGAGCAGAGTGTACAGGAAATGCTCCGGCTTACCAAAGAGACATGGCATCTGGTAAAGGAAGAGTGGTAATGACAGATGGCTTATACAAGTGTTATCCCCGTCCACCGCCTGGACCGTTCCATCGAATATGTGAAAGACAAAGAAAAAACCACACAGAAAGCAGACTCTCTGGAGGCTGCCATTGATTATGCCATGAACCGGACAAAGACGGAACAAGCGGTCTTCGAAGATACCATCGGATGCACCAATGAAAATGCGTATGAAGATATGCTGACAACGAAAAAGAGATTCCATAAGATGGGCGGTGTGGAAGGATACCATCTGGTACAGAGTTTTGCAGAAGGTGAGGTGACACCGGAACTGGCACATCTCATCGGGCAGGAACTGGCAGACCGGCTCTTAAAAGGACAGTTTGAAGTAGTCATAACAACACATCTTAATACCAGACACTATCATAATCATATTGTCTGGAATTCTGTAAGCATGGTGGACGGACATAAGTACCATAGTAATGCTAAGAGTTATTATACGGAGATCCGTAAGATTTCCGATGACCTGTGCAGAAAATATGGTCTGTCTATCATTGAATCCAATCAGAAAAAATCAATCCCTTATGTACAGTGGAAAGCAGAACAGGAAGGAAAACCGACATGGAGAATGGCGATCCGTTTGGATATCAGGGAATCGGTACAGGAAAGCTACTCCTGGTTACAATTCCTAAAAGAGATGGAAAGCGGGTTATACATGGAACTGAACAGGAAATACATTTCTTAAAGTCTACCGGGAATGGAGCGGTATATCCGTCTGCGTTCTCTCGGAAAAAACTAATTCCGAAGAGGAAATACGTGGGCAGATACTACAGCCAAAGGTGAAACGAGTCTATCAAAAGGCAGTACAGATTCATCCCAAAAAGAAACTGACCGGGATTCAGGCACTGTATTATTCCTATTTATATCAAATGGGGGTACTGCCAAAAAGACCGAAAAGGAGTCCATACGCTGTCAGAGAGGATATCCGGAAACTGGACCGCAGGATTGAACAGATTGAATTTCTACTGAAACATGACATCATAACCAGAGAGCAGCTTGCCGCGTACCGAGAGCCATTGCAAAAGCAGATTGCGGAACTTATGAAAGAACGCAGAAGATTGTATCGGAATGGGGGCAGGGAGACTGGGGAAGAACGATTGTCCGAAATCAATGAGGAATTGAAGCGACTCCGTAAGGAAGTTCGTATGACCGTTCAGATTGAGAAACATTCCTTGGAAATCGAAGCGAGACTTCAGGAAGCGGAAGAACAGAGCCAGAATGAAAAACGTGTGGAAGATAAAGAAAGAATGCAGAAAAGTCAGGAGGTGAGATAAGTATGAATTACGGAGCAGAACCGGCAGATCAGGTGGTACGGTACAGTCTGGAAGGGATGGAGTATTCGCTGAAGATCACCGGGAATGTAGCAAAGCATGTGGCAGTCTTTATTGCTGCCGCCTTGAAGGACCAGAAAAAGACAAGAGGGAAAACAAGACTTACCAGAATGTTAAAGGAACAGCGCCCGATGAAATTTTTTACCGTTCCGGGTGACCGTTTAAAAGAATTTGCAAAAGAAGCCAAGGCGAGAGGTATCTTATATGTAGTCATCAAAGATAAGGTGAATCCGGACCAGACAGAGGTCATGGTATTTGCAGATGATGCAGCGAAGATGAATCGGGTATTAGACCGGATGAATCTGGATTTTGTAAAAGCAGAATCAGGCTCTATGGTTACGGAAGCAGTGGAAAAAGAGACTGCACCGGAAAAGGCAGAAAACCAGATGGAAAAAGAAACCGGGGAGAATGTACGGACAGAGACCGTTGTCCTGCCGGAAGGCAAGATAGAATTTGAACTGGACGATGCGGAAGAAATGTTCCAGATTGGGGATGAGGCTTTCCCGGAAGGAAATTTTACACAGGCGCAGGAGGGGGAAGAAAAGAATCCATCCGAACCTTTCTCGCGCAACAGAAATACTTCTTCCGATCGGGAAATTAGCTGGAAAGAAAAGAATGAAAAACCATCTGTGCGGAAAGAACTCGGAGATATCCGCAAGGAACAGGAAGAGAAACGTAAGAGGCCGGACAGACGGAAAAATGCCAGAGAGAGCCGGAAGAAACGTAAGAATATGAAACGAAAGGCAGGTAATGTATATGGATTTAACAGATATGATTTCAGGGGGAACGGAAGAACAGCAGGTTCCTGAACAGAAATTGACGAAAGAAGAATATGCAGCCAAAAACAGCAGGAAAGAGAAGAGGTATGGGCTGAAGTAGATTCACAGGCACAGGGAGTTTTTCAGGATGGAGAAAAACTGAAAGGCTTTCTGGACTTATGGCAGAGTGTAATACCCAGAGAACACCGAATCTGCTTTTGATTTACGGACAGCATCCAGATTTTAAGGTGGTAAGGTCTTATGAACGCTGGAGAGAAGAACACCGTTCGGTCAAAGTCGGGGAACATGGCATTACTTATATGATTTCCACTGAATACGAAAAAGACGGAGAAATGCGGAGAGGGTATACGATTGGAAAAGGATTGACATCAGTCAGATGTCTGGAAAGCCATTGGAAGAACGCCCTCAGCGAAGTCTGACAGAACTGATAGGAACTGTCTTAAAAGACCAGTCGGTACGTGTGCAGATTGAGGATGATCTGCCAGACAAAGTGCAGGCCCAGTACAATCCGAGATACCGTACCATTTATATCCGCAACGGAATGAGTGAAGTAACGACATTCCATGCACTGAACAGAGAACTGGCGTGTGCAGCACTGGACCAGCATACCGGAACCTACAGCCGACAGAAAGTCAGTGCACAGGCTTATTGTGCAGCCTATGTGATTGCGAAACGTTATGGTGTGGATGTTACCGGATTCAATCTGGAGTATATTGCACAGAGAAATGAATGTGGAAAGAAAGATCCACAGGAACTGAGAGACTTTTTTAAATGATGTCCGTCAGGCTTCCTATAGTATCCGAAACCATATCGAACGGAATTTTGGTGCAAAGGAACAGGAGTATGTAACCGATGAGTTCGCAATCGGAGACCCTGTAAAAACACCGGAAACCAAGGATGAAAAAGCATCTGGAAAAGAGAAAAAAGCAAAGAACCAGCCGGAACGATAAAAGTGAAAAAGTTGGACGGTTGGAGTAGCTATTACGGAGGTCTTGTGATATGGTTGGTGTAACAAAAGGAGGTCAGCCAGATGACAAAATACTATTTGAAGATGGATAACATTATGAAAAATATGTTCGTGGTGGCACTGAATGATGAGCTACAGGCGCAGAGTGAGCAGGATGAATGTTTGGAAGAAACGAAAGCTCTTCTGAAAAAAGTAAGTGAATACGACCTCGCTCAGAAACGACTGCAGATTACAGCCGGGGAACAAAGGCAGATCCGTAAGGCACTGAACAGACTCAGAAGTAAATATCTTGCAGCCGGAAGATACAGTGATGGAATAGATAAAGTTATTATTCAGGTTGCAAAACCGAATACTAGCAGACACATGTTCTGGTAGAGAAAGGAGTGGTTGATTGGTCATTTATTCAAGAGAAAAAGTGGCAAGACTTAGAGAACAGTATCCGGCAGGAACAAGAATCTGTCTGAATTCGATGGATGGAGAAGCGGGTATGCCGCAGGGACTGGAAGGAACTGTGCAGTATGTGGATGATGCAGGCCAGCTTGGTGTTAAGTGGGACAACGGCAGAAGTCTCTCACTGATACCGGGAGTGGATTCCTTTCATAAGAAAGAAGGACAGGGACATCCAGAAGAAAAGCCACGCAAGAAAAGAGAATCTGACTTGCAGAGATAAGTACAAAAAGCAGGACTGGGTTCTGTATCTTGTCTTTCTGCCATTTGTCTGGTGGGCGGCAGCGATTACCGCTTGTGCCATTACACCGGATAAGAATTTTATTCAAATCTTAGAAACGCTGAGCGAAAAACTCGAACAG
>ENA-OQBG01000245-OQBG01000245.1-human-gut-metagenome-genome-assembly--contig:-NODE-245-length-10526-cov-2.061160_pt1 | contig 10526 bp, 7 predicted proteins | sample MGYA00242746_ERZ504551 | MGnify/ENA primary metagenome ERZ504551 (study PRJEB26092, sample SAMD00036289) | human gut metagenome | host: Homo sapiens | study: EMG produced TPA metagenomics assembly of... | reverse complement strand
AATAAAATAAAAACATATAATAAATTTATGTTTAAAAGTAGTAAAAGTCTTAACAGGTGAAAAATTACAGAAGATGACATCTTAAAAAAGAGGAGAAAAATAATGAAAAATATGAAAGTATTTATCATGATTTATTGGCTTTGATTGAAAATAATAAAATTAAAGCTGGAGAAAAATTGCCTAGTGAGTTTGATTTACAAAATAAATATCAAGCTTCACGAGATACAATTAGAAAAGCATTATTATTATTATCTCAAAATGGATATATTCAAAATCACAGGGAAAAGGTTCAATTGTATTAGATATCAATAGATTTAATTTTCCAGTATCAGGGCTTACTAGTTTTAAAGAAATTGCAAGTGATATAAAAGGCAAAGTTGAAACTATCGTGTATACTTGTGAATGTATTGAGCCAGATGAAGAAATAAAAAAATTATTGATGCTAAAAGTGATACTAAAGTTTGGTATATAGAACGTGTACGTAAAATAAATGGAGAAGCTGTGATTTTTGATACGGATATTTTTGAATGCTGATATCGTATCTAATTTAACAGTGGATATAGTACAAAATTCTTTATATGAATACATTGAAAATACTTTAGGTTTAAGAATTGGCTATGCTAAAAAAGAGATAACATGTAGAGCTATAAATTCTCGAGATGAGAAATTAATAGGACTTGAAAAATTAATGATATGTTGATTAATATAGCTTCTTTCGTATTTTAGAAGATACAACATTATTTCAATACACTTTATCTAGACATAGACCAGATAAATTTCGCTTTAGTGATTTTGCACGTAGAACAAGACAAAATTTTATTTAATATGCTCATTTACCTTATAACTTTTTGTTATAAGGTATTTTATGATTGACAAACTTGTACGTACATGATATATTTAAGATGTTTGATAGATGTACGTACAAGTTAAGGGTTTTGAGAGATTAAGGAGGATATTATGTCGAAATTTACAGAAGATGCAAAATTATTATTAGAATATATTGGAGGTAAAGATAATATAAAAGCGGTAACACATTGTGTAACACGTATGCGCTTTGTATTGATTGATGAGAAAAAAGCTGATGTGAAAAAAATTGAAAGTTTAAAATCAGCAAAAGGAACTTTTACTCAAGCAGGACAATTCCAAGTTATTATCGGTAATGAAGTTAGTGAGTTTTATAATGAATTTACTAAAATTGCAGGCATTGATGGTGTAAGTAAAGATGCAGTAAAAGCGGCAGCAAAATCCAATCAGACATTTGTACAAAAGTTGATGGCAAATTTAGCAGAAATATTTACACCACTTATTCCAGCACTTATCTGTGGTGGTCTTATTTTAGGTTTTAGATCGGTTATTGGTGATATTAAATTAGTTGAAGATGGTACAAAAACTTTAGTCGAAACTTCTCAGTTTTTTGCAGGTTTATATAGTTTTTTATGGTTGATAGGTGAAGCGATTTTCCATTTCTTACCAGTGGGCATTGTATGGTCTATCACTAGAAAAATGGGAACTACACAAATTTTAGGTATTATTTTAGGTTTGACTTTAGTATCTCCACAATTATTAAATGCTTATAATATGGCACCGGGAACTGTTCCTCCTGTATGGGATTTGGTTTGTTCAAATTGAAATGGTAGGTTATCAAGCACAAGTAATACCTGCTATTTTAGCTGCATTTATTTTAGTTTATTTAGAAAAATTCTGGCGTCGCATAACACCAGATTATATTTCTATGATAATTGTGCCTTTATTTAGCTTAATACCAGCTGTAATTTTGGCACATACAGTAGTAGGCCCTATTGGTTGGGCTATCGGTTCTTTTATTGCCAATGCTGTTTATGCAGGTCTTACTTCTAGTTTTGGTTGGCTTTTTGCTGGTGTATTTGGTTTCTTCTATGCTCCACTTGTTATCACAGGTTTGCATCATATGACAAATGCTATTGACCTTCAACTTATGAGTCAATTTAATGGTACTATTTTATGGCCAATGGTAGCACTTTCTAATATCGCTCAAGGTTCAGCAGTATTAGCTATGATTTTCTTACAACGCAAAAATGAACGTGCAAAACAGATTAATGTTCCAGCTTGTATTTCCTGTTATTTAGGTGTTACAGAACCTGCTTTATTTGGGGTAAACTTAAAATATGGTTTTCCATTTATTTGTGGTTTAGTTGGCTCTTGTATTGCAGCTATGATTTCTGTATCTAGTGGAGTTATGGCAAGTTCTATCGGTGTTGGCGGTATACCGGGCATTTTATCTATTAAACCTCAATTTATGTTTATGTTCTTTATCGCTATGATTGTAGCTTTTTGTATCCCATTTATTTTGACTACAGTTGTGGGTAAGAAAAATTAACTAGCGAAGATGTCTCTGGTGTGGATATTAAACAAGCAGAATTTACAGAAACTGAAAATATTGATAGTGAAGAAAATAAATTAGATACAGTAGCAGAAAATTTCCAAGCAACCAATAACTAGGTAATTACTAAAAAATTAAGTGATATTGAAGATAAAGGTTTTGCTAGCGGTGCCATGGGCGAAGGTTTTGCTATTGAAATGCAAGATGGAAAAGTAGTAGCTCCATTTTCTGGTGAAGTTATGGTATGTTTCCCAACAGGTCATGCTTATGGTTTAAAATCAAATGATGGTAAAGAAATTTTAATTCATATTGGTATGGATACAGTAGAACTTGACGGAAAAGGTTTTGATGTAAAAGTACAGGCAGGTCAAAAGATAAAACAAGGTGATGTTTTAGTTAATGTAGATATAGATTATGTAAAATCTCAAGGAAAATCTTTAGTAACACCAATTGTATTTACAGATGGACGTAAAGTCGAACTTTTACAAGAAAATGTAGCTGTAAAAGCTGGAGATGAAAATATAATAAAATTATAATTATCTATAGATGGTATTTATAAGATAAAACATTTAGAAGGAAGGCATTTTTTTCTATGAATGATTTTTAAAAAAGAAAGTAGTATATCAGATTTATCCAAAAATCTTTTAAAGATACAAATGGTACAGGTACAGGTGATTTAAAAAGGCGTAATCGAAAAATTAGATTATTTACAAACTCTAGGTGTGGATTATATTTGGCTTACTCCATTTTATGTATCACCACAAAATGATAACGGCTATGATGTGGCAGATTATTATAATATTGACCCTAGTTATGGGACTATGGAAGATGTAGAAAATTTAATTGCTGAAGCGAAAAAACGCAATATTTATTTGATGATGGACATGGTATTCAATCATGTATCTACAGAACATATTTGGTTTAAAAAAGCTATGGCAGGAGAAGAAAAATATTTAAATTATTTTTTCTTTAAACAAGGTAAAGCAAATAATCAACCACCTACAAATTGGAATAGTAAATTTGGTGGCCCTGCATGGGAATATGTGGAAAAATTTGATAAATGGTATTTGCACTTATTCGATAAGACACAGGCTGATTTAAATTGGGAAAATCCTGAAGTTCGTGAAGAAGTAAAAAATATCGTACGTTTTTGGATGGAAAAAGGCGTAAAAGGTTTCCGTTTTGATGTCATTAATTTAATCAGTAAAGCTGGTTTTGAAGATGATTTTTCTGTAGATGGAGATGGCAGAAGCTTTTATACAGATGGACCACGTATTCATGAATTTTTACAAGAATTAGCTAGAGATAGTTTTGCTAAAGATAAAGATATCATCACTGTTGGTGAAATGAGTAGCACTACTATGGAAAATTGTTATAAATACGCTGGTGAAAAAACAGGCGAACTTTCTATGGTATTTACTTTCCATCATTTAAAAGTGGATTTTATGGGCAATGAAAAATGGGTACTTGTGCCAACTGACTTTATGAAGTTGAAACAGTTGATTTTTGATTGGCAGATAAATATGGAAAAAATAATGCTTGGAATGCTGTTTTTTGGTGCAATCATGACCAGCCACGTGTAATATCTCGCTTTGGTAGTGATGATAAATATCACAAAGAATCAGGCAAAATGTTGGCAACATTGATACATTGTTTGCGAGGAACACCATATATTTATCAAGGTGAAGAAATCGGAATGACTAATCCTCATTTTAAATCCATTGAACAATATCGCGATGTAGAAAGTCTAAATCATTATCAAATTTTACAAGATAAAGGCATGACAAAAGAGCAAGCTTTGATGATTTTAGATGTACATTCTCGTGATAATTCAAGAACTCCTATGCAATGGGACGATAGTATAAATGCAGGATTTACAACAGGAACTCCTTGGATACAGACAGCAGATAACTACACTGAGATAAATGTAAAAAATAGTTTAGAAGATAAGGACTCTATTTTCTATTATTATCAAAAATTAAATTCAGTTGCGTAAAAATTATGATGTGATAGCTTATGGAGATATAAAACCATTACTTCGCGAAGATAAAAGAGTATTTGCTTATGAACGCAATTATAAAGGTCAAAAATTAATTGTAATCTGTAATTTTTATCCAACAACATATGAAATAGAATTGCCATATGACCTTTCAAATTACAAATGCATATTAAATAATTATAAAAATGAAGCAAAAGCAAAAAAATTGCATTAAAACCTTATGAAACCTTAGTTTATTGCAATCTTTGATTGACAAATCACTTTTCTTGCTTTATATTTATAGTAATCACAATCCATAGTAACCGCACGGTTTTCCACAGCGGTTACTTTTTTTCTGAAAGAAGTGGAAGGTATAATATGGGACAAATAACAATTGTAGGCTTAGGACCAGGCGATTTTGGTCTTATTACTTTAGATACTTGGGATAAAATAACAAATACAGATAAATTGATTTTGCGTACTGCTATTCACCCTACAGTAGCTGAATTAGATAAACGAAATGTAGTTTATACTTCTTGTGATGAATTTTATGAACAAGGAGCTTCTTTTGATGATGTGTATAATAGCATTGCTCAAAAATTGATTGAAGAAGCTAAAAATGGTCATGATGTAGTATATGCTGTTCCAGGTAGTCCACTTGTTGCAGAAAGAACAGTAGTGATTATCAGACAAAAAGCCAAAGAAGCTGATGTGAAATTAAACATCATGCCAGGTATGAGCTTTATGGAAGTTTTATATCAGCGCTTAAATATAGACCCTATTGATGGGCTTACTATTTTAGATGCTTGCGATTTAGAAAACTTGCCAAGTGAAATGCCATCAGCACTTGTAATCACGCAAGTATATAATCAGCATGTAGCTTCAGATACAAAATTGACTTTGATGGAAAATTATCCAGAAGATTATCCAGTAACATTCATTCGTAATTTGAGTTTGCCAGATGAAGAAATTCGCGAAATTCCTCTATATGAATTAGACCGTCAACCTCATATTGACCATTTGACAAGTTTATATATAGGAAAAAATGCCAAAAAAATGAGCAAAACTTTTGATTTAGAGCCACTAGAAGATGTAGTAAAAACACTTCGTAGTCCTGGCGGTTGTCCATGGGATATCGTGCAGACACATAAATCTCTTCGTCGTAACTTGATTGAAGAAGTTTATGAAGTTATTGAAGCTATAGATTTAGAAGATGAAAAATTGCTCTGTGAAGAACTTGGCGATTTATTGATGCAAGTAGTATTTCATGCTCGTATGGCAGAAGAAGCTAAGTTATTCTCCATGCAAGATGTTATCGATGGTATAACTGAAAAATTAATTCGCCGTCATCCACATGTTTTCGGTGATGTCGATGTAAAAGATGCAGGCGAAGTTTTAGCTAATTGGGAAGCTATCAAACAAGCGGAAAAAACAGAAAGAACTTCTATATTAGATGGTGTGCCAAAAGATTTACCATCACTTATGGCTGCTTATAAATTGCAACATAAGGCAGCAAAAGTAGGTTTTGATTGGCCAGACATTGATCCTGTATGGGATAAATTAGAAGAAGAACTTCGTGAATTAGAAGAAGCTATTGTCGATGGACAAAAAGAAAAGATAGAAGAAGAATTAGGAGATGTTTTATTTACAATTGTAAATATTTCTCGTTTCTTAAAAATAGATCCAGAAGTAGCTTTAACTGGCACAAATCGCAAATTTAGAAAGAAGATTTTCCTATATTGAAGAAAAAAGTAAAAGCTAAACAACAAAATTGGGAAAGTTTATCTTTGATTGATTTAGATGAATTGTGGCAAGAAGCTAAGCTTCAAGATGAAAAATAATTAAATAAATATAAATAAGGACTTGATTAAGTCCTTATATGATGAGATAATAAGGTGGTTTTATAATCTCATGATATAAGGATTTAATGTTGTGAAATAATCCTTACAAAATAAGAGTTTTGCCGTAATTTATATATAAATTAGACTCTTATTTAGAGGAAATACCTCTTTAGCGGCGAACAATTATATTTGATAATAATTTTAAAGGAGGCTATCTTCGTGAATAAATCCGAATTAGTAGCAAGTGTTGCTGAAGTAGCAGAATTAACAAAAAAGATGCAGAAAAAGCTGTTAACGCTGTTTTTGCAAGTGTACAAAAAGCTCTTGTTGAAGATGACAAAGTACAAATTATTGGTTTTGGTACTTTCGAAGTTAGAACTCGTGCAGCTCGTAAAGGTCGTAACCCACAGACTGGCGAAACTATCGAAATTCCTGCTTCCAAAAACCCAGTATTCAAAGCTGGTAAAGCTTTAAAAGAAGCTGTAAATCAGTAATTCTTAATTGAATAAACGTTAAGAAATGATAAAGTCGAGTTTTTAATATCACGTGATATTTAGACTCGGCTTTATTTTTTAGAATGATGAAGAATGGTGAAGTTTATGGAGAAAATAGCTTTAATCACAGGTGGGACATCTGGTATCGGTCTTGAATGTGCATAAAAAATTTTTAGAAAATAAAATAAATGTGATTTTAGTAGGTAGAAATAAAGATAAATATATAGAAGCTAGAAAATATTTAAAATCATTTATCACAAAAGATGTATTTTGCGACTTTATTCAAGCAGATATCAGCAGTGCTAAAAATTGTAAAAACCGTCATAGATACAGTGATTGAAAAATATAAAAAACTAGATATTTTAGTGAATAATGCAGGGATTTATCTGGAAAATGCCATTGAAGATGTAGAAGAAGATGAATTTGATAGAATTATGAGTATAAATTTAAAAGGGGCTTATTTTTTATCTAAATATGCTGTTCCTTATTTGAAGAAACAAGGAGAGAATGCTTCTATTGTAAATGTATCTTCTGATGCAGGCATTAATGGAAATTTCTTTTGCAGTGCATACTGTGCTTCTAAAGGTGGTTTGACCGTATTTACAAAAGCTTTAGCCTTGGAATTAGCACCGTATAAGGTCAGAGCAAATTGTGTTTGCCCTGGAGATATAGATACACCACTTACGCGAAATCAATTTGCAGGTGATGTGGAAGAAGGCATAAAAGAAGCGAGTAGTTTATATCCTATAGGAAGAATAGGAAGACCAGAAGAGGTAGCAAATGTAATTTATTTTTTGGCAAGTCCAGAAGCTAGTTTTGTAACAGGGGCTGTATGGAGCGTTTGATGGCGGAATTACAGCTTGTTAAATAAAAGCCACATTATATTAAATTTAAATAATATAATGTGGCTTTGTTATTATGCTAAAGCTTGAGCTAAATCACGGAGAATATCATTTATATTTTCAAGACCTATAGAAAGGCGAATTGTATTTGGCTTTATGCCAGAAGCAGATAATTCTTCTGTAGTCATTTGTGAGTGAGTAGTGCTAGCTGGGTGAATTACGAGAGATTTCGCATCTGCGACATTGGCAAGTAAGGAGAATAATTGGAGTCTATCGATAAAAATTTGAGCGTCTTTATCTGTGCCTTTGATTTCAAATGTGAAGATAGAGCCACCGTCATTAGGCAAATATTTGTGATATAAATCATGGTCGAAGCGTGAGGTAATAGAAGGGTGATTAACATTTCAACTTTATCATGATTTTGCAAAAATTCAATGACTTTAAGTGTATTTTGTACATGGCGTTCTACACGTAAAGATAAGGTTTCTAATCCTTGTAAAAGTAAAAATGCATTAAATGGAGAGATACAAGCACCTAAATCTCGAAGTAAAATAGCACGAACTTTAGTGATAAAAGCGAGCTTTCCTGTAGCTTTAGTGAAAGAAATTCCATGATAACTAGGATTAGCTTCGACTAAAGAAGGGAATTTATTACTTTTTTCCCAATCGAAATTGCCACTATCCACGATAATTCCACCTAGAGAAGTACCATGACCACCGATGAATTTAGTAGCAGAATGAATGACGATATCAACACCATATTCGATAGGTCGTACAAGATATGGTGTTGCAAATGTATTATCTACAACAGCAGGAATATTATATTTATGTGCTAAATTAGCTAAAGCTTCTAAATCGGCAACATCACTGTTAGGATTGCCTAAAGTTTCAAAATAAATACATTTTGTATTTTCTGTGATAGCATTTTCGACTTCATCTAGATTATGAATGTCGACAAAAGTCGTATTTATGCCAAAATCCACTAAAGTATGAGCAAAAAGATTATATGTTCCTCCATATACTGTTTTTGAGCAGACAATATGGTCGCCTACTTTAGCGAGAGCTTGTATTGTATAGGCTATAGCGGCAGCGCCTGAAGCTACAGCCAAAGCTCCTGCACCACCTTCAAGGCTAGCAATGCGTTTTTCTAATACTTCTTGAGTGGAATTAGTTAATCTACCATAAATATTACCGCCTTCTTTTAAGGCAAATCTATCAGCAGCTACTTGGCAATTATCAAATACATAAGAGGTCGTTTGATAAATGGGTACAGCACGAGAATTTGTTATAGGATCAGACATTTCTTGACCTATATGTAATTGTTTAGTTTCAAAGCCCAATTATTTGTATCCAATTTTTTGTCATTATAAAACTCTCCCTTTAAAATATATTTATCCTATTATAAAACTATGAATAACTTATAAAAAAATAAACATCATCACATAAAAATATTTACAATATGATGATGTTATTGAGTTTGAAATATTATTCTTCAAATAATGGTGTAGAGAGATAACGTTCACCAGTATCAGGAAGTAAAACAACGATATTTTTGCCAATATTTTCTGGACGTTTGGCAACTTGAGTAGCTGCCCAAAGTGTGGCACCAGATGAGATACCAGTCAAAAGACCTTCTGTTTTTGTGAGTTCTTTACTAGCTGTAAAACATACTTCATTGTCTACAGTTATGATTTCATCATAGATAGAAGTATCTAAAGTATCCGGTATAAAGCCAGCGCCAATGCCTTGAATTTTGTGAGCACCTGCTTTACCGGTTGTTAATACAGCAGAAGTTTGAGGTTCAATACCAATGATTTTTATATTAGGATTTTGTTCTTTGAGATATTTTCCTGTACCGCTTAAAGTACCGCCTGTACCAATACCAGCAACGAAGATATCAACTTTACCATCAGTATCTTGCCAGATTTCTGGGCCAGTTGTCATATAATGAGCTTGGCGATTGATTAAATTAGTGAATTGTCCAGGAATAAAGCTATCAGGTATATCTTTTGCTAATTCTTCAGCTTTTTGGATAGCTCCTGCCATGCCTTTGCTACCTTCTGTTAATACAAGCTCAGCGCCATAAGCCTTCATGAGTTTTCTGCGTTCAATACTCATTGTTTCTGGCATAGTGATGATGATTTTATAACCTTTGCTTGCGGCTACAGCACAAAGACCAATACCAGTGTTGCCACTTGTTGGCTCAATGATAGTGGAATTAGGTTTTAAAATACCGCGATTTTCAGCATCTTCAATCATGGCTTTGGCAATTCTATCTTTGGCACTACCAGCAGGATTAAAATATTCTAATTTCACTAATAAATTAGCTTTTATATCATGGAGTTTACTGTAATTATTAATTTGAACAAGAGGTGTATGACCTACTAGTTCCATAAAATTATGATAAATTTTCATGGCAATGACCTCCTTTAATATGTATTTTCATAGTGAATAAGTATGAATGAATTATAAACGATAAAATTATATTTGTCAATTTTATTTTGTATAATTGTAAACTGTTTAGGGTAAATTTTTTCTTGCTCATTTTCTATTATTGTGATATTATATCAAGCGTACACAATAGTACAAAGAAGAAAAACAATGAAAGAGATAGTAAATTAAAAATAAAAGTTACAGAGAGCCATGTATTGCTGGAAATTGGTACAAGTAGTTTTTTAATGGAAAATCACTCTGGAGTTACAGGTTGAAATTAATTTTTTAAGAATAGACCGTGTCGGGTCCCTCCGTTAAAGGGGTTGCATATGTTGGTATGTGAAATAGGTGGTATAATGACAGCACAGCTTTCATCCTGTTTTGGGTGAAGGCTTTTTTTAGTTATGTATTACAGTTGCTCTTGTCCTATTTGGCAAGAGTTTTTTCATATACTGGAATTTTTATTTATTATTTGTATACAGAGGAGGCTTTTTGTGTATAACAAAGTTGATACCAATCTAAATTTCGTAGAACGCGAAAAAGAAATTGAAAAATTCTGGGAAGAACAACGATAATATTT
>ENA-OQBG01000244-OQBG01000244.1-human-gut-metagenome-genome-assembly--contig:-NODE-244-length-10531-cov-2.120146_pt1 | contig 10531 bp, 13 predicted proteins | sample MGYA00242746_ERZ504551 | MGnify/ENA primary metagenome ERZ504551 (study PRJEB26092, sample SAMD00036289) | human gut metagenome | host: Homo sapiens | study: EMG produced TPA metagenomics assembly of... | reverse complement strand
TTTCAGTTTCATAGTTTATTTTTTCAGTTTCAGACAATTAATCTCACATGAAGCATCAGGAGGGCACAAAAACCAGAAGCTCTGCTTTTAGATTATTTTTCGAAGAACAGAAGCGACTGTATCCAAGACCATGTCTGCATTCATAAGTATCTGTTTCTGTTGCAGACGGCATAGTTCCCGGATTCCAGATTACTCCGTCATCATTAATATAATAATACTTTCCGTTGGAATCTGCAGGAATATTATTATAACGGTACCTGGTAATTCGCAACAATTTTGCATCTTTATAAAGCTATATCCTCCGCAGGTGTTGGAGATCAGTGAAAAGAAATCATTACTTCCCAGATAATTGATCCAGGGTAATGGTGTATGTGGTGTAGTGATAACATATTCTTTCGCCTTGTCGTCAAAATATCCGAATTTCATTGAAAAGCCTCCTTAAAAAGAATAAATAAACACTTGTGAAGAAAAGGCCGAAAACAGACTTGCGAAAACGAATACGTTCAGAATTTATATGTTTATTATATAGTTTAGATTGGATTTATCACAGTATAATTCAGTTTTTCAAAAAATCAACTACATTTTTAGCAGTCAAAATATTTCACAACTGTTATTTTAACTTCCGTAAGATCATCGCGAAACTTTTTCGTTATATTAAAGCCTGTTTTTGTGAAATTAATAAATTATTATAAATTCTTTTTTGTGCAACAGGGATAAATTATACAAATATAACAAAAATACTTGAATTTTATCTGAAAATAAAGTACGATTAGCTTGCGAAAACGTTTTAGAAACAAAACAGAAAAGGCTGGACTATAATATGGTATCCATGAAAGACATCGCAAACAATGTAACGTATCTGTTGCAAGCGTCAGCAAAGCACTTAATGGTTATTCGGATATCAGCGAAGAAACCCGACAGCTTATTTTGAAGACTGCATCAGAAATGGGATATCTTCCAAATTCCTCAGCAAGAGCACTAAAGACCAGACGCAGTTATAATCTTGGCGTATCTTTTGTAGACGAAGCATGAGTGGCCTCACCCATGATTATTTCAATCATGTACTGGAAAGCTTTAAACGCACTGCCGAATCCAGAGGATATGACATCACTTTTACCAGCGGAAACCTCTCCGGTCAGCATCTCAGTTATTATGAGCACTGCCGTTACCGTGGAGTCGATGGAGTGGTGATCGCCTGTATCAATTTTTTACAGAAGAGGTACAGCGCCTGGTACAGTCCGAGATACCGGTAGTCACTATCGATCATGTATTTGATGGAAGAATTGCTGTTGTTTCCAACAACATTCAGGGAATGGAAGAACTTGTCTCTTATATTCTTGAACGGGGACACAGAAAGATTGCCTATATTCACGGAGAAGATTCCTCTGTCACACGAAACAGACTTGGAAGTTTTTACAGAACTCTCCAGAAAAAACGAATCGATATACCTGATGAATATATGCCAGTCATTCCTTATCGAGATGCAGAAGCTGCAGCAATAGCAACTTCAGAGCTTCTGGATCTGAAAGATCCTCCTACCTGTATCCTCTATCCGGATGACTTCTCCGCACTGGGTGGCATCAATGAAATCCACGAACGTGGACTTCGAATACCAGATGATATTTCCATTGCAGGCTATGACGGACTTACTTTTGCACGCATCCTGGAGCCACGGCTGACAACTCTGTGTCAGGACACAGAAACGATTGGACGGCTTGCCGCACAGAAGCTGATTGATCTTATCGAAAATCCTAAAACAACGATCATCGATAAATTCACCGTTGATGGAAGACTTTTCCCCGGTGCATCAGTCAGAAATCTGGCAAAATAAGAAAATCTTCAGTATCTTCACAGTTGGTGGACTGCTGAAAAGTTACAATCAACCCAAAACAATTATCACAAGGAGGTAATAACATGATGAAGAGAAAAGCTATGGCAATTACATTAACAGCAGCTATGCTTGCCGGTCTTACAGCAGTTCCAACATGGGCTGAAGATGCAGCCGCTGACGAAGGTAAAGTTTTAAACATTTATTGCTGGAATGAAGAATTCAAATCCCGTCTGACTGACCACTATCCCGGATATGAAGAAGTTGACGGAACTCATGGCAAAATCGGAGATGTTGATGTTGTATGGAACATTACTCCTTCTGATGACAATGCATATCAGAATAATCTGGATGAGACTCTTCTGAAACAGGCTGATGCAGCAGCAGATGACAAAATCGATCTCTTCCTTGTTGAAGCCGATTATGCACTGAAATATGTAAATACAGATTATACAATGTCTGTGGCAGATCTGGGAATCACAGATGAGGAAGTTGCAGACCAGTATCAGTACACCAAAGATGTTATGACAGATTCGGATGGCAACTTAAAAGGTCTTTCCTGGCAGGGCTGCCCGGGTGCTATGATCTACAGAAGAGATATTGCAAAGAAGTATTCGGAAGCGATGATCCGGCAGAGGTTCAGAAGAAAGTTGCAGACTGGGATACATTTAAGGCAACAGCTGAAGAGCTGAAGGAAAAAGGCTATCAGATGACTTCCACTGTAAATGATGCCTACCGTGTATTCTCTAATAATGTAACTTCCCCATGGGTTGTTGACGGAAAGATCACTGTTGATGACAATATCAAAAACTGGGTAGATATGTCCAAGGAAATGGTTGATGCCGGAGAAACAGCTACCTATGAATTGTGGAGTGATGACTGGAGCAAGGGCTTCTTCAAAGACAGCAATGTATTCTCATATTTCGGACCTGCATGGTTCATCGACTTCTCCATGAGCGCTGACCAGGATGGTTCAGTTGGTAAAGATGGCGGCTGGGCTGCAACAGAAGGGCCACAGGGCTTCTACTGGGGCGGAACATGGATCACAGCAGCTGCAGGCACAGACAATCCCACACTGGTTGCTGATATCATGAGAACGATGACAACTAACGTTGACGTTATGAAAGAAATCGTTACTGCTGATAATGACTTCGTAAACAATAAACCTGCCATGGAAGAAATGGCTAAAGATGAAAGCTACGGCGATGCAGTTCTTGGTGGACAGAATCCTCTGGCTATGTTCTGTGCAGGCGCTGATAAGATTGATCTGAGTAACATGAGTATCTATGATCAGGGCTGCAACGAAGAATTCCAGAATGCCATGAAGAACTACTTCGAAGGCAACGCATCTTATGATGAAGCTCTCGACCTGTTCTATAAGGCAGTTGTAGAAAAATATCCGGAACTTTCCTATTAATCAAACATTGAAACCTGTGTGCCTGCCTGACCATCAGGCAGGCACACTTTGGATTACAGCAGACTATGGAGGAAGATAATGGCAAAGAATAATAACCATAAAGCGGTCAGCTATAACAAATGGGGATATATCTTCCTGATACCATTTGTAGTAGTATATCTCATATTCCAGCTCGTTCCGCTTATCAGTACAATTTATAACAGTTTCTTTGAAAATTACAGATCTGGATTAACGCAGATAGGACCGAATTTTGTGGGACTTGCCAATTATGCAAAGCTCTTTCAGGGTGGCGATATCTGGATTTATTTTAAAAACACAATGATCATGTGGGTAATGGGATTTATCCCACAGATCCTGGTTTCCCTGCTCCTGGCTGCCTGGTTCTCCAATCCAAGCCTCCGGCTTAAGGGACAGCGCTTCTTCAAAACAGTTATTTATCTGCCAAACCTGATCATGGCATCCGCCTTTGCAATGTTATTCTTTACCTTATTTGCAGACGGCGGTCCCATCAATGCAATGCTGATGCAGTCAGGAATACTGAAACAGGCATATTCCTTTTTCAGCCATGCCTGGAGTGCCAGAACCCTTGTTGCAGTCCTGAACTTCCTGATGTGGTTCGGAAATACAACTATTCTTCTTATGGCAGGTATGATGGGAATTGACTCCTCGCTTTACGAGGCAGCTGAAGTAGACGGTGCAACTTCCTCACAGATTTTCAGAAAGATCACTCTTCCACTCCTTCGTCCAATCCTGATCTATGTTATGATCACATCCCTGATCGGCGGCATGCAGATGTTCGATGTACCTCAGATTCTGACAAACGGAACCGGCGACCCCATGCGTTCCACTATGACACTGATCATGTTCCTGAACAAGCATCTGTTCAGCAAGAACTACGGAATGGGTGGTGCATTATCCGTATTCCTGTTCATTATCACAGGAGTGCTCAGCCTGATCGTATTCCGCTTTAACAAGATAAAAGACTGATGGAGGTGAGAAGAATGAATGAAAAAAAACTCCAAATCAAAAAAGAAAAGTAAGTGAGCATGAAAGGTCAGCGTACTCTTGCCTATATCGTACTGATCATCATTTCCTTCTTCTGCCTGTTCTGGTTTTATGTACTGTTTATCAATGCCACCAGATCTAATGGCGCACTGAAAAAGGGATTCACAGCCATTCCCGGAGGACATCTCATTGAGAACTGGAAAAATCTTCTCGCAGGAACACTCCCTGTATGGATGGTATGTTCAACAGTATTTTCATTGCTACCTGCTCCGCTGTTTTATGTACCTATTTTTCAACAATGACTGCTTACGCTATCCATGCATACAATTTTAAAGCAAAAAAATTTATGTTTACATTTATCCTTGCAGTCATGATGATCCCAACTCAGGTAACTGCTCTTGGATTCCTTCAGCTGTTGGGAAAAATAGGTCTGGACGACTCCTTTGTCCCACTGATCGTTCCAAGTATTGCTGCTCCTGTTACTTTCTTCTATATGAAACAGTACATGGAAAGCAACCTTCCTCTGGAGCTTGTGGAAGCAGCACGTATTGACGGTTCCGGTGAATTTAATACCTTTAACAAAATCGTATTCCCGCTTATGAAACCGGCTATCGCTGTGCAGGCAATTTTTACCTTTGTACAGAGCTGGAATAATTACTTCATTCCGGCGCTGGTCCTTCACTCAGATAAAAAGAAAACACTTCCTGTACTGATCGCACAGCTTCGAAGTGCAGACTTCCTGAAGTTTGACATGGGACAGGTGTATGTAATGATCGCCTTTTCCATCTTCCCGGTCATCATTGTCTACATTCTTCTTTCCAGATTCATTGTAGAAGGTGTTTCCGCAGGTGCGGTTAAGGGTTAGATGCTGATACAACAAAAGCTGTCTGTTCCGGATGCAAATACATCCGGAATCCAGACAGCTTTTTTAATTATTTGCAGTACTGTTCTGTAATGATGTTACTATTTACAGCTCAGAGTTTTATTTTCTTAGATCTCAGCCAGTTTCAGCAGATCCGGGATCTTGGATTCCCAGCCAAGTGCCATGATATGTACACCCTGACAGTATGGCTTGCACTCTTTGATAATACGTGCAGCAATCTCAACACCTGTGATACCTGCTTTTGTCTTTTCTTTGTCTGCTTTCAGTTCCTCAAGCATTTCGTCCGGAACATGAATACCGGCAACATTATTGTTCATGAATTTAGCCATTCCAGCGGACTTAGGAATAATGATACCAACCTGTACAGTTTTCCGAACTGTTTTGCTTTTTCCATGAATTTGATGAATTTCTCCGGTTCAAATACTGCCTGTGTCTGGAAGTATTCTGCACCTGCAGCTACTTTTCTTTCCATTTTTGCAAGCTGTGCGTCAACGGAATCGCTGCATGGAGATACAACAGCACCCTTGGAGAATTTTGGCGGCTCACCAACCAGTTCGTTTCCGCCAAGATCCACACCGGATTCCAGAAGCTTCACTGTGTGAAGAAGGGATACGGAGTCAAGGTCGAATACAGGTTTTGCCTGTGGGTGGTCACCCATCTTTGTATGGTCACCTGTAAGGCAGAGGATGTTGTCAATACCCAGCATTGCAGCGCTGAGAAGATCAGACTCCAGAGCGATACGGTTTCTGTCACGGCATGCCAGCTGGAAGATCGGATTCATGCCTGCATCCTTGAGAACCTTACACATTGCAAGAGATCCAAGACGCATAACAGAAGACTGGTTATCAGTTACGTTAACTGCATGAACATCCTTGAGGTATGTTTTTGCTTCTTCTACCAGCTCATCTACGTGGATTCCTTTTGGCGGTCCTACTTCTGCAGAAACTACAAATTCACCACGGTCGAATAATTCTTTCATTTTCATTGTACATTGCTCCAATCATTATAATCTATTTTAATTCATCGTCTGTTGCAAAGTTATGAATCTGTGTCGGACATTTCAGCGCGTCAAGGCGTCCGATTTCTTTCAGACGTCTGTTCATAGGTCGAGTAGACGCACCCCTTGCGGTCGTACGCCCCTCACAGAATCCGGACTTGCGGCTTTCCCGCATCCGGCTCTTTGCGAAACGAATCGTTCACATTTATCAATTATATACACTGACATATATTCGGGGTCTTACCAGTGGATAGCTGTTATCTATCATATTCAGAAATTCTACCCAGTTGTAGCTTTTCTTTTGACTCCTCCGATTTAGACAGTAGAATAAACTTTTCATTACGTGGTATCGAAATGCTGTTATTCTTTCTGTATTGTCTGTGATTCCATAGTAATGGTAATAACCAGTCAGTATCTGATTGAGTTTAGCAGTAATCTCTTTCAGTTTCCATGTTTTCATGTGTCCCATCAGTTGATTTATTTCTCTACATTTCTTCGCAAACTTCTTCTTACTGGTTTTCCTCTTCACTCTGAATCTACCATTCTTGCTTTTGGAACAGTAGTGTGTAAAACCTAGGAAAGTAAAGGTACCTGGCTTCGTTCCACTTTTACTGCATCTTTCCTTTGCGTATCGTCCGAACTCTATCAGCCTGCTCTTTTCTTCTTCAAGGCTTAATCCAAAGTGTCCCATTCTATGTTTTAGTGTTCATAGAACCATACTGCATCTGATTTGTATTGGAATGTCACCACAAAATCATCAGCATAGACCACCAGACCTGCATATCCCTTTAACATCGGCGTTACCACCTCTTTGAACCACCATATCAGCACATAGTGCATATAGATACAGGAAATTATCGGAGAGCAGACGGAACCTTGTCCACTTCCTTCCTCTGTTGCTTCAAATTCATAGTTATTCATAATTCCTGCTTTCAGCATTCGTCTGACAAGGCGGATGATATTCGGGTCTTTAATCCTTGATTCTATAAAACGCACAATCCATTCATGGTCAAGATGCTGGAAGAATCCTTTTATATCCGCATCCAGAACATGATTCGTCGGTTTCCTTTCCAGCATTATGTTTAGTTTGCGGATTGCTTTATGGCAGCCCCTGTTGGGTCTGAATCCCATCATCTCATCATAAAACATTGGCTCGAATACTGCTTCCAGTATCCTGCGCAGTGCTTCCTGTACCAGCTTGTCTTCATAACAGTAGATACTAAGTGGCCGCATCTTCCCATTGTCCTTTGGTATTTCTACCAGTCTTGCTGGTTTAGGCTTATAGGATTTCTTCTTCAGACTTTCTATAAGGGCTTCTAGATTTTCTTCCAGATTTCTTCCGTATTCTTCTTTGGTAACTCCATCTATTCCTACGGCTTTCGTTCCATCCATCTGGACATGACAGTTCTCAAGCATCTCCTTATTGATAAGATGCCCCAGTGATGTAAAGACCATATCTGGGTTTTCTTTTGATAATTGTGATATTCTCGCCAATTTCGTTTCCATTAGTTCCCCTATCTCTGTGTATAGCTAATGTTTCCTCTTTGATATAGTTTCGCAGGCCAGAACTGCGAGGCACAGTTCTCTCTCGACTTCCCTCCAGTATTTATTTTGTTCATACCTTCACCGGTACTGTTCGGGCCTCCGACTACCTGCACTTCGTTTGTCTTTCTTCTTTTGGTTGGCGGACATACTTTTCATTTACACACTCTGAAAAGAAAATGCAGGTCCTCTCCAGTTGACATATAGTCCCTGTCTGACATGAATAGTTTCAACAACACCGCAGAGGCATGCAAAATCTCACCATAACGATAAGTGCATATATTGTCTTCCACCCTGACCACGGTGTCGACCCTCTGATACTTTGGGATTTCGGTGCTCCATAGCTATCCCTGCTATCTTGCTGTCTACGCTTAGCCTGCACGTTACCGTAACAGACTCAAGACTCGCTTCAAATGCTGTGGTTAACAGCTTATTTGATGGGGCTTCCACCCACCGGACTATATACCCTTTGCTGGACGCACGGTCAGACCCCAATGTGGTCAATCTAGCGTCAACTTAGGGGCATATTAGCGAATATCCTCTAATGCAAACTACAAAATTAATCGGTTTATGACAGAAAACAGTTGCTGTTTTGTTGGAAACCAGAAGATTCATAAAAATTGCCGCACTTAAATAAGCCTATTGATGAATGCTGGCTCTATTTTAAAAAGAAGCTTTTTTATTTCGGAAATGTGAACGTCCCTTGGATTTCAATTTCTTCCTTGGAAACGACCTGCCGGGCAGGAGCTGTGATCTGCAGCGTACAGCATCTGTATATAACTGTTCAATAATTGAAAGCTCAAACAGTCCGCAGAGTATTTTGGGAACAATACTTTTGATCCGTCCAATGATAAATGCACGATTGGCCTGATAACGGAACTTATTTGTGCTTTTGGCAGAAATCTGTATCTCCTCATCTGCTTCATTTTTTATAAGGGAGGCCAGATTCGATAAAAGCATATTTATATAAAAATTCCTGCTGTATAGATACTGCAGTAGCACCGGAAAACTCTTCCATGGCAAAGCGGCTTTTTAATTCTTTGTACTTAAGTTCTACAGGCCATCTGTAGAAGTAAAGTTCCTGGAACATATCTTTTGTAACAGCAGGATCAAACAGGTTTGTTGCAAGATATTCTTTTGTGCCATCATCAAGCGGAATCTCAAGGACACGTATAGGTACATGCGGTAACGTACCTTCTTTGAAGTTCCCTGAAGAATGGAAATCATATCACCATTGCGTTTTTTAGATAAATTGATTCCCTCTTTCAGTCTCATAACACAGAGATGCCCATGCTCTACACAGTAGCGGAACATATCTTCTGAATAATAACCTCTGTCAAAAATAATAAGACTGTTGTTATATAGTCCCATATCTTCAAGAACTTTAAGATGTTCTAATGCAGCTGCTCGTTCAGAGGAAAGAAATTTATGGATAGATGCATGAAGGATATAATCATCCAGAACATCATAAATTATGGAAGCCAGTCCCATGGTATAACGTCGGTTTGGATCAGGATAGCTGGACATTTCGCCAAAGAAATCAAAAGTTGATTTTGAATTCGGAAGTTCGATCCTTGAACCATCTACTGCAAAAAGATGATAACCCTGCCACAGCTTTCTTGAAGGGATCTGGCTGTAAAACAGATCAACAGAAAGATAATAAAGTTCCTTGAACAGTGAAGGATTAATGAACTGTCTGGCTTTGGAAAGTGCCTGTTTTGAAACATCCGGAAAAGAAAGCGTGCCCAGTTCTTCTCTGATCTGTGAAAGATTCTGGAACATGGAAGCTTTTGAAGAGAAGAACAGATAAATAATAACTTGCAAAAGTGAAAGTTTTCTTCGCCGTACAAAATGTTTTTCCACCCGATGGGGTTCCAGTTTAACTTGATCTGTGATATAATCTTTAATGGATTGGACGATATTTTTACAAATATTAGTTCGATTCATATGGCATACCTCCTACGTATTGGAATAGATAAATATTTCGCTGGTAACGTAATATTGCTTAATCTATAAACCACATATTTAGGAGGATATGTCAAGATATTTATATAAAAAATCCAGAATATAAGCCCAGAATCGTTGAATTTTCAGCATTCTGGGCTTAAGTTGACCACATTGCGGTCAGACCCCAATGTGCCGTGCCAATAATCAGGCAGAGGGATATGTAGGAGATGTCTTTGATCACTTGTTAGTCAAAAGTTCGATTAAATTATGTGTGCATCAATTTTTGTGAATATGCAACTTATCTTTTAATACACCAGTCAGCAAGCAAAATGTTTCGTTTTTGGAAATCAGCGATATAGCCACATAAACAACCACCCCGACTATAATCTCCAGCACAAGTTCTGCGTAAATATTTGAGATAAAGCACGAAACAAGATAAACACATAAACCCATCACAATAGATGATATTAACGCATAGCTGCAATCTTGAACCTGTTCCGTGAGTCTATAATTGATAAGCCTCTGACATACAATTCCGTTTATAATAAAATCGATAAACGTATTAAATGGCAATGTTAAAGCAATTGCTGTAACTCCAAATCGCATTGCAATAATAATAGAAAGGATCAGAATTGGTTTTTTAATAAATTCCATCTTCAGCATAATATCGCTACGTCCAATTGCCTTAATTGCTTGTAAGGTGATCGTTCCAATTACCGAAAGGATACATTCCACGCAAACAATTTGAACATACGGTACTATTGCGATCCATTTTTCAGTATACATCACAATAGTTAGAGGCTCCGCAACCACGCACATGCCAACCATCATAGGGAAAACGACATAGGATAGAACCTGTATGCTTTGCGAGAGATATTTTTCACATGGTCAAAGTCATCATTGACATTCGAC
>ENA-OQBG01000243-OQBG01000243.1-human-gut-metagenome-genome-assembly--contig:-NODE-243-length-10612-cov-2.232141_pt1 | contig 10612 bp, 13 predicted proteins | sample MGYA00242746_ERZ504551 | MGnify/ENA primary metagenome ERZ504551 (study PRJEB26092, sample SAMD00036289) | human gut metagenome | host: Homo sapiens | study: EMG produced TPA metagenomics assembly of... | reverse complement strand
CTCCTGCGTCTGTTTTTCTTCCGAAGTCATTGTCATATGCAACCTTGGATATAGTATCTCTGGTTTCCTTGATTCACCACAAAGTCAACCTCCAACTGCTTGCGAACACGTTTGCCCTCTTTATCCTTATCGAAGATATCCACGACACCCACATCAACATTGTAGCCACGGATCAGCAGCTCGTTATAAACAATGTTCTCCATGATATGAGTAGGCTCCTGCTGTCTGAAATTCAGACGTGCATTTCTCAGTCCCAGATCAGTAAAGTAGTATTTCAGATTTGCACCGATATACTTTCTGCCCTTAATATCGTATCGGCTTGCCTTGGAAATCAAAAAGGCATCTGTCAAATGGTCGATATGCTTGGAGATGGTTTTATTAGCATAAGTCATCTGGCGCTCACTGGCAAAGGTATTGGCAATCTTCGAAGGGTTGGTCGGTGCGCCGATTGCAGATGCAAGCACATCAACCAGAATCCCAATCTCATCCACGTTCTGAATCTTATTTCTTTCAATAACATCCTTCAGATAGACATTTGCAAAGATGTTCTTCAGATAGTCCGCTTTCTGTTGTTCGCTCTGGAAACTTACGATCTGCGGCAATCCTCCGTAGATCATGTAGTCATCCCAGCATCATCATAATCGCCGTCATAGACAGAATAAAACTCTGCAAAGGAGAGAGGGTAGATTCTAATCTCATCACCTCTGCCACGGAATTCGGTCACAATGTCGCTGGACAGGAACTTGGAATTACTTCCGGTGACATACACATCAATATTGCTCATGCGGAGCAGGCTGTTCAGCACTTCCTCAAATCGTGGCATGAACTGCACTTCATCCAAAAGGAGATAATACTTCCCGTCGTCTTTCATGGCATCCTTGATGTACTTGAAGCATACCTTGGGATCTCTTAATTCCTCGTTCTCAATACCATCCAATGCAATTTCAATAATATGATCAACATCAACGCCGTTCTCCAGTAAGTATCTCTTAAAGATGGTAAACAGCAAAAAGGATTTGCCACATCTACGAATGCCGGTAATCACCTTTATCATTCCATTATCTTTTCGCTCGATCAGCTGCTGTAGGTAAGCGTCTCTTTTAATCTCCATCGTTACACTCCCCATTTCCGTGCATCTGCACACTTTTTAGTAATGAGATTCTATCACAGAACAACCTGAACTTCAATATGTATTCCCATTTTATGTGCATCTACACATTTTTATGTAATGTTGATAAATATATTTTCAGATTTTTTTGATTGCAGTGTCTATAATCGATTACTCCAATCATTATTATAGGTAGACAACAAAAAGAAGATGGTTCCGATGTTTCATTAAATATGTTCGTTAAGGACAGCAATTTTGACACTGCTGTCCTTTTCTTTTTATAAAAATTTGCAGTACACAGAAAAAAGCTGTAAAATGAAAAAATAATTATTTTGTTCCTTGTAACAATTCTTCGGACATTTTTGCCCTGTTATACTATCTGCAAAAAGAAAAAGGAAAGTGATAATATGAAGCATATTTTAATTGTCGAAGATGATAATCTTTTTGAATAAAAACGCTTACTTATAAATTTGGAATTGGACGGTTACACAATAACTTCTGTTCTGAATGCAAGGACAGCCGCTGAATCATTAAAAAACAAACATTTTTGATTTGGTATTGCTGGATATAAATTTACCAGACGGAAATGGTTATGACCTATGCCGTCTTATCAAGCCAGAGCATCCTGATACAGTAGTTATATTTCTAACTGCCAACGATCAGGAAAGCAATCAGATACGGGGATATGAAGCTGGTGCAGTGGATTATATCACGAAACCTTTTTCGATTAGTGCTTTGCAGCGAAAAATCAAAGCCATGTTCGCTATGTTGGAGCATCACAAACCAGCTAAGGATATTTACGAGGATGGTAGCTTGTTTCTGGATTTTTCGGAACAATTTGCAAGTTTGAACGGGAAACCATTAGCACTTTCTGCGATGGAATATAAAATGTTGAACCTATTTCTTAAAAATCCGAAGCAGGTACTTACCCGCCAACAACTTTTGGAAAGGCTGTGGGACATTGATGAAAAATATGTAGATGAACATACCCTTACTACTTCTATCAGCCGCATTCGCAGTAAGATTGAAGCGGATGGCGACACATATATCAAAACGGTTTACGGTATGGGTTATCAATGGACAGGAGGCGAAAAGAAATGAAACTGAATAACCTTTCTGCTAAGAAAATTTGTAGACTGATTAGTGCTGGCATGGTTTTCTCTATGCTGGTAATTACTGGTATTTTCGGCGGTATAATGCAGGATACACGAATTTTCATAGCGGGTGGAACATTGACACTCTGTGCATTTTTCTGGATTTGGCTATTGGTGCTGTTTTTTGGAAAACGCCTTTCTCATCTTACTTCTAATTTGTGCCGGACGCTGGACAACATGATTGATGGAAACGAGGAATTACAAAAGTCAAATGATAGTGAAACTCTTTTTGCCCGTATCAACCACCGCTTAATCCGGTTGTATGAGATTATGCAGAAAAACCGACACAAGATAGACATGGAACGACAGGAGCTTCAAATGCTGATTTCTGATATTTCGCATCAAGTAAAAACGCCTGTCAGCAATTTGCAAATGGTAACGGACACACTTTTAACAAAGCCTGTTTCAGAAGAAGAACGGATGGACTTTTTACAAGGCATACGTAGTCAGACTGATAAACTGGATTTTCTGTTCCAAGCACTGGTTAAAACGTCCCGGTTGGAAACCGGAGCAATACGATTAGAAAAGAAAGACAGCAGCTTATTCCATACGCTTGCACAAGCCATGAGCAGTATTGTATATGCCGCAGAGAAAAAAGAAATTGCTGTATCCGTGGATTGCCCGGAAAATTTGATAATCTCCCATGACAGCAAGTGGACAAGCGAAGCCCTTTTCAATCTGCTGGACAATGCAGTAAAATACACTCCGTCAGGTGGAAAGATTTCTGTATCAGTGGTTCAGTGGGAAATGTACGTAGAGGTCAAAGTGACCGACACCGGCAAGGGCATTTCCGAAAGCAATCAGGCTGCCATCTTCCGGCGCTTCTATCGTGAGGAAGAAGTACACGATCAACAGGGTGTAGGAATAGGTTTGTATTTGGCTCGTGAGATTGTAACAAGGCAAGGGGGCTATATCAAGGTTGTTTCAGAGCTGAGGCAAGGCTCAGAATTTTCTATTATGCTTCCTGTAAGGTAAGATATAACCACTTTTTTGAAATGTCCGAGCGTTGTAACATTTCACTCTGATTTTCGATAAAAAATTTTTTCTATCTCGGACATTTGTGTAACATTTGTGGTTTACAATGGCTTTATCAACAGATAGAAAGCCTTGAAAGGAGCATTTGAATATGAGCATTTTACAAACAATCGACTTAAAGAAGTATTACGGCACAGAACCAAATATTACTCGTGCCCTTAATGGTGTAAATTTTACTGTGGAACAGGGAGAATTTGTTGCCGTAGTTGGAACTTCCGGCAGCGGTAAGTCTACATTGCTTCACATGATGGGAGGACTTGATACCCCCACTTCCGGCAGCGTGATTGTACGGGGAGAAGAACTCGCAAAAAGAATGATGATGAATTGACAATTTTTCCGCCGTCGTAACATCGGATTTATCTTCCAAAATTTATAATCTGGTTCCGATTTTGAATGTATATGAAAATATCGTCCTGCCTGTGGAACTGGATGGCGATACAGTAGACCAGAAATTTATGGACGAAGTTGCGTATATGTTGGCTTTAGAAGATAAACTGGAAAATATGCCGAACAATCTTTCAGGCGGTCAACAGCAACGTGTAGCGATTGCACGAGCTTTAATTACGAAGCCTGCGATTATCCTTGCTGATGAACCGACCGGAAATCTTGATAGCAAGACCAGTGCAGATGTGTTAGGGCTTTTGAAGCATACCAGCGGAGAATTTAATCAGACCATTGTAATGATTACTCACAACAACGAGATCGCTCAACTCGCAGACCGCATTGTACGGATTGAAGATGGTAAAATTGTTGGCTAAAGGAGGTGGGAATTATGAATTATCCTTTTGAAAATGATACCAGTGCAGTAATTAAAAAAATTAGCACGAAAAAAGTGTGCGTTTTGATAAGAAGAAAAACTTATTTTGCCTTTCGGCAATTATTGTAGCCGTTGCTATGATAATGATGTCGTTGCTCACAGTGCAAAATATCATTTATCAAAATCAGAAAGAAATCGAAGGATTACATCAAGGGATTTTCTTTGACATTACGCAGGACAGTAAAGAAAAGTTGTTAGCAAACGAAGAAGTAAAAAGTGTAGGACTTTCCTGTAATATCAAAACAGTGAAAGAAAATTCTAAAGAACTGTCTCTGATTTATTATGATGATGACATGCTTAGTTTGATTCCTGCCTTTGACGGAAAATATCCAGAGAAAGCAAGTGAAATTGCTGTTACAGATGCCTTTTTGCCAGTGAAAATAAGTCTCCGGAAATCAACGCCATAGTTCAGTTGAATCTGGATGGTACTTTGAAGAATTATACTATTGTTGGTATTTATCATGATAAAACTTCTACCGCTTATCCTGTTTTTGTTTCACTTGAAAAATGCCGGGAATTACGTGGAAATAACCTGCTTACTGGATATGTTTGGCTTGAAAATGCAGATACCCTTACAAAAGACGAAGCAACAGAAATATTATCTCAAATTTCAGAGGAGACTGGACTGAATAATTGGACAGTCAGCAGTTACTATGATTATGTAAATACAACTTTGTCCTTCAGTAATTATGCGGTATATGGTGTAGTTGCTGCCATTTTGTTTTTAGCTGCCGCACTTGTAATTTACAGCATTTTCTATATTTCGGTTGGACAAAAAGTTGCTGAGTTCGGACAGCTTCGGACAATAGGGGCAAGTAAAAAGCAAATTTATAAAATAGTTCTTAAACAGGGTTATATGCTTGCAGTTCCGGGGATTTTATTGGTAGTATCATGGGAACGATCATCAGCTATTGTCTGCAATCAAAGGCTGGTCAGTATTTGCATTTATTGTTTCTCTATGTGGCGCATGCCTTTTTGGAATACTGCTTGTTTATATTAGTGTTCGTAAACCAGCAAAAATTGCAGCGAATACTTCTCCAATTTCCGCCCTGAAAAATCCAGTGGGAATTGTAAATTACCGCACTCACAAAAGACATCGTATTACGCCTGTATATTTAGCGAAAATCAGCTTTTCCAGAAACAGAAAAAAATCTCTATTGACCATTTTATCATTGGGACTGTGCGGAGTTATATTTTTCCTTGCAGCAAGTTATCAGAGTTCTTTTAATGCCGAGAGTATGGCTCGTTATTGGGATATGAAGTACGGAGATTTCAAAATCAGCATTGATTTAGAAAACGAAAGTGAAAATTTGGATGCTCTCTTGCAGAAAGAATATTTTTCTGATTATGTAAAGCGTGTTGGAGATATAGAGGGAGTTAGCAATATATTTACTTATGCTACCGTACCAGTTGATTTCTCAACAGACAATGATATTTCAGATAGCACCTTGATGCTCGGCTATAATGAAAAGGATTTGGCGTCGCTAAATGCAGCGGTTTTGTCTGGAAATATTACTGATGATACAGAATTAGTTGTAAGTGATCCCGAACGTATTTATGATGTTTACCATTGGAAACCTCAAATTGGGGATACTGTGACCTTTAATTTCAAAAATCATAGTGGTAAAACAATAACAAAAGCATTCAAAATTGGTGCAATCACTTCCAGCAATGATGGAATAGGTGGCTATATTTTCAGAATGCCGGAAAATATGCTCAAAGAACTTGCAGGTTATGACTGTACATACGCAATCGAAATACAAGCAGAAGCTGAATATCAGGAGATAATTGAGCAAGAACTCAAATTACTCGTTTCTGACAATAGGGATGTTCGCTTACAAACCCTTCAAGATTTTATTGTAGAACACCAATCAGACAATCGTGCAGGTTTTACATTAGCTTATGCGATTGCAGCCATCTTGTGGATATTTGCGGTTATCAATCAAATCAATCTTACTGTGACAAATCTTTTATCACAGAAACAGGAAATGGGCACACTAAAATCTATTGGTATGACAAATAAGCAGTTGAAGCAAGCATTTATGATGGAAGGTCTTTTTACTACTTTGATTGCATTGCTTATAACTGCTGTTGTTGGAATCCCCGGCGGATATGCAATCGGTATATTTTTGAAAAATGCAGGCATGTCTACGGGATTTGTATTTCCGGTTGTTGCTTTTACTCTTTTTGCTGTTGCTATGTTTATGCTTGAAAGTTTGATGACAATATTGCTTATTCATTCATGGAAGAAGCATCTGTTATTGCAATAATGCGAAATTGACGATAGAAAGTTTTTCATATCTCGGTCAGCTCAACAATTACATTACTCTGCTGATACAGCCAGTCCGTAAATTCTTTCGGGCTGGCTGTTCCTGTTTTTACAGCCTTTTTTCTCTGTAAGGCTTCTTTCTTAAAGTCGGAAAAGGAAGCCTGTATTTTTTCCAGACGGTCAGCCGGAAAGCCTGCGGTATTTTTTACCCGGTTTATTTTGTTGCGCCAGTTCTGGCATTCATTTTTATAAAGCAGGTCATAGTTATTTTCTCTTGCCCTCTCGTCAAATTCCCGCTTGTTTTGAAGCGCCTGTGCTTTTCGGCACTTGTCGCTGCACAGCTCATACCGCTGGCTCTTTGCCAGAAAATATTTTCCACAGACCTTGCACCGCCGGAAGCAAAGCCCCCAGTCATTCAGCCTGTTCAGATAATAGGTAATCAACGGGTAGAGGGACGCATAGGCAGACACACATTCTTCTGTGCGCCGGTTGTCCGGGAACCAGAGGTCAAGCCGGGTATCTTCTGACGGTGCGCCTTTGAAATAAAGGCTGCCAGCTTGAAATTGTTTCGGTTTTCCTGTCTCCCTGTCAAAGCTCATGGTTTCGTTTTGGAATACCCCGGTCAGTCTGCTCATTTTATCCATGAAGCGGTCACAGGCAGCGTTACGGTCACGGGGTTCTCTGGCAAGCAGATAGCTGTTCCAGATACGGAACGCCACATACATTTTCAGAGGGTCGTTGCTAAGATATTTCTCCCAAAGAAATTCGCTTGCCGCCTGCTCCAGCTCCGGCTGTTTCCATCGGTTGGAGTGGAGGGCTTGCCGCAGCGGAGAAAGCCCGTATAAGTTCCAGTCTCTGTCCGTGTCACGCTCAAAGTTTATCAAAAAAAGTTCCCAGTGGGCGTGTCATATCACAAAGCACCTCTGCGTTTTGGCTCCCGTTCAGACGGAAGCGGATCTGCTGTTCTTCCCCAATCAAAATCCGCTCTTTCATTTTCTTCCTGTCCAGCGTCAGGACAAACAAAATCCTCTCAAAACATGGCTCATGCCGTATAAACTGATTCTCCATCCCTATCCCCTGCCTTTGTTTATGGTAATTATATAATTCAGTTATATCCGTTACACTCATGGTATCGCAGAATCATTGTTTTGTCAAGGATAGTACGCTATGATGATTGCGGTTGGTAATTTCGTACCGCACAGTACCTTGACAAGTGAATGACCGTCCAAAAGGGATATGACCGGCAGGAGAAGTGACGCATTCGGCGCACCAATGCAGGGAAACACCGCAGGAATGGGGCAGGAAAACGGCTTTTGGGGAGAACGGCAACAGGAAGCATTTTAACCTATTTGATTTATGGGAGGAACAGAATGAACGATAAAAAGAGATTGAACAGCTACGAGGATTTACCGCTGGTTCTGGATGTGGCGGACATTCAGTGGATTATGGGAATTTCAAGAGCGAGCGCCTATGAGCTGGTACACACACCCGGCTTTCCAGCGTTCCGCAGGGGCAGACTTATCAAGGTCAGCAAAATTGCTTTCTTTGAATGGATGGCAAAAGGCTCCGAAACCGTACCGGGAAGCGACAAATAAGCGTGAGGTATCATTCCCTGACTTGCAATACTGCCGCACTTTCCAAAGGGGCATACAGAGGGAAAAAAACTTAAAAATGATACCGAGACGCTACATCAAAACAGCCTATCTGCGTACATCAGATAGAAACGGAGAAAGGAGCCGGTTATGGCAAGAATGAGTAACAAGCGGCGGTTGGAATGGTCTTTCTTCTTAAATGACCGCAGCCGTATCACTTACAACGAACTGTGCCGGAAATGCCAGCACGAATGTAAACAGAGCTTCCGGGCGGTTGTGGTTGACTGCCCGAAGTATCTTTCCAAGCGTTCCAAGAAAAAGGACAAGACTGCCGGAAACGGCAAAATCCCTTAGGAACTAAGGGCGCACTTCTATACATAGTCTAAAGACCATGTATCGTGCGTCCTGCGGAGCTTACCTCTGCCGCTGATAAAATCAGCAATCCGAGGCCTGCGTTCGCTTCGCTCCGACAAGGTGGCTACACCCCCTTGCGCCGCTAAAGCGGCTATCCCCTGTGTACTCGCCGCAAACGAGAAATCCGCTCTGCGGTTTTCCCTTTTCATCGGGTTTTATAGAAGCACTGACACACGGACTGTCTGCGGATGGTCTTTCTTTATCTTATCAGCAAAGGATGTGAGAACATGGAAAAATCTTTGGAACAGTTGAAGCAGGAATATGAAAAAACCACTGTCCTGCTGGAACAGGAAAAACGGAAAATGCAGCGTTTGAAAAACCGGCAGGCGTATCTGGAAAGCGGTTCCCGGAAACAGAGGACGCACCGGCTGATTACCCGTGGGGCAGCTATTGAGAGCATTGCACCACAGACAAAGGAGCTATCCGAAGCGGAATTTTATTCCCTCATGGAAAGCATTTTGAATCTGCCGCAGGCGGAGCATTTCATCCGGTCTGCCACAGAGAACCACGCCCGTATTTCCGGGCAGGAGAAAGGCGGTGACTAAGGATAGCACTTTATCATTTTTCAATCGCACAGATCAAGCGCAGCGCCGGTCAGAGCGCCATTGCCAGCGCAGCCTATCGAGCCGGGGAGCGTCTTTACAGCAGCTACTATGGAGAAGTCAGCGACTACACCAAAAAGGGCGGCGTGATCGCTTCGGAAATCATGCTGCCGCCCCATGCGCCGGAAATATATCTTGACCGGGCGACCCTCTGGAATGCTGTGGAGAACTGCGAGAAACATCCAAAAGCACAGCTTGCCTATTCCTTTGATATTGCCATGCAGAATGAATTGACGCTGGAAGAAAACATGGAGCTGGCGAGGAAGTTCGTACAGGAGCAGTTTGTGACAAAAGGCATGATTGCCGACCTTGCTTTTCACAGCCCGGAGAAAGAGGACGGCGGCATCCCTAACCCGCATTTCATGTGATGACAACCATGCGCCCTTTGAACCCGGATGGCACATGGGGACAAAACAGCGTCGGGAATATCTTCTTGATGAAGATGGAACCGAATCCGGGATAAAAACGGCGATTATATGTTTAACGCTGTCCATACAACAGACTGGCATGAGCCGGAAACGCTGGAACACTGGCGGGAGCAGTGGGCGGCTGCCGTTAATACAAAATTTGAGGAAAAGGGCTGGATGTGCGTATCGACCACCGTTCCTATGTGCGGCAGGGGCTTGACCTGATACCTACTGTCCACGAGGGAGCTAATGTCCGGCAGATGGAAGCAAAGGGCATCCGCACCGAGAAAGGGGAACTGAACCGCTGGATTAAAGCCACCAACCGGCTCATGCAGGATGTGAGGAAGAAGATCAAAGCCCTGTTTGTCTGGATGGCAGAGGTAAAAGAAGAACTTTCCAAACCGCAGACACCGAGCCTTGCCGACCTGTTGATCGCTTATTACAACCAGCGCAACGCAGGGGCATGGAGCAATAAAGCCAGAACCGGAAACTTAAAGCAGTTTGCCGAAGCCGTCAATTATCTGACGGAAAACAAGCTGCTCACATTAGAGGATTTGCAGGAGCGTCTTTCCTCTGTCAACGAAGAATTTGAAGCGTTAAGCGACTCCATGAAAAAGAAATCTGCCCGGATAAAGGAATTGCAGGAATTGATACGGGAGGGCGAGAATTACCAGCGGCTAAAACCTGTTCATACGGAATTGAACAATATCAAGTTTAAGAAACAGAGGGAGAAATTTGAAACATCCCACGATGCGGAGTTACGGCTGTTTTATGCCGCCCGCCGTATTTTGAAAGAAAAACTGGACGGAAAACCCATTGCCCTGAAAGCATGGAAACAGGAATACGCACAGTTAAAAACAGAGTATGCCGAACTGTCTCCGCAGCACAAGCCACTCCGGGAGGAAGTCATACGGCTACGGCAGGTGCAGAACGCCGTAGATACCGCACTGCGCCGGAGGGAGCAGCCACAGGCAGTACAGAGAAAGAAACATGAGATGGAGCTATGATATAATCGGCAGCTTTACCGCTACCAGTATTTTTATGGAGGGAGCATTTGAATGTATTTGAAGCGGTGAAACAGTCTGTTACCACTCGGCAGGCTGCTTCATTCTATGGAATCCGGGTGGGGAGAAACGGCATGGTCTGCTGTCCATTCCACAATGACCGCACGCCCAGCATGAAAGTGGACAGCCGCTTTTACTGCTTCGGCTGCG
>ENA-OQBG01000242-OQBG01000242.1-human-gut-metagenome-genome-assembly--contig:-NODE-242-length-10625-cov-2.521052_pt1 | contig 10625 bp, 14 predicted proteins | sample MGYA00242746_ERZ504551 | MGnify/ENA primary metagenome ERZ504551 (study PRJEB26092, sample SAMD00036289) | human gut metagenome | host: Homo sapiens | study: EMG produced TPA metagenomics assembly of... | reverse complement strand
AAGCTATGCAATTTATTGATGATGATGCTTTAGCCTTAAGACAAAAGGCATTATCTTGTCTTCAAGACAATTTTTTCCATAAAAGATATATGGTCATTTATTGATGAATTATCAAGTTTTTGAGCGAAATAAGATAAATGATATAATGAGTCATTTACAAATTGCTATTGAGAGACTTATTACTGATGAAGGTTAATAAAGATAGTGATATTATTTATAATCAGGATATAAAAGATGATTTATTGAATATACAAAACAAGTATGATGAAGTTAATCTATTAACTAAATTGACCTTAGTAGAAGAGATTTTAAAACGGTTAAATTCTAATGCAGATATAAAACTCATCTTGCAGAAATTTATTTTAGATTGGCAAAATAAATAAATGAGAAATAGACAGGAGGGCACTTTGTGCAGACCGTTGTAGGTGTAAGATTTAAAAAGCTTGTAAAATATATTATTTGGGTTAGGTGGATTGGAATTAGTCCAAGGTGATGGCGTAGTAGTAAAAACTGCTCGTGGTGTTGAATTTGGAACAGTTGTTATAGGACCTCGTGATGTACCAGATTCAGAAGTTGTACAGCCATTAAAAGATGTACAAAGAAAAGCAACACAAGAAGATATTGATAAATTGGCAGAAAACAGCGAAAAGGAAAAAGAGGCTTATGCTATTTGTGAAGAAAAAATTCGCTTGCGTGAATTGCCAATGAAACTCATCAGCGTAGAATATACTCTTGATGTGAATAAGATAATTTTTTATTTTACTGCTGAAGGTAGAATTGACTTTAGAGAATTAGTAAAAGATTTGGCAGCAGTATTCCATACTCGCATTGAGCTTCGTCAAATTGGTGTACGTGATGAAGCAAAATTATTAGGTGGAATAGGTTGCTGTGGTAGACCACTTTGCTGTGCTACTTTCTTAGGTGATTTTGAGCCAGTATCCATTCGCATGGCAAAAGACCAGAGTTTATCTTTAAATCCAACAAAAATATCTGGTATTTGCGGTCGTTTGATGTGTTGCTTAAAATATGAAAATGATTTATACCAAGGTTGTTGCAAACAAAATAGTATTATTGCTCCGCCAAAACAAGGTAGTCGTGTAGTATCTATGGAAGGCGAAGGAAAAGCTATTTCTATCAATATGCAAAAACGCACTGTAACTGTATTATTAGACTCTAAAAAACTATTGTGGCTTCATGGGAAGATGTTGTAGAAAAAGATGACGATGATATCTGATTGGAATTTAAATTTAAAAGAAAATGAACGTATAGATGATTTATTAGCTGGCGGATTGAAAATAATTCAAAACAATAAAGAATTTTGTTTTTCCATTGATGCTGTATTATTAGCACATTTTGTAACTGTACGTAAAAATGCTAAAGGATTAGATTTAGGCACAGGAACAGGTGTTATCCCCTTATTATTATCCAATAGAGCAATGAAAATGGACGCTTTGGAGATAAATCCTGTAACTTGTGAAATTGCCAAACGCAATATGGTCATGAATAAACTTCAAGACAAGATTTGCGTTCAAGAAGGCGATTTATGCAAGATAAAAGAATATTATAAACCTCAATCTATGGATTTTGTCGTATCCAATCCACCTTATCGTCAAATAAATCAAGGTCATTTAAATATTTTAGATGGAGTGGCAAGAGCTAGACATGAAATAACAGCTACGCTTGATGATGTAGTGCGTGCAGGTAGTTTTGTATTGAAGCGAAAAGGTCGTTTTGCCATGGTACATTTACCAGAGCGATTAGGTGAAATCATGGTGGCTTTTCACAAATATAATATTGAAGCGAAAAGACTGCAATTAGTGCAACCAAAACGAGATAAAGCACCGAATATAGTCTTGATTGAAGGTGTCAAAGAAGGGGCTCCAGGTGGATTGAGTGTAGAGCCAGCGCTTATTGTTCATGAAGATAATGGTGATTATACAAGAAAATTAATGGAATATTATTATCCAGATAGATTGTAAGAGGCGAGGTGAATATATATGGTAGAAAATAAAAATGGCTGTTTATATTTAGTAGCTACTCCTATTGGAAATTTAGAAGATATGACTTATCGTGGAGTTAGGATTTTAAATGAAGTAGATTTAATTGCAGCTGAAGATACAAGAAATACACGAAAATTATTATCACATTATGATATTCATACAGCGCTTACAAGCTATCATGAACATAATAAATTTGAAAAAGGGCCACAGCTTATAACAAAACTTCAAGAAGGATTAAATATCGCTGTAGTAAGTGATGCAGGTCTTCCAGGAATTGCTGACCCTGGTACGCATTTAGCACAACTAGCAATACAGGAAGGTATAAAAGTAACGCCTATTCCTGGAGCAAATGCAGCACTATCGGCACTTATTTGTTCTGGTATAGATACAAGAAAATTCACTTTCATAGGATTTTTGCCCAAGACAAGCAAAAAGCGCAAAGAATTATTAGAGGCTATAAAACTTAGAGAAGAAACATTGATTTTTTATGAAACACCATATCATCTAAAAGATATGTTGAAAGAATTAATGAATGTTTTAGGCAAAGATAGACAGGCTTCAACTTGTAGAGAGCTTACGAAAAAAATTTGAAGAATTTAATCGTGGCACTTTAGAAGAATTGGTAAATTTCTTCCATGAAAATGAACCTCGTGGTGAATTTGTAGTTATTGTAAACATATTTCACCTCAAAAATCCATTTTAATCATATTATTTAAAATCATCAACTACGCAAATGCTAGCACCTGTTTTTCTTGCAGCGACTAAGCCTACGTCAGAGTCCTCAAAAATAATGGTATCTTCTGGCTTAACCTTAAAATATTCCATTGCTTTTAAAAATCCTTCTGGGTCTGGCTTACCATTTTTCACATCATCAATAGTAAAAATAACATCAAATAATTCTAATCTGCCAAAATAACGCAAAATATCTTTAGAATTACTTGAACCACTTGTTACTACAGCTGTATGATATTCATTTTTCATAGCTTTAATAATATTAAACAAATGAGTATTTCTGTAGCATATTTTAGATTTTCTTCATAATATAATTTCTTAGCATCATGAATTTCTTCAAAACGATTTTCAGGAACACCCATTATCGGTAAAAATCCACGATAAGTAGGGCCCCAACATTTTTCAACATATATATCGTAATCAAAAATCACAGGTAATCCAGCTCTTTCAATAGCTTCACGATATGCCATATAATTCACTCTACGCGTATCAAATAAGGTACCATCTAAATCACAAATAACTAATTTACTTTTTTCCATTAAAAATCCCCTTAGGTTATTTAAAATCTATCATTATTTTTTACAATATCTATGTTATTCTATCACATCTAAAGATACTTGTCTTTTATATCTATGGTTTTTCTTGCAAACAACTTTATTTTCTTACCAAAATAATAAAGCTACTTTCGATTTTATCTCTAAATCAAAAGTAGCTTTATTTCATATTCATACTTAGTCAATCAATTTATTTGCTCTAAGTACAGTTTTTATACTTTCTGCACTAAAATGAAGAGCTTTTAATTCATCTTCTGGTAAATCTATAGCTAATCGTTTTTCTACACCATTTGCACCAATGATACTTGGCAAGCTAAGTGCTACATCTGTTAAGCCATATTCGCCTTCAAGTGGAGTAGAAACTGGTGTTACACAACGTTCATTAAACATAACAGCACGAGCTAGTCTACAAGCACCCATTGCTATACCAGTATTTGTCCAACCTTTAGACAATAATACATCATATGCTGTATTTACTACTTCCTGAGCTATAGCTTTTTTATCAAAATCACTGTTATGATCATAATATTTATCTAAATCAGCTAAACGCACACCACCAATGCTAATTGTAGACCATGCAGGAAAAGCAGAATTACCATGTTCACCAAGCATAAAGCCCTGAACATCTTTAGCATCAACATTATAATGATTTGCTATGATGCGTTTTAAGCGAAGTGTTTCTAAAGTAGTCCCTGTACCGAATAATTTTCCTTTTTCATAACCAAATTTAGTAGCTGCCAAATATGTAGTTACATCAAGCGGATTAGTAATCATGATAAAAGGTGTATTTTTTGTATATTTTGTAACCTCTGTCATGATTTCACCAATAACTTTTACATTTCGTTCTGCAAGTATTAATCTGTCTAATTTTTCCCCAGGTAAAATACTAGGGCCACCAGAACAAATAATTATATCAGCATCTTTACACTGACTAAAATCGCCTGAATAAACTTTCATACCTGGTACATACGTACAAGGTGTCGCATGAGTTGCGTCTAAAGCTTCGCCATGAGCTACTTTTCATTAATATCTATACATACAATTTCAGCAGCTAAATTCATTGCCATTGCTTGTGTTAATACAGCTGAACCTACATGACCAAGACCTATGATTGCTAATTTACTCATTTCATTCTAATTACCCCATATCACAAACCATTAATCTTATTTAATTAAATAATGGTTCGATTTTTTATGATATAGCAAATAATCTTCATTGTCAACATGTAAACTAGTTTAGTCTTTTTTCTTTTCAAAAATTTTCGCCATCATTTTCTTTACAAGTCTTACACTTTGATCAAATTTTTCCGTATCACTATCTGATAAATCAGTCGTACTTTCCATAAAAATAAGTCGTCGTACTTTCCATAAAAATAAGTCTTTGTGATTTTTGATGTTCCTTTAAAAAATTTCTACCTTTTTCACTCAAAGAAATTTGACTATATCTTCTATCCTTACTTAAACAAGTCTTTTTAATAAATTCTTTTTTCACTAATTTATCAATGATAGGACTCATTTGTTGTTTTGATATAGATAAATGTTTTGCCAGCTCTGTTACAGTAGCAAATGTATCCTCTTTTTCAAAAAGATAATACATCACTGCAAAGTGATTGAGTGGTAATGGCAAAGCTGCAGTTCGCCATAATTTGTGATTATAAGTCATCATAATATCAAACAAATCAAAATAAATATCTGATATCTTTCTGCTATTCTTCTCCAAAAATTTCTCTCCCTTTGTCAAAATTTAATAATAAAAAATTTTATTTTTTCAAAGATTAAAACCAGATTAAAAACTGTCTTCAAGAGTGCAAAATTCTTGACTTTTCAATAGATATACTATACTATAGAACACGATAATAGTAAATACTTGTGTACTATCAGCTATTTATAAAAAATCTAAAAAGCTGATTATAAAGCTGTGCTAAAGCACAGCTTTTGAAATTTATCAAAGGAGGTTTAATAATTTTGGCCACACAATCAAAGAAAAAAGCTGTTATCCTAGTTGTAGCCATAGTAGTTATAGCACTTATTGGATATCTTGCATATTCTAAGTTAACAGCTACATCACAGGGCAACAAAACAGCAGGTGGTCCTGCAACTGTAAAAGCAATGCAGGTAATCAAACGTGATACACCACTTAATTATGAATATGCTGGTAATATCAAATCAACAGACGAAGTAAAAATCACTTCTCGTGTTTCAGGCACAATTGTTGAAAAATATATTACAGGTGGCGAATTCGTACAAGCAGGTCAACCACTTTACAAAATTGACAGTCGTCAATATGAAAGTACATTGCTCTCAGCTCAAGCAACATTAGCTCAATCTCAAGCTAATTATCAAAATGCTTTAGCTACATTACAAAATGCTCAAGTAGATAATAACCGTTACCAAACATTATTATCTCAAAACGCAATTTCCGATCAACAAGCTGCAACTCAACAATCTCAAGTAGAAGCTTTAACTGCATCATTGCAAGCTCAGCAAGCAATCATTGATTCCAATGCTGCTCTTGTAAAAAAGCTCAAGAAGATTTAGATGATACAGTTGTTTATGCCCCAACTTCTGGTAAACTCGATATCAATGATATTGATGTAGGTGCTTATGCTACTGCTGGAAGTACAGTTCTTGTAACAATGGGCTCTGTAGACCAGGTATATGCTCAATTTAATGTAAGTGAAAATGAATATTTAAATCTTGCATCTTTCTTTAATAGTGATACTAACAATGTAACTATCACTTTAAGTGATGGTACAGAATATCCTGTTTCTGGTCACCTTGTGCAAGTAGACCGTTCTTTAACTACAAATACTGGTACACTTGCAATCAATGCTTTATTTGATAATCCAGATGGTCTTTTACTTCCTGGTATGTTCGCTCGTGTAAAATTTCTGGACAAGTAATTCCAAATGCTACTTTAATTCCACAACGTGCAGTACAACAAGTTCTTGAAAAACTTTCGTAACTGTAGTAGGTCCAGACAATAAATCTGTAAGTAAAGCTGTTACTTTAGGTGATAAAGTTGGTAGTTATTGGATTGTTAAAGATGGTTTAGATGCTAATGACGTTGTTGTTGTTGAAGGTCTTACTAAATTACAAGAAGGCGTTCCTCTTAACGTCACTATGGTAACTCCTGAAGAATTAGGTTTAACTTTTTAATCAGGGGGTGCTATAATTGTCAAGATTCTTTATAAATCGTCCGATATTTGCTATTGTTATATCTTTAATCATTGTAATCTTAGGTACAATTTCTGCTTTTAACTTACCAATAGCACAATATCCACAGATTTCTCCACCTACAATTACTGTAAGCACAACTTATACAGGTGCCAATGCTGATACCGTAAATGAAACTGTCGCTCAAGTAGTTGAACAGCAAGTAAACGGCGTTGAAGGCATGGATTATATGAGTTCTACTGCTTCAAATGATGGTAGATATAGCTTACAAGTAGTCTTCAAATTAGGTACTGATGGTGATATGGACTCAGTAAAAGTACAAAACAATGCTTCTACTGCTGAACCAAGCTTACCAACTGATGTTCAAACATATGGTCTTACTACTCGTAAAGCCTCTAGTGATATGGCAATGGTATTGACTTTAACATCACCTAATGGTACTTATGATAGTGTTTTCTTAAAAAACTATGCTGATATTTATCTCGTAGATAAAATTAAAACGTGTTCCAGGTGTTGGGGACTTAAAACGTATTCGGTGCTGACTATGCAATGCGTCTTTGGATCAATCCTGATAAATTAGCGGAACTTGGTCTTACTGTAGCTGATGTTGTCAGTGCAGTAAAAGAACAAACATTCAGGCTCCTGCTGGTACAATCGGTCAGATGCCTGCACCAAAAGACCAAGAATTCCAATATACAGGTAAAGTTCAAGGTCGTTTAATAACACCTGAAGAATTTGGAAACATTATTATTCGTTCTGATAATAATAGTGGTTCCTTCGTTCGTGTAAAAGATGTTGCTAGAGTAGAAACTGGCGCTCGTACAAATAATATTTCTGCTAAACATAATAATCAAAATTCTGTAGGTTTCGGTGTTCAGCTTACAAGTGATGCTAACGCAATGGAAACTGTAAGCCAAGTAAAAGAAATCCTTGAAGAAGCTAAAGCAGATTTCCCTCCTGATTTAGAATATGAAGCAGTTGTAGATAATACAACATATATCAGCGAATCTATTCAGGAAGTTGTTAAAACATTTGTTGAAGCCCTCTTACTCGTTATGCTCATTGTATATATCTTCTTACAGAGCTGGCGTGCAACTTTAATTCCAATGCTCGCTGTACCAGTTTCCCTTATCGGTACTTTTGCAGCCTTCATTGTATTAGACTTTACTATTAATACACTTACCTTATTCGGTATGGTTCTTGCCATCGGGCTTGTTGTCGATGATGCTATCGTTGTTATCGAAAAACGTTGAGCGTCATATGGCAGAAGATGGTCTTGACCCTAAAGAAGCAACAGGTCGTGCTATGGACGAGGTACAAGGTCCAGTTGTCGCTATTGCCTTCACACTTGCCTCTGTATTCGTACCAGTAGCAGGTTTAGGCGGTATGACAGGGGTTTTATATCGTCAATTCGCTTTGACTATTGCTATTTCTATGGCATTATCTGCCTTTGTGGCTTTAACACTTACACCTGCACTTTGTGCTACTTTGTTAAAACCACATACTCCTAATGAAAATAAAGACTCTACTATAGGCAGTTTCTTTATTAGATTTAACCAATTCATGAATTGGATGACTAGAGGATATGTAAAATGTATTGCTTTCCTCATTGGTAAAGCTAAACTTTGCGTAGTATTCCTTGTAATTATCACAGCTCTTATGGCTGGTTTATTTAGAATATTACCAACTACATTCATTCCTCCGGAAGACCAAGGTTTCTATCTTGGTTCTGTAACATTACCAGAAGGTACTTCTTTAAATCGTACAGAAGAAATAATGGATGCCTTATCCCAAGAACTCAGACAAAATCCAGGTGTTGACCAGGTTATGGGTATTTCTGGTTATGATATTTTATCTGATGGTGCAAAATCCAGTGCAGCTACTTTCTTCGTTGGTTTAAAACCATGGAGTGAAAGAACTACTCCAGAAACAAGTATCGATGCTGAAGTTGGTATGGCATTTAAGCAAGGTATGAATTACCCAGAAGCTTCTATCATCGCTATGAACCCACCATCTCTTCCAGGTCTTGGTATGGTCAGCGGTTTCAATCTTCAATTACAAGATATGAGCGGTCATACTAATGAAGAATTAGATACTATCACTAAAAAATCGTTGCTGCCGCTAATCAGCGTCCAGAACTTCAAGGTGTATATACTACTTACAGTATAAAATCACCAATATATGAATTTGAAGTAGACCGTGAAAAAGTTAAAAACTTAGGTTTAAATATTTCTGATGTATTCACTGCTCTCCAAGTAAACTTTGGTGGTACTGAAATCAACGATTTCAACCAATTTGGTCGTACTTATAAAGTAGTAATGCAAGCAGATAGCAATTTCCGTAATGAAGCTGATACAACACGTTTCATCTTTATTCGCGGATCTAATGGTCAAATGGTTCCATTAAATACTATAATTAAACCAAAATTAAATTCAGGTCCTGCTATCATCTCTCGTTTCAATGCTAGCAGAAGTGTTACAATTCAAGGTAGTCCAAAAGATGGATATAGCTCTGGTCAAGCCATGGCTGCTATTGAAGAAGTTGTAAAAGAAGTGGCACCTACTGGATTTAATATTGACTGGTCTGGTCAAAGCCGTGAAGAACGTGCTGCAACAAGCTCTACAACTCAAGTTATGGCTCTTGCTCTTGTATTCGTATTCTTATGCCTTGCTGCTTTATACGAAAGCTGGAGCGTACCATATGCTGTATTGTTGACTGTTCCAACTGGTATCTTTGGTGCTTTATTATCTGCATATGTCTTAAATATGCAAATCAGTATCTATATGCAAATCGGTATCATCGTTATCATCGGTTTGGCAGCTAAGAACGCTATTCTTATCGTAGAATTCGCTAAAGTTCGTGTTGATACTGGTATGAAACCATTAAAGGCTGCTTTAGAAGCGGCAAAACTTCGTCTTCGTCCAATCATAATGACATCTCTTGCATTCATCATCGGCTGTTTACCACTTGCTGTAGCAACTGGCGCTGGTGCTGCTGCTCGTAATAACATGGGTATTGCCGTTGTTGGTGGTATGATTTTTGCCACTATCTTAGGTGTATTCTTAATCCCTGTTATGTATCTTGTTGTTATGAAAATAACTTCTTGGCTCACTGGAGATAAGAAAGTTAAACCAAAATCCGAAGTCGATAAATTTATGTAATTTTTTTGACCAATATTATCTTTTGATATAAAATAAAAATCGCTTTTTATGCTTATCTATGATATAATTGGCTAAATAAATACTATGAATAAGATGCTATAAATTTATAGCATCTTATTCTATAATTTAAGGAGATATACTTATGATGTTAAAAAGAATGTTTCTGACTTTTATGAGTATTTTTACACTACTAGCTGTAGCAGCTATGCCAGGCACAAGTTTTGCAGCAGACGGATATTTATATACTAGTGAACGCTTCGGTTACAGTATAAAATGTCCTGAAAAACCTCTCGCTGTAATTAATTTGAGCATTCTTTCCCCTCAAGAACAAGGAGATGTTCTCATATTTGAAACAGATGGTCATAACCCTACAAAATATTGGGTTGTTTCTCCAAATGCTTTCAGTAATGATACTTTCCCTGACCTTGATAATTTAACTGATGAAGCTAGACAAGATTTATTTACTCGATTAGCTATTGAACGTGGATATGAAGCGATTTCTCTTGTTCCAATTCAAGGACATAATGCTATTTATGCTGTTACTGCAAAAACTATCCAAATCGATACAGATAAAGATGGTCAAGTAGATAAAACAATTGAACAAGAAGGACAAAATATCGAAACATATTTTAAAGGTGCAAAATCCAATTACTGTATCGTTTTATCATCAAAATCAGCATTAACTGAAGATGATATTAACAATTACCAATATGGTTTATTATCCTTCAATGATAAATAATCTTAAAATAGAGAAAAAGCCAGTATAACTGGCTTTTTCTTTTATTCTCTATTGACATTTTGACCTATAATTATATAATAATAATTAACGGTTAGCACTCTTTGTATCAGAGTGCTAATAATTCATTTTTAATCTAAATTTAGGAGTGACAAATCTTGGCTAAAGAAACACATCAATTTCAAGCTGAAACTAAAAAATTAACTCGATTTAATGATACATTCTATTTATTACAAACCGTGAAAATACTTCCTTACGCGAATTAA
>ENA-OQBG01000241-OQBG01000241.1-human-gut-metagenome-genome-assembly--contig:-NODE-241-length-10627-cov-11.047524_pt1 | contig 10627 bp, 9 predicted proteins | sample MGYA00242746_ERZ504551 | MGnify/ENA primary metagenome ERZ504551 (study PRJEB26092, sample SAMD00036289) | human gut metagenome | host: Homo sapiens | study: EMG produced TPA metagenomics assembly of... | reverse complement strand
CACAACACAACACAACACAACACAACACATCACCATCGCGTGAAGGACCATACAACAATCATGAGTAATGAAACCCCACAGCAGCCGACGCCGGCCAACGAGCTTCTTGAAGCGTTGGGCACCACTCTCAGCCCGGATCTGCTCGTGCAGGCACTCACCCACCGTTCCTTCTCGCATGAGCACCCCGGCGTGGCCAATTACGAACGCCTCGAATTCCTGGGAGACGCGGTGCTCGAACTGGTCTCCACTGAAACGCTGTTCACCATTCACCCGGATATGACCGAGGGGCAACTGGCCAAGATGCGCGCCAAGGCCGTCTCCGAAGACGCGCTGAGCGCCATCGCCAAAACCAAGCTCAAGGTGGGCCCCTACATTCTGCTGGGTCACGGAGAAGCCGAGCAGGGCGGCGCGGAGAAGAACTCCATCCTATGCGACATCGTGGAATCGCTCATCGGCGCGACCTTCCTGGAACACGGCATCGACGAGGCACGCAAGGTGATTCACCGGCTTATTGACGACACGCTCGCCGAAGTGGCCACCGAGGGCCCGGCACTTGACTGGAAGACCTCGCTGACCGTCAAGGCGCACGGCCTCGGCAAGGAGGAGCCTGTCTACCATATGGAGGTCTCCGGCCCGGAATACGCGCAGATCTTCACCGCGCGCGTCTCATTGGGCGAGAACGGCGACATCATCGGCATCGGTAAGGGCTCCAGCAAGCGTAAGGCGCAGCTGGCGGCCGCCGAAGCGGGCTGGAAGTCACTGGACTCGTTCAAGACGCGGACTAAGTAAGCCCGCTGTCGGATTTGCGAATAGACTAATACCAACATGAGCGACGAGTCGCGCCGGGGCCACAAGTCTCGGGGAAGCGACTGGAATCAGACACGCGGGCACCCGGCCCCATCCCAAGGTCGGGCAGGTTCGCGACAAAACCTATGAGGTGAGAGGAATCATGGCTTTACCCACGCCTTTGCAGGCATTCAGCGGTGTACCGAAAATCAACACGGCCCCCGATAAGCAGACCATCGTCGATGGCGAGAAGATGACTGGCGCCCAGGCGCTGATTCGTTCGCTGGAGGACCTCGGCGTCGAGGACGTCTTCGGCATTCCTGGCGGCGCGATTCTGCCCGTCTACCACGAGATCAAAGACAACACGAAGTTCCGCTTCGTGCTTATGCGCCACGAGCAGGCCGCCGGCCACGCCGCCGAAGGCTACGCACTGGCCACTGGCAAGGTGGGCGTGTGCATCGTGACTTCCGGCCCGGGTGCCACAAACGTGGTCACGGCCATTGCGGACGCGAACATGGACTCCGTGCCCATGGTCGTGATTACCGGTCAGGTGGGCGTGCAAGCCATCGGCACTGATGCCTTCCAGGAGGCGGATATCGTGGGCATCACCTACCCGGTGTCCAAGCACTCCTTCCTCGTGACCCGCGCGCAGGACATTCCTCGCGTGCTTTCCGAGGCGTACTACATCGCCAACACCGGCCGCCCCGGCCCGGTGGTCGTGGATCTGACCAAGACCGCACAGACCGGCGACATGTACTACTCATGGCCGCAGCGCATGATTCTGCCCGGCTACAACCCCACCACCAAGGCGCACGGCCGTGTGCTGTCCGACGCGGTGAAGCTGTTCTCTCAGTCGTACCGCCCGGTGCTGTATGTGGGTGGCGGCGCCGCCCGCTCCAACGCCGGCGCACAGGTCAAGGCTCTGGCCGACCTGACCGGCGCTCCCGTGGTCACGACCCTGCCCGCACGCGGCATCATTCCCGACTCCGACCCGAAGAACCTCGGCATGCTAGGCATGCACGGTACGATTGCCGCAACCGGCGCCGTGCAGCGCGCTGACCTGCTTGTGGCCATCGGTGCACGTTTCGACGACCGCGTGACCGGCAAGCTCGACGCCTTCGCACCGACCGCCCGCGTGATTCACATTGACATCGACCCGGCTGAAATCGGCAAGAACCGTCAGCCCGACGTGCCGATCGTGGGCGATGTGGCTACCGTGCTCGACGACTTGATTCCCGAGATTCAGCGTACGCAGGCCATTCAGGGCAAGCCGAATCTGGCCCCCTGGTGGAAGGCGATCGACGGCTGGCGCGAGGAATACCCGATGACGTGGGATGAGCCGACCGACGGATCGCTGGCCCCGCAGTGGGTCATCAAGAAGCTCTCTGAGATGGCCGATCCGTCCACCATCTGGGTGACCGGTGTGGGCCAGCACCAGATGTGGGCTTCGCAGTTCATCGATTTTGAGAACCAGCACGCTTGGATCTCCTCCGGAGGCCTCGGCACGATGGGCTACGGTCTGCCGGCTGCCATCGGCGCATCCGTGGGCTCGGCCCGTGAATTCGAGGGCAAGAAGCCGGTGTGGCTGATCGATGGTGACGGTTCCTTCCAGATGACCTCTGAGGAGCTGGCCGCCGCGTTCCTGGACCACGCTCCGGTGAAGATCGCGATTCTGAACAACTCCGTATACGGCATGGTCCGTCAGTGGCAGACGCTGTTCTACGAGCACCACTACTCGCAGACCAACCTGCTCGATGGTGAAGCGCACGGTGCCGATGGTGCGGCGGCACTGGCCGACGGCGATGCGCCGCTCGAAGTGCCTGATTTCATCAAGTTGGCCGAGGCATACGGCTGCGTGGGTATCCGCGCGTTCACCGAGGAAGAGGCGATTGCCGCCATCGAAAAGGCGAACCAGATCAACGACCGCCCGGTGCTGATCGACTTCCGCGTGTGGAAGGATGCGATGGTGTGGCCGATGGTAGCCGCCGGCGCCCCCAACGACGAGGTGACGTACAAGCCCGGCATCAAGCCGCTGGCTGGCGGCACCCCGGCTCCGGGAACCGGTCCGGACGAGCATGCGACCGGCGTGTTCGAGCACGAGACCGCCGCTGCCACTGCGAGCGAGCACTGAGGAGAGGAGAACACTCATGGCTAACTATCCTGCATCCCAGCCTGGTTCCCAGCGTCATACGCTGTCCGTGCTGGTGGAGAACCGCCCAGGCGTGCTGGCGCGTATCGCCGGCCTGTTCGCCCGCCGTGCGTTCAACATCAACTCGCTGTCCGTCTCCCCCACCGAGCGTCCGGACATCTCTCGCGTCACGGTGACCGCCGACGTGGAGGCCGTGCCGCTGGAGCAGATCATCAAGCAGCTCAACAAGCTGCTGCATGTGCTCAAAATCGTGGAACTCGACCCGAACTCCACCGTGGAACGCGAACTGGTGCTCATCAAGGTGGCCGCCAACGAATCCAACCGTTCCGACGTGCTGGAGATCGTGCGTCTGTTCCGCGTGCGCGTGGTGGACGTGAATCCGGAATCGCTGACCATTGAGGCCACCGGTGCCGAAGGCAAGATCGACGCCCTGCTGGGGCTTTTGGAGCATTACGGTGTGATTGAGCTGGTGCGCTCCGGTGCCGTAGCCGTGACCCGCGGCCCGCGCGCCCTGAGCGAAAAGGTCGTCGGTTCCGAGGTTACCGGGCGCTGATTCGGCGACTGCGGGAAGACCCAGTCCAAGCTCAAAAGGCGGATGCGCATGATGCATATCCGCCTTTTTTCATGCGTGCATACCTCATCACCCGTACTGCAAGCAAAACGACAGCACCTCATGCTAGCATTATGACAGCAACAAGGAGGTGCATCATGGCAACATTGACCATCCGAAAAATACCCGATGAGCAGATTCAGCAGCTCAAAGAAGTGGCTGAGAAAAACAACCGCTCCATGGAATCTCAGGTGCGATCCATTCTTGAAGAATGGCTGGCTGGCACGGTGGCGCATGAAATCACGCGAAAGACCAATTTCTATGACGAGATCCGCGAATTCATGAAGAACATGGATTTTGAGGGACTCGACAAGGGGGAACTCCCACTATCCGAGCGAAATTCCGCCGATTCCCGACCGCCAGTATCTTTTGAATAGGAATCGGCCATGATTATTCTGGACACCAACGTCATCAGCGAAATCATCAAGAAACAGCCAGACGAACACGTTGCCAATTGGCTGAGGAACCAAGATACAAGCAATTTGGCAACCACCGCCATCACCGTCGCCGAGTTGTTGGCCGGAATATGTCGCATGCCTGAAGGCAAACGACGAAAGTACACAGATACGACCGTCAAGCTGGCGCTTATGACATTAGAGGACAGAACGTTCGCATTTGACACTCAGGCAGCTGCGGATTATGCCCATATCCTTGTCGAACGCGAACACAGGGGCACACCTACCAGTATTCAAGACGCCATGATTGCGGCAATTGCCTGTTCCTGGGATGCGGCCATAGCCACGCGCAATATCAAGGACTTCGAAGGTACCGACGTGGAATTGATTAATCCGTGGGAGTTTGCATAGCGGGAGGCCCCGGCAAACTGCCGAGGCCTTGTGAACGTTACGGTTTCTCCCGCTACTCCAATTGTTCGGAGAGTTCGAGCCATTCGGCTTCGAGATCATCGCTTTCAGTATTGACGGCGGTGAGTTGTTCATTGAGCTTGTTGAGACCCTCGTAGTCGCTCGGGTCATGGGCGGCCATCTGCGCCTCGAGATCGGCCTTCTGCTCTTCAAGCTTAGCGAGCTTACGTTCGATGGCATTCACGCGCTTGGATGCCTCGTGGAAGGCCTTGCCGGTGAGCTTCGAGGTGGAGTCCTCACCGTTATTGGCTCCCTCTGACGAGGGAGCTATCCGCGAAGCGGACTGAGGGAGAGATGCGGCAGCGTTGACGGCGGCCGCCTTACCCTTACCAGACTTCGCCGAGCTGCTACCGGTGCCCGCGAAGCCAGGCGTGTCAGCCGGCAATCCCTTGCCGTTCTTAATAGCCTCAACCATATCGAGGTAGTCCTGCACGCCGCCGGGCAAGTGACGTACTTTGCCGCCAATCAGCGCGAACTGCTGATCGGTGACGCGCTCCAGCAGGTACCGGTCGTGGGAGACCACAATCAACGTGCCCGGCCAAGTATCGAGCAGGTCTTCCATCACGGCGAGCATATCGGTGTCCAGATCGTTGCCGGGCTCGTCCATGATGAGCACGTTCGGCTCGTCAAGCAGAATCAGCAGCAGTTGCATGCGGCGCTTCTGACCACCGGAGAGATCGCGGATCGGCGTCATCAGCTGGGCGGATTCGAAGCCGAGACGCTCCATCAACTGTCCCGGCGTCACTTCCTTGCCATCCACAATGTAGCTCGGCTTATAGCGGGAAAGCACTTCCTTGATCTTGTACTTGCCGAGCTTCTCCAGCTCATCGAGGCGCTGCGAGAGCACCGCGAACTTCACCGTCTTGCCAATGTTCACATGGCCTGCGGTCGGGGTGAGTGTGCCATCAATCAACTTAAGCAGCGTGGACTTGCCGGCACCATTCGCACCGACGATGCCGAAGCGGTCGCCCGGGCCAATCAGCCAAGTCACATCGTCAAGAATCTCGCGGCCGGAAACCGTCACCTTGCGTGCAGCCGAGGTGACACCGGCTGCAGCAGTGTCATCATCCGAATCCGTTGCAGCAGTGCCACCGCCGATGGTTTCACCACCCGTGTTCATGCGACGAACCTCGCGATCGTCAGCAAGCTGCGGATTGCCGCTCTCAGCCTCGGCCTTCTTACGCGCTTCCTCAGCGGACTCGACGGCTTCCGGCACGCCGGCGTCCACCAGGCGCGGGTCAGTCATGTCGGTGACCGCCACCTCAACGGAACCATGCAGCTGCGGCTCGGCGTACATGGCGTTGACCACATCCACGCGGGAAGCGGACGCGGAGAGCGCCGCCACATCCGGGTCGATATCGGCCATGCCCTGCGGTTTTCGAAAATCTGCGTCACGTCGACCAAATCGACCACCTGTTTGCCGAGACGGGAGGTGGCCATTTGCTTCAGTTCAAGTGTGTTACGCATCGGCGGCACATCGGCAATCAATTCGCGTGCGGCCTTGACGTGGAACTTCTGCTTGGTGGAGCGGGCACGAGCACCGCGGGAAAGCCATGCGAGCTCCTTGCGAGCAGATTGCGGCGCTTGGTTTCGCGCACATCGGCTTGGCGATCGCGTTCCACGCGCTGCAGCATATATGCGGAATAGCCGCCCTCGAACGGCTCGATCACGCCATCGTGGACTTCCCACATCGATTCGCAGACCTCGTCCAAGAACCAGCGATCGTGGGTCACGAGCAACAGAGCGCCCTGGCCTTTGGACCAGCGGTTCTTCAAATGTTCGGCAAGCCAGTGGATAGTGACCACGTCGAGATGGTTGGTGGGCTCGTCAAGTGCAAGAATATCCCAATCCTTGAGCAGCAGTCGGGCCAAATCGGCGCGGCGACGCTGGCCGCCGGACAAGGAGCCGACCTTGGCATCCAGGCTCATGCCGCCGAGCAATGCCTCGACGATTTCACGGGAAGTGTTATCGGACGCCCATTCGTAGTCGGCGCGTCCCTCAAGTGCGGCTTCGCGAATGGTGGCGTTGTCATCAAGGGGATCACGCTGGTCAAGCATGCCGAACGTGAGTCCGCCACGCTTTGTCACGCGGCCGGAATCCGGCTCCTGAGCACCGCGGAACAGGTGCAGCAACGTGGATTTGCCGTCGCCGTTCTTGCCGACGATGCCGATGCGGTCGCCTTCAAAAACACCCTGCGTTACATCAGTGAAGATGGTTTTGGTAGCGAAAGCGAGCGAAACGTGTTCCAGTCCAATGTCATAAGTCGGCATGACTCACCAATGTAGCGCCACGCTTGCCCAGCGGCGGCCCGCAAACGTTATTTGTTCAGCGTCTGAGCGTAGGAGTTGCAGCGGGCCGCAAAACCGGAGAACACTTGCTCGGCGAGCGGTTGCAGTAGCTGGTCGTATTGGGCGAACTGCTCGCGCAATTGGGACTTGGAACCACCCGCGGCCTTGAGATCCTTGACCATGCTCGGCTCATCCAGCCATTCGTCCAGCAGCGAGCCGCACACTTCCAGGTGGAACTGCATGCCCAGCGCGGATCCCAGTCGGAATGCCTGCACCTTGGTGGAAGACGAACGCGACAGCAGCTGGCCTTCCGCGGGCAGGCCCACCACGTCGTTATGCCAGTGCAGCACTGTCAGCTGCTTATCCCACATGGAGAAGAAGTCATGCTTGTCCACACGCTTGATCGGCGCGAACCCAATCTCCGGCGCATCGCCCTTGCGCAGCTGCGCACCAAGCGCAGTGGCGATAATCTGATGCCCCAGGCATACACCGAGAATCGGCTTGCCTGAAGCCACGGCGGCACGCGCCAACTTGGCTTCTGCCTTCAGCCCCGGATACTTATCGTAATCAAGCGCGCCCATAGGCCCACCCATGATTACCACGCCAGCCAGTTCGCCGAAATCAGGCAAGTCCGGTTTCTTTTTGTCGACGATATTCATCGTCACCGTCTCAAGACCGATGTCCTCGAGGTTCGACAATATGCGTCCCGGGCGTTCCCATGGGACATGTTGCAAAATGAGCACTTGTGGTGTGGCCATGACTTCTATTGTGGCACGAGCGTTCCCCGTTTGCGTAACGAGCAGGGCAAATCCATGAATCTCGCAGTTTCCGCAGCGGTCAAAGACGTGTTCTCGCGAGACTGTTGTCCCGCTTCTCATCCGTCTGTCACCTCGTTCGGGCCCCACCTGTGAAGCGTTCATCAAACTCTTCGAGTAACGATTCAGCATGTCTGGTTCGGACCCTACGCTTGAGTGTTATGGGAAACAGCCAAGAACCGCAGGATTTCAACATTTCCGTCATGCCTTCAAGCCTGACGCCAGTGCATGTTGCCAAGGCCGCAGAAGGCCTGAATCTGTATGACACCGCCTCGCATCAGGTCAGCCATTTCGTGCCGCTCAAGCCGGGCGAAGTCGGCATTTATGTGTGTGGCGCGACTGTGCAGTCGTCACCGCATATTGGCCATATCCGTGCCGCCGTGGCGTTCGACATCGTGCGCCGCTGGTTTTTGAAGCTCGGCTACAAAGTCACTTTTGTGCGTAATGTGACCGATATCGACGACAAGATTCTCGTTAAGGCCGCGGCCGCAGGCCAGCGTTGGTGGGCCCGCGCCTATTACTACGAGCGCGAATTCACCGAGGCATACAACACGCTCGGCGTACTGCCGCCCACCGTGGAACCTCGCGCCACCGGCCACATGTCGGACATGATCGACCTGATTCAACGCATTCTCGACAACGGACACGGCTATGTGGTCACGGATGCGGACGGCAAGCCCACCGGCAACGTGTACTTCGATGTGGCATCCTGGCCGCATTACGGCGAACTCACTCACCAGAAGCAGACCTCCGAAGTCGATGAGGCCGCCGCCGTGGCCGACCGCATGGGCCCGTCCGTGGACGCCACCGGTGCCGACAAGTACAATCCGGTCGACCCGGCCGATGCCTCCCCCGACAAGCATGATCCGCGTGATTTCGCCCTGTGGAAGGCTCCGAAGGACACCGATCCCGAGGACGCCCGTTGGTCGACGCCGTTTGGCGTGGGCCGCCCTGGCTGGCACATCGAATGCTCCGCCATGTCCCACCGTTACCTGGGCGATGGCTTCGACATTCACGGCGGCGGCTTGGATCTGCGCTTCCCCCACCACGAAAACGAAATGGCTCAGACCCGTGCGGCCGGCTACCCCTCCGCTGCGCGCTGGATGCATTCGGCATGGGTGACCGCCAAGGGCGAGAAGATGTCGAAGTCGCTGGGCACCGGCCTGTCCGTGCCGAGCGTGTTGGCTGAGCATTCCGCTTGGGTGGTGCGTTACGCCCTGGGCTCCGTGCAGTACCGGTCGATGCTCGAATGGTCCGATCAGGCGCTGGTCGAGGCGCAGGCCGCATACGACCGCGTCTCGAACTTCATCGAGCGTGCCGGTGTGGCGCTGGGTGGACAGCCTTCTCGCGAGGAAGTCACTGCCGTCTCCGCCGACGATTTGCCCGCCGATTTCGTGGCCGCCATGAATGACGATGTCAATGTGTCTGGTGCAACCGCCGCGATCTTCACCGCCATCCGTTCCGGCAATACGTTGCTTTCACAGCTGGCTGACCGCGCCGATTCCGAAACCGCCAAGGCCGAGGTGCGTGAGGCGCTGCTCGCCGTGCGTGCCATGCTCGACACCTTGGGCCTGGACCCGCTGGCCGAACCGTGGGTGTCCGCTGGCGGTGCCGCTGATGGCACGGCCGAGTCGCCCGAACATGCGGCGCTGGAGGCACTGATTGCCGAGCAGCTCAACGCCCGCGCCGAGGCCCGCAAGGCCAAGGACTTCGCCAAGGCCGACCAGATTCGCGACGCCCTGACCGAGGCCGGCATCGCCATCGAAGACGGCCCGCAGGGTTCCACTTGGAGCCTGAAGTAGCCGCTTCAAACCCATCAATCAGTCAAACACGAAGTCCACGTCCACGATGTGCAGGCGCTTGATGAGCTCCTTCTCCAGCGAGCGCTTGCATTCGATGAGGTCGGCTACATCAATGGTTTCGCCGATGCCGCTCAGATACACGTCAACGGTGTAGTTCATGCCGGTCTTGAAGATCAGCGTCTGCTCGTAGTCGGTGTTGGCAGGCAGATGGCGCTGTGCCTCGGCCTCCACGTAGGCGTTGGTCTCATCGTCGTCATGCACGCCGCCGACCAATTCCACGAACGCCTCTTTGAGCACGCTGAACGGTTCCTTGATGGTCAATGCCACCAAAGCCACGGTGATGAAGAAATCGCCGGTGTAGTGCAGGAAGTCAAGCGGACCGCCGGCCGGCAGCAGCATCAGGAATACGGCGACCACGCCGATGCCGAACGACATCGATCCGTCGACCAACGTGCTCTTGCACTCGGCGGTGAGCATGGTGCTGGAATCGCCGATGGAGCGGTTGGAGCGCCGGTAATACATGTATAGGCTGAAGCACACTATTACGGTCAGGATCTCGTAGATGACCACCGGGCCGGTTTCAATGCGTTCGCCGGACCCGAACACGAAGTAGTCGTACGCTACTCGGCACACGTCAATCAGCGAATACACCAACAACGACATGGTGAAAATGGCCTTGCAGATCGCGTAGATGGGTTCCAGTGCGAACATGCCATTGGGGAAGCGCTCGGTGGTTCGCACCGTGCGCGACGAGAGATACACCGCCACCATTCCGGACAGGACGGAAATCGCGGTGAAGGAGAAGTCGAGGAACATGGCCTTGAGGCCGGTCATGAAGAACACGGCCATGCCGGCTAAGACCTGCAGCACGTTGATGACGATACCAACGATCAGGGCTTTGCGTTCGAGTAGTTTTTGGGTGGGCATCAGTGGGCCTTCCTTATTGCACGGCATGTCTGCGTTGGCCCGAACGTCATGGTTCGGAGCGCACGGCAGTCTGCGTATAAGCGGTGTCCAGCGATTTTCAAAACAGCGTAAGCATTCCAAAAAACACAGGATTCTTTACGGTTTCCATGGTATCGGAAGCACTCGATTGGCTTCGCCACGAGCGGACGGCACGGCATTTGCCGTCTGAATGCCCAACATCCCTGACTACTACGCGACGCATTCCCCGGAAAGAGTCGTCCCCAACACCGCAATTTCCCGCGTGGCGGCTAGACTGTTGCCCATTATGGCAGCTTTTTCATCTTTGACAGACAGACTCTCGAATGCGTTCAAGCATCTGAAGAGCAAAGGGCAAGCTTTCCGAGGCGA
>ENA-OQBG01000240-OQBG01000240.1-human-gut-metagenome-genome-assembly--contig:-NODE-240-length-10665-cov-3.044316_pt1 | contig 10665 bp, 17 predicted proteins | sample MGYA00242746_ERZ504551 | MGnify/ENA primary metagenome ERZ504551 (study PRJEB26092, sample SAMD00036289) | human gut metagenome | host: Homo sapiens | study: EMG produced TPA metagenomics assembly of... | reverse complement strand
TTAGCTAATGCTGGGTTCATCGCCATTTGAATATTTTGCAATTGGGTGATGATATAGCAAAGGCTCTAGGGGTTAATGTAGAATTAACACGCATTTATTTGACTGCTATAGGAGCATTATTGGCAGCAAGCGCGGTATCTGTAGCTGGTTTATTAGGTTTTGTAGGGCTTATAGTACCACATACAGCTCGTTTGATTGTAGGTTCAGATTATCGTTATTTGATACCTTCGTCGGCACTTTTGGGAATAGCTGTAGTTACTTATAGTGATACTTTCGCCCGTGTAGCTTTTGCTCCATTGGAATTGCCTGTGGGAATTTTCATGGCGATATTAGGAGCTCCATTCTTTTTATTTTTACTTAGAAAGGAGCTTTGATATGGTTAATTTAAAAGTATCTGATTTAATGATAAAAATACATGATAAATTGATTTTAGATGGAATTAATATTGATTTTAAAGCTGAAAAAAAGACAGCTATCATAGGGCCAAACGGTTGTGGTAAATCGACTTTATTGAAAGCTATCTCAGGATTAAATCGTCAATATAAAGGCGAAATCTTGATTGATGGAGAAAATATTTTGCATTTATCCAGAAAAAATCTAGCGAAGAAAATGGCAATATTACCACAGGGAGCGACAACACCAACAGATTTGACGGTAAAAGAGCTTGTAAGTTATGGCAGATTTCCTTATCGCTCTATGTTTAAATCATTGAATAGTAAAAATGAGCAAGCAATTATTGAAAAAGCAATGGAAAAAACACATATTACATCTTTTTCTCATCGCTTAGTCAGCACTTTATCTGGCGGTGAAAGACAGCGTACATGGATTGCAATGGCACTTGCTCAACAGCCAAAGATTTTATTATTAGATGAGCCAACTACTTATTTAGATATTGCTCATCAAATAGAAGTCATGCAGATAGTAGATGAATTGAATAAACGCGAAAAAATGACAGTGATTATGGTCTTACACGATATAAATCATGCTCGTATGTATGCTGATGATATAGTTATCTTGAAAGATAAACATGTATTTGAGCAAGGTGAGCCAAATACTGTACTTGATGTAGAAAATTTAGCTAAAGTATTTGGTGTGAATGCTAAGATGTATCAAAACTGTCAAAATCCAGAAGATAAAATAATTTTTCCAGTATCTTTAGTTAAAAATTAATATAATAAGGGGAATAAATATGCTTGAAATAAAATCCCTAAAGAAAAATTTTGTTTCTAAAAATAAACAAGGTAAAAATATAGAAAAAACGGCTGTAAAAGATTTGAATTTGACGATTGATGAAGGCGAAATCTTTGGACTTTTAGGGCCAAATGGAGCAGGTAAGACGACGACTATTCGCATGCTTACCATGCTCACAAAGCCTACAGCTGGAGAAATTTTATATAAGGGAAAAGATATATTCAGCGACGAATTAAATGTAAAAAATATATAGGTGTAGTACCGCAACATATAAATTTCGATCAGGATTTGACTGTTTGGGAAAATATGGAATTACATGGAAGATTGCATCACATTCCCAAAAGTGAGCGTCATGCTCGCATTGAAGAATTATTAAATTATGTAGAGCTTCAAGATAGAGTTAATGATAAGGTAAAAAGTCTATCTGGCGGTATGAAAAGACGTTTATTGATTGTGCGAGCTTTGATGCATAATCCTAAAATTTTATTTTTAGATGAGCCAACAGTAGCTTTAGACCCACAGGTGCGCCGACGTATTTGGGATTTAATACGCCGATTGCCAAAAGATGGTGTTACTGTAGTTTTGACTACTCATTACATTGAAGAAGCAGAAAATCTATGCAATAGAGTGGCTATTTTAAATAAAGGGAGTTTAATAAAATTGGATACGCCAAAAGCTCTTTGTGAGCAAATTGGTAAATATGTTGTAGAATGGGATAGTGAAGAGTCTAGAGAGTATAAATTCTTTAATTCTCGCAAAGAATGCGCAGATTTTGCTGGAACTTTAGATGTAGCGACAACTATACGTCATTCCAATTTAGAAGATGTCTTCGTAGAATTGACAGGAAGGACGGTGAGCTGATTATGCTATATGATATTTGGACTGTTTTTTGGCGAGACTGGGTAGTATTGAAACATCGCATGATAAAATTCATCTTAAGTCGTATGGTAGCACCTATTTTATATATGGTGGCTTTTGGCTGGGGCTTAGGTAGAAGTATTAATACAGGGACTGGTTCATATTTAGATTTTTTAGTTCCAGGGATTTTGGCTTTAAATTCCATGAATATAGCTTTTAATAGTTTAACTCCTGTACATGCAGAACGTATATATCATAAATCTTTAGAGGAATATTTAGTATCGCCTATTCGACCAATAGCTTTTGTAGCAGGAAAGATTTTGGCTGCTGTGCTTCGTGGCATGATTTCTTCAGCGATTATCGTTGTTTTAGCTTATTTATTTGGTGCGAAATTTGCGATTACGCCATTATTTATAATCATATTGATTATAAATTGTATCATCTTTGCTGAAATTGGTTTTTCAGCAGCAATGACAGTACAGACTTTTGAAGATATGGCAAGATTTAATACGTATATTTTATTGCCGATGTCATTTTTATGTGGCACATTTTTCTCTACGGATAAATTGCCATTATTATTGCATTATTTTATTGAAGCTTTGCCACTGACGCATACATCGACTTTGTTGCGTGCTATCACACATAATCAAGAAATTTCTATAGTATCTATCAGTATTTTATGTTTATATATGATTGTATTATTTATTATTTGCAATCGCATTTTAGGTAAGATAAAAATTAAAAATGCACTCCAATGGGAAAACTTTCCTTGGAGTGCATTTTTGTTTAAATTTAAAATTCAATACCTTTTTGGGCTTTGATGCCTTCTTTATAAGGGTGTTTGATTTCTTTCATTTCCGTTACTAAATTAGCTTTTTGAATGATTTCTTCTTTGGCATTTCGTCCTGTCATAACGAGATGTAAATCAGCAGGTTTTTCAGCGATTAAATCTAAGACATCTTTTAAATCGACTAAATCAAAATCAATAGCATAATTTATTTCATCTAAGATAATCATATCCCATTTATTGCTTATCATTTCCATTTTTGCTTCTTGAAGTGCTTTTTTAGCAGCTTCTTGATGGATTTTTATATCTGTATTGCCTCGCGAGTAAAACCTTCACCACATTGTTTCACTGTGATATCTGGATTAAATTTGGCTAAGGCTTTTAATTCGCCATATTTCCAACTGCCTTTGATGAATTGGAGGATTAAAACTTTTAAGCCTTCGCCCCATGCACGGATTGCAAGTCCTAAAGCTGCTGTAGTTTTTCCTTTGCCGTTTCCAGTGTGAACGATTACTAATCCTTTTTTATATTGAGTATCTTGCATTATCTATTATTCACCTACTTATGATTTAGAGACTAAGTTCTTGATATTTTGTGATTACGATATAACCAATGCACATAATGATTAAAAATAAAGTAGAAACATTGTACATTAATTTTATGGTTTGTTGAATATGTTGAGCATTTAACTCATTGATAGCTTCGCCCATATAAGCTCGGAATGATTGACGACCAAAATAATAGTTTATACCGCCTAGGCGAATATCTAGTGCGCCAGCTACTGTAGCTTCTGTATAACCACCATTAGGGCTAGGATGTTTTTTAGCATCACGCATCATCATTTTTAAAGCGCCTTTAGCATTTAATTTGGAATAAAAGGCTACAACTATTAATAAAAGTCCTGTTATGCGTGCGGGAATGAAATTCAAAACATCATCAATGCGGGCAGCTGTTCTGCCGAAATAAAGATATTTATCATTTTTATAGCCAATCATAGCGTCCATGGTATTGCTCATGCGGTAAAGTACAGCAAGTGGTAGTCCGCCGATAAAGAAATAAAATAAAGGCGAGATAATACCATCTACGATATTTTCCGCTACCGTTTCTACAGTGGCACGAGTGATATCTTGTTCATTCATGCGATTGGCATCGCGACTTACGATATAATTTACTTTTTTGCGAGCTTCATCAAGATTGTGATTGATTAATTCATCATAAATATCTTTGCCTGCTTTAGCTAGAGATTTTGGTGAAATCATAAAGCTTAAGATTACAGCTTGGATAAAGATATTGAGCCAACTAGGGCAATTAAATATATCAAGAAGTGTGATTATGCCATAAGTTATGCCATAGCTAAAGCTCAATAATATAGCTACTAAAATAAAGCCACAGACTAATTTTGTAGGTTCAGTAGCATTATCTTTGCGCAATAATTTATCGAGGATATCAATTAATTTTCCCATCAAAGCTACAGGATGATATTTAGAATTAGGGTCGCCAATTATGCAATCAATGACGAAGGCTAAAAAAGCAATTAAAGCTATTTCCATTACATTCAACTCACATTTTTAAAATTTTTCTATGCATATTAATTATAGAAGCTAGATATTTTAAAATCAATAAATTACTACAAAAAAATAAAGTGCTATGGTATGATAAAAGATAATCTAAAGATTTTATTATTGAGGTGAGAAAATGAGTGTAGAATTATTACATTACACAAGAGGAAAATATGTAGAAAATATTCATCGAGGCGATGCTGTTTGTGTTGGCGTTGATGGCAATATTATTGATAAAGTAGGCAATGCTCACCTACCAATGTTTTGGCGCAGTGCAGCGAAACCTTTTCAAATTATTACAGTTTGTAAAATTAGGTGGCGTTGAAAAATATAATTTAACACAACAAGAATTAGCAATACTTGCTTCTTCTCATAGCGGTGAAGATATTCATGTAGAAACAGTAAAATCTATTTTGCATAAATTAGGTTTAACTGAAGAAGTATTAAACTGTGGTTCTGCTCGTCCTATGAGTGGAAAAGCTTTCAAAGAATTAGTAAAGAATAATTTAAAACCATCAGCATTGCATAATCCTTGTTCTGGTAAACATTCAGCAATCATAGCTCTTTGTCAGTTGTTGAATATACCAGTGGAAGATTATATAAAACCAGACCATGAAGCTCAAAAAATCATTCATCAAATAGTAGCTATGTCAGCTGGTATTTCTGAAGATGAATTGGATATTGGTATTGATGGTTGTGGTGTGCCTGTATTTTATTTACCACTTGATAAAATGGCATATGCTTATGCTCGTTTGATGAATGCAGAAGAAGGAAATTGGGGCGAATACACAGAAGCTGCGATAAAAATTCGTGATGCTATGTGTGCATATCCGCAGATGGTTTCTGGAACAGGTAGAATTGATAAAGCAGTAGCAGAAGTAACAAATGAACGAGTATTGGCTAAAATTGGTGCAGATGCAGTATATTGCTTAGCTTCTCGTGAATTAAAATCTGGTATGGCTTTTAAAATCGAAGATGGAAGCTATGCAGCAGTAACTCCAATGGTAATTGCAATGCTCAAACATTTTAATTATATTAATGAAGAAGAATATAATAAATTATTGTCAATGTATCCACCTGTATTGAAAAATCATCGTGGTGATATCATTGGTGAAATTAAAGCTGTTTTTAAATAGTATTTTAAGTTAATTTGAAATCACTATTATTGTATATTCAATCGATAATAGTGATTTCTTTATTTATGTAAAAGGAATGTTGAAATGGAAAAAGCAGAGAATTTTTATTGGAAATTATTTAAATCCACATTTATTATCAGTGCTTTTACTGTGGGTGGCGGTTTTGTAATCATACCGCTATTGAAGGCAAAATATGTCGATGAATATAAATGGATAAGAGAAAAAGATGCTTTGGATTTAGTAGCTATAGCTCAATCTATGCCAGGGGTAGTGGCGATTAATTCTGCTGTAATTTTAGGATATAAAATGCGTGGCGTAAAAGGAACTTTGACAGCTTTATTAGCCACTGTATTGCCACCGCTTATCACCTTATCTTTAATTTGTATTTTTTATAATTTATTTGCTACAAATCCATATGTGAAATTGCTATTAAAAGGTATGCAATGTGGTGCTACAGCATTAATTATCAATGTAGCATATGATTTATTGAAAAAAGAATTAAAGAAAAAATATATATTATCCTTATTTATTATTTGTTTTACCTTTGGCATGAGTTTTTTTACGGATATAAATGTAATGTATTTAATCGTTATTGATGGAATTATTGGTTTAATTTTAATGAGGGATAAAAAATATAATTAAAATAATTAATTTAGTGATAGAAAAATAGCAAAGGATTTTTACTATGATTTATTTAGAATTATTTTGGAGCTTTGTTCAAGTAGGTTTATTTTGTGTTGGTGGTGGATATGCTTCCATGCCATTAATCCAAGCACAAGTAATAGATGTACATGGCTGGCTTAGCATGAGTGAATTTATAGATATTTTTACAATTTCTCAGATGACTCCTGGCCCTATTGGTATTAATGCAGCGACTTTTGTCGGCATGAAAGTAGCAGGGTTTTTAGGTGCTATTGTGGCAACATTGGGATTTGTAACGCCATCGTTTATTTTAGGTATTATTTTAGCGAAATTATTTTTTAAATATGGAAATATTGGGGTGATTAAAGGTATATTAAATGGCTTAAGAACCAGCTGTAGTAGCATTAATTTGTTCTGCTGGTATGAGTTTTATATTTTTAGCTTTGTTCAATACAGAAAAATGCCAATAAATATAGCAGATATTGATTATTTAGGTTTATTTGTATTAATTGTAGCTTTTATTGCTGTTAGAAAAAAAAAAGTGGGAATTATAAAAATTTTGGCTGGTTCTGGTGTATTAGGGCTTATTTTAGGACTAATTGGAAAATTTTAGGGGGATTTTTTAGCATAATATATTGAATTTATCAATGGTATATATTATGATTATAAATAAGATATATACATATGAAAGAGGCGAAATGAATTGGCAGCAAAAGTATTTACCGAAGAACAAAGAAAAATTCTCAGTAAAAACCCTAATGTAGAGTCAGTAGAAAAAACAAGAATTATTTATACAGAAGCATTTAAATCTTATTATGTAAAAAATTATTTAGCAGGGAAAAAACCTACAGAAATTTTTATTGAAGCAGGTTTTGACCCATCAATTTTAGGCAATAAACGCATAGAAAGAGCTTCAGCAAGATGGAGAAAATTATATGCTGATGGTCAATTAATCATAGATACTAAAGAAAATATATCAGTAGAAACAAAGGAAGAAAAATAATGAATAGTGAACCAACAAAAAAAGAAGAGGTCGTCCTCGTAAAAATCCTGTGGTAGAAACAGTAGCAGAAACAAAAAAAGAAGAATATGCAGTGGATATGCCAAAGAAAAAACGCGGTCGTCCTCGTAAAAATCCAGAAGTTGTATCACAAGTAGAAGCTACAGAAAATAAAGCAAAAACAGTTAAAAAACGTGTAAATAAAATTGCTGCTATGGCGCAAAATATAAAATTAGCTGAACCTGTGGTTAAAAAAGAAGTAAAAGAAGAAGCACCACAGAAAAAAGAAGAGGCCGTCCACCTAAAAATACACAAAAACAGTAGAAACAAAAGTGGAAACTAAGGTGGAAAAAGTAGAAACACAAGTAAAAACAAATGAACAAGTAGCAAAGAAAAAAAGAGGTCGTCCTCGTAAAATTGTACAAAATGTAGATGAAACACCAGTACAGAAAAAAGAAAATATCGAAGTAAAACCAGTAGTTAAAGCAAAAGAAGAAAGCATTTCTAAAGTAGAAAAAGTGGAAAAAGTAGAAACTGTAGCAGAAGCAAATCCAGTAGCTGCTTTAGTAAAAGCTATCAATAGACTTACACGTGAAGTAAATTCTTTAAAACGTTTAGTCGCTGGTAAAAAAGAATAAATTATTAAGATATAAATATCTTTTTATCTCTGTAGAATATATGGGGATAAAAAGATATTTTTTGGTCAAAACAGAAAAATTATTATAAAAGACTTTTATTGACCTTTAACCTTTATATTGTTATTATAAATATATTGTAAATGTGAATGTCGTTCATAATTACTTATACATATATTGAATATATAAATATTTGCTTGTATAAACTAGAATTAAAATAAGGAATAGGTGAAATAACTTGATAAGCGTAACGAAATTATTATTTGCAACAGAATATTTTGGAGACTCTCTTCGTTATACAGATAATGCTCATAAAGCAAGAAATGGCGTAAGAGAAGGCATGGGACCAGTAGTAGTTTGGAACTCTACACGTACATGTAATTTAAAATGTCGCCATTGTTATATGAGTTCTGATGCTAAAAAATATCAAAATGAATTGACTACAGCAGAAGCAAAACAATTCATTGATGATTTAGCAGATTTCAATGTGCCAGTATTATTATTTTCTGGTGGAGAACCATTAATTCGTCCAGATTTCTTTGAACTTGCAGACTATGCAGTGAAAAAAGGTGTACGTCCTACATTATCTACTAATGGTACTTTGATTACACCAGAAGTAGCTCGCAAAATCAAAGATATTGGTGTAGGTTATGTGGGCATTTCTTTAGATGGTCTTCGTGAAGTAAATGATAAATTTCGAGGAAAAGCTGGAGCTTTTGAAGCTGCTATGAATGGTATTAAAAACTGTGTAGCAGTTGACCAACGCGTAGGGCTTCGCTTCACTATCAATCATCACAATATCCAAGAATTAGAAAATATCTTTGATTTCATTGAAGAAGAAAATATCAATCGTGTGTGCTTTTATCATTTAGTATATTCTGGTCGTGGCAATCAAATGATGGATGAAGATGTAACAGCTGAAGAATCTCGCCGTGCTATGGATATAATCATTCGTCGCACTCGTGATTTTGAAGAACGTGGTTTGAAAAAAGAAATCTTGACTGTAGATAATCATTGCGATGGTGTATATATGTATTTAAAAGCACTTCAAGAAGGCAAAGATGAACTTGCTCAGCAGATTAAAAATATATCGCAATGAATGGTGGTAACCGTTCTGGTATGGCTTTTGCCGAAGTTGACCCACTTGGATATGTACATCCTGACCAATTTACACAACACCATACTTTTGGCAATGTTCGTGAACGTAAATTTGGTGATATTTGGCAAGATACAACAAATCCTATTATGGCAGGATTGAAAGATAGAAAACCATTATTAAAAGGTCGTTGCAGTAAATGCAAATTCTTAGATAATTGTAATGGTAATTTCAGAACACGTGCTGAAGCTCGCACTGGAGATTTTTGGGAATCAGACCCTTCTTGTTATTTAACTGATGAAGAAATTGGTATTACAGGAGCTGAAAAATAATGATTATTTCATGGAATACAACTAATGCTTGTAATATGTTTTGCGACCATTGTTATCGTGATGCTGGTTGTAAAGCAGATGAAGAATTAAATACGCAAGAAGCGAAAACGCTTTTAGAACAGATTGCCAAAGCTGGCTTTAAAATCATGATTTTTTCTGGTGGAGAGCCACTTATGCGCCCAGATATCGTAGAACTTGTAGAATACGCTACTAAATTAGGTCTTCGCTCTGTATTTGGTACAAATGGCACGCTTATCACAGAAGAAATGGCTTTAAAATTAAAAAATGCTGGCGCTATGGGCATGGGAATTTCTCTTGATTCCATGGATGCAGAAAAGCATAATAATTTCCGTAAATTCCCTAACGCTTGGGAAGGCGCTGTTCGTGGTATGAGAAATTGTCGTAAAGTAGGATTGCCATTTCAAATTCATACAACAGTGATGGATTGGAACCAACATGAATTGGAAGCTTTAACAGATTTTGCTGTTAAAGAAGGCGCTGTAGCTCACCATATTTTCTTTTTAGTGCCAACAGGTAGAGGAAAAAATATCGAAGCAGAAACACTTCGCGCTAAAGAATATGAAGATGTTATCACAAGAATTATGAAAAAACAGCAAGAAGTGGATATCGAATTAAAACCTACTTGCGCACCTCAATTTATGCGTATAGCTGACCAAATGGGCATGAAACTTCGTTTCCGTCGTGGCTGTTTGGCTGGAACATCTTATTGCATTATTAGCCCTCGCGGAAAAGTACAGCCATGTGCTTATTTAAATATGGAACTTGGCGATGTTCGCAAAACTCCATTTGATGAAATCTGGAAAAACAGCGAAGTATTGAATAAATTGCGTACTTTTGAATTTGAAGGCAATTGTGGTAAATGTAAATATAAATTCAGCTGTGGTGGCTGTAGAGCTAGAGCTGCTTATTATAATGATGGTAATTATATGGCAGAAGAACCATGGTGTTTATATAGTCATAAATAATAAAAGTGTTGTATATGGTCTAGGCTATATACAACACTTTTTTAGTTGATTTTTAATTTAAAATTGTATGCTCATCATTGAATTTTATAATGCGACTATGAGGTAGGGATAATAATTCTTGTTCATGCGTGGAAATTAAAATAGTTTTATTAGCTTTGATAAAATCTATGAGAAATTCTTTAAACCATTGTCTAGTCTTATTATCAAGCCCATTTAAAGGCTCATCAATCATAAGTACATCTGGATTTAGAGCTAAGATTGCAGCAAGAGCCACTTTTTTCTGTTCGCCACCACTTAGATGATAAGGTGGTCTATCTTTTGACATACTCCCCATGCCTAAAGGCAGGGGATTCTTGGATACAAACGATACTTGCCTACTAAAATAGCAGGTCTTACTATATCTCTCCAAAGAAGGTTGATGCCCCAACCTTCCATATATTTAT
>ENA-OQBG01000239-OQBG01000239.1-human-gut-metagenome-genome-assembly--contig:-NODE-239-length-10675-cov-2.165055_pt1 | contig 10675 bp, 16 predicted proteins | sample MGYA00242746_ERZ504551 | MGnify/ENA primary metagenome ERZ504551 (study PRJEB26092, sample SAMD00036289) | human gut metagenome | host: Homo sapiens | study: EMG produced TPA metagenomics assembly of... | reverse complement strand
TTCTGATCTTTTAATACTCCTTCGCAACTGTCTGGTGCCTTCAACAGCGGGCTGCCAAATAGTTGTATCCATCTTACAATATTTCATTTAACACAGACTGACCATACTCTGCCAGACTAGGTCTTCTTCTCCTGTACCGCCGCTGATTCCAAGTCCACCGATAATTGTATTTCCGGACTTCAGCGGAATACCGCCGCCGAAAATAACGATTTTTCCACCATCCAGCTTGTCAAACGCCATAAAAGGTTCCTCCGGGCTGTGCGATCTTCGAAAGTTCCATTGTAGACATCTTCACTGCCACTGCAGTATAGGCTTCTTCATTGCCACATCGAAGCTTACAAGGAATGCTCCATCCATCACATGGACCGCAACCGGATTCCTTCCGGATTGCAGACTGCGATTACCGCACGCTGCCCTCTGCGCACAGCTTCCTGCTCCAGTCTCTCGATCAGTTTCTTCGCTGTATCCAATGTTATCCTGCTCTGAATTCCCATTCGTTTAAGAACCTCCTGGATGACGGCTTCATTGATATCTGTCGTCTTTTTTAATACATCTGTATTACTGTCGGACGGTTCCGGCAATGCATCTGTATTATTATCAGACGTTTTCGCCAATGCACCCGCATGATCATCAGACAGTTCCACTGAAAGATCAGAATAATACTCTATATATCTCGCCAAAATATACAGATAATCCGAAAGGCGGTTAAGAAATCTCTTACTCTCTGTATCTGCGCCAAACTTCACGCTGACCTGTGCAAGGCAGCGCTCTGTTCTTCTGGCAACAGTACGTGCAATATCTATCTCTGCAGCCAGTCGGCTCTTTCCTGTAAGCTTCTCCGGAACAGGCTTTTCGCACAGTGCTTCCAGTTTATCTGTTTCCACCTCCAACACTGCTGTTTCCTTTTCACTGACTTTACAGTCACGATCATATGGGTTACTGACTCCCGCTGCGATCAGATCAAGATTCTTTTGAATACGTTCAAGAAGCTGAAGTATTTCTGACTGACGGAGCATACTTTTTACAAGTTCAATATGACTATTCAGTTCATCAGCCTCACCCATAAGGCGGATACGGTCATCAGACTTGGAAATATTACCGGCATGAGCCATATCTGTAATTCCTCTGTCTCCTCTTTTTGTATAAATACTCATCTCTTCTCCATCTCCTGTATCTGATTTCAGCGGCAGTCAGCATCTGCCGGAAATTATTGTCTTCATTTTCAGAATGACCATAATTTCGTATAAATCTTTATAATATCTTCTTTAGTCGGAACTCTCGGATTATTCACTGTGCAGGCATCTGCAAGTGCTGCGTCTGCCATCTTGTCAATTGCTGCAAAATATTCTTCCGGTGCAATTGTTCCCAATTCCTGAATCGTCAGCGGAATATTCATCTCTTTCTGCATAAACTGAATCCAGTTTACCAGAGAACGGACCGTCATTACTTTATTATAATTGCTCAGTCCGAGAATGTGTGCAACATTGGCGTATCTCTTTACAGCCGGAAGATACTCTTTCTGGCTCTTACTGTGCTTATTGATATCAGAATTAAATTCTACGATATGCGGAAGCAGCATAGCATTTGCCCTTCCATGCGGAATATGGAACATTGCTCCCAGCTGATGAGCCATGCTGTGAGTGATTCCAAGACCTGCTGTATTAAAGGATAAACCAGCCAGACAGGAAGCTACATGCATTTTTTTACGCGCATGCATATCACTGCCATCCAGATATGCTCTCAGCAGGAATACTCCGCAAATTTCAATGGCTTTCTCCGCAAGTGCAGAAGAGAATTCATTATGTGCAGTACTTACGTATGATTCCAGCGCATGTGTAAACACGTCCATACCAGTATCCGCTGTGATGGCCGGCGGAACACTCCTTACAAGTTCTGCATCCAGAATTGCTTCATCTGCTGTAAGGCTCTCTGAGATCAGCGGATATTTTACATGTGCTGCAGTATCGTTTACTACTGCAAAAGAAGTAACTTCTGATCCGGTACCACTTGTCGTCGGAATTGCGATCAGACCTACTTTTCCGTAATTGTTGATCTTCAGTGCAAATTCTCTGATTGCCTTGGAAGAATCAATCGCAGAACCACCACCGACTGCAACAACTGCTTCCGGCTGATATTCCAGGAACTTCTTTACCCCTTCTGCAATCTTGTCCACAGGTGCATCCGGCACAACATCATGGAAAATATCGTATTCAATACCTGCACTGTTTAAAGGAGCAGTGATCAGATTGATCATTTTACTTTGTACCACAAATGGATCTGTTATAATGAGAACCCTTTTATACGGGATCTCTTTTAATCTGTCTAATGCGTTATCCCCAAAATGGATCGCGGTTTTCATCTCAAAAGTATTCATTGTATCATACTCCTATTTTCTTTGTCAGACAGGATATAGGCATTTTACATTAAATTTCTCAAAGTGCTTCTTCCAGCGTTCTGTCGGTTCTTTGTCCGTCACTATAATATCTACTTCTTTCATGCTTCCAGCTACGGAAAACGCTGTCTGATCAAATTTAGAACTGTCAACAACCAGAATTTTCTTTCGTCCGGAACCGATCATCGCTCTCTTGGTAGAGCCAAAAGCTTCCTGAGATTCCATAATCCCCCATTCCAGATCCAGTGCCTTACACGAAAAGATAACCTTATCTACATAATAAGAACGTATGGATTCGTCTGTCTTTGATCCAAGAAAAGCCAGATATCCTTCTTTCATTACGCCTCCGGTGGAGATAATGTTCCACCCGGATACATCAGCTAACTCCAGAAGTATTTCCATGGAATTGGTAATTACGGTAAGACGTTCTTTTTCCTTTAATGCTTTCGCCACAAAAACTGCCGTAGTACTCGCATCCAGGAAAATATGATCTCCGTCTTTCACAAGGGAAGCTGCAAGTTCAGCCATTTTCTGCTTTCCTGTAACATTCTGGTTCTTACGTACATTAAAAGGCAAATCAATGCTTACATCCTCATTGATCACAGCACCGCCATAACTTTTATCGCAAGTCCTTCCTTTTCAAGTTATCCAGATCACGGCGTATGGTCTCTTCAGAGACATCATAAAGCTGGCTCAGCTCGCTGACCACCACCCGCTTTTCTGCCTGTAATTTTTCGAGAATCAGATTTCTTCTCTCCAGTGCAAGCATATCTTTGCCCCCTTTTTTTGAGAAATTTTTTTATGAGTGTTAGGGTCAGAAACTTCTTACCCCGGATATTATAAAATACTGTCGATCATTCTTCTGTCAGGATGTGCGATAACGGAAGAATCCAGGTACATACCCTTGGCAGCTACAAGTTCTTTTGCCCTGTCAATGGAAGCCTCTACCGCAGAAACTTCACCGGTGATCATCATATATGATTTTCCGCACATACCTTTGGCAATACGAAGTTCTATCAAATCTACGATCGCAGTCTTAGCTGCCTGGTCTGCTGCTTCGATAATGGAAGCTGCATCATAAGTTTCAAGAATTCCCAGCGCACTGATATCTTCTACCTGAGTAGTTCCGTAAATTGCCGGGAAAATGGATTCATGCGGATTGCCCAGCACAAAGCTGTCAATGCATTTATCCTCATATGTAGTTACTGCCGTATCAACGGCGGCCTTTACCGCACTTAAGTCACCGGTAATAATTGCAATATATTTACCAGGACATACGGTCTGTGCCTCGACGATCTCTACCTCAGATGTTTTTACCATAGCATCTGCTGCAGTAACGCCTGTAGATGTGGTTTTAAATTCAATCATTCCGATTGCTTTACTCATTTTGTGCACGTCCTTTCTACTTTACTGCAATAATAATGTAACGGTCTGTTACTTCTGTTACTTTACCGCTGACAGAAGCATGAATACCAACACTTAAGCCCTGTGCCGGCTGTGCGATCATCTGCCCTCTTGTTACCTCATCACCGGCTTTAACCACTGCCTGTGCAGGTGCTCCGATGTGCTGGCTCAATAATATCCTTACTTTCTTAACCTGTACAAGTTCTTCTTTCAGAGGAGCATCCTTGTCATATCTCGTAAGACCAAGTCGCGCCATCAGACGTTCTTCCGGAACCTTACGGTATTCTCTGGATTCCTGTACCGGTTTCGGCTGTACACCCTGCGGAGGACGGATACCTGCTTTTCTCAGACCGCCCTTCATATCTGCGAGAAGACTTCTCGGTGCAAGACTCTGCGGACATGAGTACATCTCACATACACCGCAGGAACTGCAGAAGGAAGCATCTATATATGGATTCAGGTCTCTGAAATCATTATTTGATGCAGCCCTCATAAAATTTCGCCGGATCGATCGGATGTCCCAGATTATGTCTCGGACATAAATCTGTACAGGTATTGCACTGGCAGCAGATAGATGCTGCACGTTTTAAATCTATGGAAGAAGTCCGCTGTTTCTTCGCTACAATAAGATGGTCTTTTGGAAGGACCAAAATCGCATTTGTTGTCTTTGTCACCGGATCTGAACCATTTCCGATACGCCCCATCATCGGGCCGCCTACGAAATAGACAGGATTCTTCACTGTTGTGCTGCCTGCCTGTGCTACCACTTCCTCCAGAGTACATCCCAGGGGAACTCTCACTGTAACAGGATCACTTACTTCTGCAACAACAGATACATATTTGTCTGTAACCGGCTGCTTCTCTTCCACAGCACGATATACATTGTATACAGTTTCAACGTTAAATACGGCTACTCCCTGCTCGATCGGCAGTCCTCCCGGCCGTACTACTCTTCCGGTTGCCTCATAAATAAGTACAACCTCATCTCCCATCGGATAAACTTCGTCCAGAAGATGCAGCCTCATGCCAGGAAATTCTTCAATATGCTGATTTAATGCATGAATTGTCTGTACATAAGACTTCTTAATTCCAATAATTGCTTCAGAAGCACCAACCGTCTCCTGGATCATATGGAATGTTTTCATAATTTCATATGCGTGTTTTTCCAATAACTGTCTGTGTAATTTCAGTAATGGTTCACACTCTGCACAGTTCATAAGAATGGTATTGGCCTTGTCTGTAAGCTTCATATAAGTAGGGAATCCGGCTCCGCCGGCACCTACCACACCATTCTGCTGTATAATATCCTGTAATTCTTTGATTTCCATGGCGTTACTCCAATCCTGCACCGTCATCAATAATACCGACAATTGCGGCATCTACCGGTGCTGTTTCTACGCCGCAGCCTATTCTTGCTGCGCTTCCCTGTGCCACCAATACATATTCACCAACTCCGGCTCCGATCATATCGATCGCAACCAGCTGGCTCAGGTCGCCTTTCATATGATGCACAGGCTCGATAATCATAAATTTACTTCCAATCAGCTTCTCACTCTTTCGTGTGGATACCACACTTCCTACAACTTTGCCTACGATCATATGAGCCTCCAAATTGTTTCTGATAATAATATTGGGGGCAAACACTTCTGCCCCCAATTAACGCTTAAGGGTTTCTGTTCAAAAACCTTATCGTGCAGGCACGAACGGCTTTTTGACCTTTGGCCCCCGATATTATTTAATTATTGTTACGGTAGTGCCTGTAGCAATCTTTGCTGCATTTGCTTCATCTGTATCAATATGCATTTCCAGTGTAAAGCTGTCGTCTACACGAATCTTGACCTGATTGAAGATGGTTCCTCTCTCATTATCTGCCTTTACTGATACGATATCGCCGTCCTTCACACCTGCAGCCTGTGCATCTTTCGGAGACATATGTATATGGCGCATTGCCACGATACATCCCTCTTTCAGATAAACGGCTCCTTTTGGACCTACGATTGCGATTGGTGCACTTCCTGCAACGTCTCCGGATTCGCGAACCGGAACATTCATTCCAAGCTTAATGGCATCTGTCGCAGATACCTCAACCTGTGAAGCTTTACGCACCGGTCCAAGGATTCTTACATTCTCAATGGCACGAAGTTTCAGTCCCACAATGGTAACTGTTTCATTAGAAGCAAACTGACCTCCCATCAGCTCTTTCTTCTTCGTAAGCTGATATCCGGGTCCGAACAATGCTTCTACATGTTCCTGTGTCAGGTGAATGTGTCTTGCGGAAACCCCGATGGGAACCATGAATCCATCGCCTTTTTTTTCATTCTGATTGATTGCCTGAATGACCATTCTGGTAATCAGTTCAATATTATTAGATTCCAAGAATACACCTGCTTTCTGTCAAATATGACGGATTATAACCATCCGGCAGTCTGCTGTGCAGATACCGGACAGTTACGATGGATTACTATTTTAATACAGGCAGGATTTTCTCTACATCTGTATGTGGTCTTGGGATTACGTGTGTAGCAACTAATTCACCAAGTCTGGATGCTGCTGCGCTTCCGCTTTCTACTGCTGATTTAACAGCTCCTACATCTCCACGTACCATAACTGTTACAAGTCCGGATCCGATCTTCTCTGTTCCTACTAATGCTACGTTGGCAGCCTTGCACATCTGGTCTGCTGCTTCGATTGCTGCTGTAAGTCCTCTGGTTTCTACCATTCCTAATGCTTCCTGTGCCATTTCTGCTTCCTCCTGAATCTACAAATAAATATCTGATTATATTTTAACTGATGCCCAATGGATATGCAACTGCTAATCCTTATCCAGGGCGCTGATCTTCAGCATTTTTCCGTTCCCTCTTCCGGGTTCGGGATCACATAATGCTGTACCACACCAGTCATTCTGTTTGCAACTTCCATGCCTGCTTCCACAGCCGCTGTAACATCAGTTACACTTCCTCTGAATTTAAATGCAGACAAGGAGCGGTACCGGCAGGCTGTCAGCATTGGCTGGTTTGTTTTTATCAAAAACCTCCAGGCGGACATTTGCTGCCTTACATCCGGCATCGCCTGCTACAAAGGCTGTCGCCAGCCCGAATACCTCTAAAATTCCTACAGCTTCTGCCATTTCTTTTCTCCTCTATTGCCAGGCTTATTATTTGTTGCTACTGTTCACTCCGTTCACAGCAATACTCTTTGCGGGATTATTACCGGTGAACAGTAACTATTTGTTTACAACTGCGATCTTAAGTCCTGTCATTGCCAGGTTTGTCTGAAGAGCTTCATTGATCTGCTCTAACGGGAATTTGTCTGTAATTAACTCAGACATTGGAAGACCGATTGCATTTGCTCTCTTAAGGAATCAAATGTTGTAACATAATCTCTGAGAGTGTAAACCCAGGAACCAACCAGATTGATTTCTTTGGAGCAAAGATCAAAGTGCGGGTTAATTGTAGCATCTCCACCATTGATGAAGAAACCAAGTTCGCAAAGGCCGCCGCCGTTACGGATAAATTTATAAATATTTGCATGAGCTTTTGGATTTTCCTGTACACTGGAATGCAAAATCTGCAAGGTGTCCACCCTGTGCTTCTTTTACAGCCTCTGTCAGTGCTTCGATTCCTTTGAAGTTCATGAAGTTAACGCTTGTATCTGCTCCCATTCTCTTCGCAAATTCAAGACGTTTCTCATTTCCGTCTACTGCGCAGATATGTTCTACGCCCATAGTACGAAGTACTGCAATGCAGATCAGACCGATTGGTCCGCAGCCCTGAACTACAACTCTGCTGTTGAAACGAAGGATTCCGGTTGTTTTTGCTCTCTCAACTGCATGTACAAGTACTGCACATGGCTCGATGAGGATTCGGGAATCTAGATCCAGATCACTTACATTAAAGAATGTAGTTCCGAAATTTCCACCTCTTAAGAAGATGTAATCGGAGAACCATCCGTTAAGATGTACATCATCATCCGGAAGAAGTCCATATACGTCAGCTCCACCTACGTTCTTCTTGTTCAGGTCGAACATTGTGATTTCCGGATCATCTTTAAAGATCATACAGGTAACGACTTTATCGCCAACCTTTACAGGTTTTCCTGCAGTATCTACTTTAACATTCTTACCCATAGCCACGATTTCACCTGTACCTTCATGTCCAAGTGCTACCGGGATCAGGCCAAATGGATCTCTTTTAAATTCATGTGCATCTGTACCACACACACCGCATCCTTCAACTTTAACCAGGATATCGTCATCTCCAATCGGAGGAATCGGATATTCTTTCAGTTCGAAATGTTCCTTTTCAGTTAATACAGCTACTCTGGCTGTCTTCGGGATTCCAGTTGTTGCTGCCGGTGCAGAAACTGTTGCTGCTGCCGGTGCATTTCCTGTCATGCCGGAGAGAACCTGTTTCACGATTTTCTTCTATATTTACATTATTCATGTCCATGTTCTTTCTCTCCTTAACTCATCATCTTTAACGAATGCAAAGGCTGTCTGCCATTACGCAGCGTCTTCTCTTGGTAAATGTACTTGCGCAGGTAAGACCTTCACCTGTACGGCTTGCGATTGTAAATGTACAATAGCCTTCACCGCCAAATCCTAATGCAGCATAGGATGGTGCATTCTTTACAAGGATTGCTGTATCAATTGCTTTCGCATATTTTGTAATATTATCAATATTCTTTGAATGGATATGTGCAGAATGGCGATTTCCGTGTTCTAACCATACTGCCTGTTCCACTGCATCATCAAAATCTCTTGCTCTTACTACACCAAGGATCGGCATCATAAGCTCTGTTGTGATCAGCGGATGTTCCTTCGGTCCTTCAAATACGATACAGCGGATATTTGCCGGTGCATTGCACCGATCATGGAAAGAAGTGTTCTTGCGTCACGTCCGACACATTTACGGTTCAGTTTTCCGCCTGCCAGAACTACTTCTGTAAGTTTATCCTGTTCTTCTTTAGATGCAAGATAACAATCATTCTCAGTTACAAGATAATGCATCAACTCATCTACGATAGAAGAAACTGCTACGATCTCTTTCTCTGCGATACATGGAAGATTGTTATCAAATGTACATCCGTTTACAATGTCTGTTGCCGCTTTACGGATGTCAGCTGTTTCATCAACAAGTGCCGGAGGGTTTCCTGCACCTGCACCAATGCCACGTTTGCCGGAAGAAAGAACTGCAGTTACAACTCCAGGTCCCCCGGTTGCTGCAATAAGCGGGATGTCTTTATGTTTCATCATTACATTGCTAGTTTCAAGAGTAGGTTTCTCTACAGTAACCGCAATATTATCCGGTCCGCCGGACTCTAATGATGCTTCATTCAGAAGATTGATCGCATAAATGGAAGTCTTGATTGCTGCCGGATGAGGATTAAATACAACTGTATTTCCTCCTGCAAGCATTCCCATTGTATTACATAAAATTGTTTCACTTGGATTGGTACATGGAGTAATCGCACCGATCACACCGAAAGGTCCCATTTCAATAAGAGTTAATCCTCTGTCTCCTGACCATGCAGTTGTTGTAATAACTTCTGTTCCCGGTGTCTTATCAGCTACGAGATGATGTTTGAGAATCTTATCTCCTACATTTCCCATACCGGTCTCTTCCACACCCATGCGTGCCATTACTTCTGCATTTTCTTTATTTCTTACGAATGCAGGTAATAATTTTTCTCTCTGATCCATGGACATTTTCTTTACAATAAGCTGTGATTTCTTGGCAGCTTCAATTGCATCATTCATTTCTTTAAAAATGCCATGTTTACCAGTCGGAGCGTCTGCTATCTGCATTTTTGCCATAACTTCCTGTACAATTTCCTGTACCATATTCTCATTAATTGGCATGAGACTGTCCTCCTTGATTATCTATGCTCTTATTTCATTCCTAACTGAGCCATTACTTGTTTTGTAATCTCAGCAACTAAACTGTGCATCAGATGCAGCATTATTCTCTGCCGGTTTTGAATCTCCACCTACGAAATCATACTGATATCCAGGGAATTTCTTGAATTCTCCGTCCTGACATGCTCCACCGCAGTTATGACAGTTCTTGCCGTCTTTGTTCAGGCAGAGGTTTGCCGGATGTTTACCAGCCATACCGAATTTACGACGAATTTCATAAAGTTTCTCAATGTTCTTCTCATCAAATTCCTTAGGTCCGCCAAGAACTTTTGACTGATACAGAAGCTGTGCGTAGAACTCAACAGATTCCATCTTCATGTAAGCTGCGTTTAAGTCTGTGCTCCATGTCAATGCTCCATGGTTCTCAAGAAGAACTGCATCGAAATATGGAAGGTATTTCTCAAGATTATCCGGAATCTCCATTGTAGATGGTGTACCGTATTCAGCGATCGGAACGCATCCAAGTGAGATAACTGCTTCAGGCATGATCGGCTGTGTCAGCGGAATACCTGCAATTGCAAAAGATGTTGCATAAATCGGATGAGCATGCACAACAGAACCTACGTCCGGTCTCTTCTCATAAACTCTCATATGCATTTTGATTTCAGAGGATGGTTTGAATCCCGGGTTAGCCTGGATCACATTTCCCTCTCTGTCTACTTTACAGATATACTCCGGTGTCATAAAACCTTTGGATACACCTGTAGGTGTGCAAAGAAATTCGTTGTCGTTCAGTTTTACAGAGATGTTACCATCGTTTGCAGCTACCATGTTGCGGCTGTAGATTCTTCTTCCGATGTCGCAGATCTGTTTTTTGATTTCATATTCGTTTACCTATGCTCATTTTCCTCCTTAAGGCATTGATATAGTTTTTGACGTTTCTACCTGTGATTTACACTATCGGTCATAAAAAGTCAATACATTTCCGTTGTTTTATGTTGTTTTTACGGGTTTATTTGTTG
>ENA-OQBG01000237-OQBG01000237.1-human-gut-metagenome-genome-assembly--contig:-NODE-237-length-10704-cov-4.949608_pt1 | contig 10704 bp, 11 predicted proteins | sample MGYA00242746_ERZ504551 | MGnify/ENA primary metagenome ERZ504551 (study PRJEB26092, sample SAMD00036289) | human gut metagenome | host: Homo sapiens | study: EMG produced TPA metagenomics assembly of... | reverse complement strand
CGTCAGTACACTGCGCCTCTGGGCGCGTGGCAATCTTGGGTGCCGTGGCACGCCCGGGGCTTCCTCAGACACCGCATCTCAGGCTCAATCGTCGGGCGCCGCACGCCAGGCGTGCGCCCTCCTCTTTCGCCGCGATCTGCGGCACCTGAGAAACCGAGCGGCGTTTCCAAACGCGCCGTTTTGCCCGGATGTCTTGTCGACATCCGGGCATTTTTGGTCGAATACGGGCACGATGTGGACAGATTCGCAGCTCATTGTTGCCGTCTGGTTGGAATATGGTATATTTTGCCGTAACGCGAACTGCGCTTTGCATCCCTTTTACAACGAATTCCACTACGAGCTCGTTCTTGGACAGATCAGAGCGCTCGCATTACCAACGCGAGAAGAAAGTAGAGCCGCGTGTCTGAAGAAGTGAATATCGAGAACGCGCCCGTTTTGGCCCCCGCTTCCGAGGGTGCCGCTGGCCCCGCCGCTTCCACTGCCGCTCAAGCGACAGATGTCGAGGCGATTCGTTCTACGGAGGGGGAGGGCGCGGCTGCCGCAGAAAAGGCTCCCACCAAAAAGCGCTCCACCGCCAGGAAGAGCACCACGGCAAAGAGGGCTTCTGCCAAAAAGTCCGCAAATAAAGCTTCTGCCGATGGGGAGGCTCCTACGCAGTCCGGCAGTGATGTCGAGTCGGAGCCGGCAGTGAAGCCGAAGCGCCGCGCGCGCAAGGCAAAGACCGCGGACGAGGCGGGCACCCCGGCATCTCCCGAGATCATCCAGGCTCGAGCGCTCGCTCAGGTGAGCCAGGCATCAGTGGTCCGTCGTCAGCGCCGCGCGGCGGAACGCGCGGCGGAGATGGTTGCCGGAGAGGCCCCGGTCGCGGAAGTTCCGTCTTTGTTGGAGAACCCCACCGTGCCGCTCATCGACCCCGCACTACGTCCGCATCGTCGCGGCAGGAAGCCCAAGGCGTATATTGAGGCGGAGAAAGCCGCTGCTGCGGCGCTGGCGGCCCAGCAGGCGGCATTGATGGCTGCCCGGGACGAACAGGCTGCGGCGAGCAATGAGGCGCAGCCTAAGTTCCCGCGTCCGGTGTTCAAGACGCAGAGTCCGAGGACGTGCAGACTCCGAAGGACGCCGCGCCCAAGAAGGACGCTCGCCCTGGTCGTGGCGCACGTGCAAAGAAGGCTCAGGCGCTCGATGCGCCCGCTTCCTCCGACACGGCGGACACCCAGCCCACGCCCCCACATCCGGGCGAGTCGGACGAGGCCAAGGGCAAAGACGATGCCCGTACCGATGGTAAGCAAACCCGCCGCACCCATCAGAATCGCCGTGACGCCGAACATGGCGAGCGTGATGACAAGGGTCCCAAGACTCCCTCCAAGAACGCGGAGCGCCGCGAGCGTCGCGAGCGCCAGCAGAACAACCGCAAGCAGCGCAACAACCGTTTTGCTCCCGTCGAGCCCTCGCTTAAGCGCGAGGAGCTGGCCGCCATGAAGGTGGCCGAGCTGCGCGAGAAGGCCCGCGAGCTCGAACTTGATCCGACCGGCATCAAAAAGCCTGAGCTCATCGAGGCCGTGTATGCCGCCGCCGCCCGTGCGGAGGGCTTCCGTGACATCTCGGGCATCCTCGATATCGACAATCAGGGATTCGGGTACGTCCGTGCGCACGGTTACATGCCCAGCCGTGACGACGCCTTTGTGCCCGCGCAGATGGTTCGAGCCGCTGGCCTGCGTCCCGGCGACCTAGTTGAGGGCACGCTGCGCCCCATGCGCGCAAACGACAAGCTTCCCGGCCTCGCCAAGCTTCGCTCGGTGAACGGCATGGACCCCGAGGAGGTCAAGCGTCGCCCCAAGTTCTCCGATCTCACGCCGATCTATCCCAACGAGCCGCTCAAGATGGAGCATGGTCGCGATTCCATCACGGGCCGAGCCATCGACATCGTGAGCCCCATCGGCAAGGGCCAGCGCGGCCTGATCGTCTCGCCGCCCAAGGCCGGCAAGACCACCATCCTCAAGAAGATCTGCCAGTCCATCGCCATCAACAACCCCGAGGTCCATCTCATTTGCCTGCTGGTGGATGAGCGCCCCGAGGAAGTCACGGACATGCAGCGCTCCATCAAGGGCGACGTTGTGGCGTCGACCTTCGATATGCCCGCCGAAAACCACACGCGTGTGTCCGAGCTCGTGATCGAGCGCGCCAAACGCATCGTGGAGCTCGGGGGCGACGTCGTGGTGGTACTCGACTCCATCACTCGACTCGCCCGCGCGTATAACCTCGCGGCCCCGGCGTCCGGGCGCATCCTCTCCGGCGGTGTGGATTCCGCAGCACTGTACCCGCCCAAACGCTTCCTGGGCGCGGCTCGCAATATCGAGAACGGCGGATCCCTCACGATCCTCGCTTCTGCGCTCATCGATACCGGCTCCAAGATGGACGAGGTGATTTTTGAGGAGTTCAAGGGCACGGGCAATATGGAGCTCAAGCTCGATCGCGATTTGGCCGACCGTCGCATTTTCCCGGCCATCGACCCAGTGGCATCGGGCACGCGCAACGAGGACCTGCTCGTTGACGAGCAGATGCGCCCATTCATGTGGGGCATCCGCCGGATTCTGGCGGGCATGAACAATACCGAGCGCGCCGCCGCGTCCTTCATCAAGGGCCTCAAAGGCACGAACTCCAACCAGGATTTCCTTATCCGCACCGCCAAGAAGGCTGCAGACCACGCCGACGCGCTGTAGGGGCTTTTGGGTCGCGTAGCGGGGTATACGCTTCGGGTCGTGGCTTCGCTTCGTTCCGCAAAGACGACCCTACGGTATACCCCGCCACGCGACTAAGGCCCGTACGTGGTTGTGGAATCTGCCTAGACGAAAAATCCCCTCGCAGCTCTTCCTGCCGTGAGGGGATTGCCTTGCTTACAGGATGCCCAGCACGCGCTCTGCCGCCAGAGCTGCTTTGTAGGGGAGCACGCGCGAGGCTGCGTAGTAGGCCCGCATGTCCAGGGACGGGATGCAGAGGTCTTTGCCCGCGCGTGAGGCGCGCAGGGCTGCCTTCGCAACATTCTCAGCGCTCTCGAATCCAATTGCGGTCATGGCGCGCGCGGCGACATCGTCGCCCGGTTTGTCGAGGAATTCGGTCTTCATGAATTTGGGGCACACGGCGGTCACGTGGATGTTCGCGCTGCCGAGCTCTGCGTCGAGCGAGCGCGAGAGGTCCAGAACGAACCGTTTTGCCGCCGAGTACACGGCGAGCTTCGGCTGGGGAATAAACGCCGCCACGCTCGATATGTTGATGATGCGGGAACCGGCGCGTAGATAAGGGAGGGTACGGTAGATGAGCTCGACCGGTGCCTGCATGAGCAGACGTGCCATTGCGCCGCCGTCTTTCGTGCGCTGGGAGGCGACCGAGCCAAAGATGCCGAACCCCGCATTGTTTACCAGGAGCGCGACTTCCGCGCCGGGCGTCTCGGCAAGAGCTCCCTCGATGACTTCGAACGAAGACGGATCGGTGAGGTCGAGGCAAAAGGGGCGAACGGGCGTCGAGCTCGTGCGGCGAAGCGCCTCAAGACGCTCGAGCCTCCGAGCAATGGGCCAGATCTCATCGATGTGCCCTGCCTCGCCGGCGTCTATGCGTCTGACGAGCTCTCGGCCCAAGCCGGAGCTTGCTCCCGTGACAATGGCGACTCGCAGCATATGAACTCCCTACGCATCGATATCACTTGTGCGATTTCGCATCGGCAAGGTTCTTGTTCCCGATTTCCACTTGCCAAATACACTTGAAAATACCTGCGAATTCTTACATAATCAACGAAGATCGCGACGGAAAAATGCAGATGAAACGAACCACCATCCGTTGCTTGGGGCGCACTGTGCCATCGAGCCATACCATTCATCTTTTCCATCCGACCTCAAGCCGTCGCCCGACGTAGTCTGGCGCGGTTATCTGTCATGAAACGTATGGTACCGAGGGAGTGCGCCATGGCTGAGGCAAGAATTGGATATCGTGGCAACGCGGTCGGCATCTCCGCGGGATTGGGCATTGCACTTCCGCTTGCCGCGTATGCTGTGAGCTTGCCGTTCGATGGTGTAAGCGAGGTTGTCCGCGCCGACGCCATGCCGTTCGCCGCCGGTATCGTCGCCGGTGTCGGCATGCTGGCGCTCACGGGTCATCTTCTCGACGTCCATGCCGATCGTGTCGCCGCCGAAGAGGCCGAGGCCGCGCGATTCTCGTCCATGTACGAGACGGGCGTCATCAATAGGGGTGCTTCCAATTCGCACTCCCAGACATCCTCGGCACCACGGGGCAAGCGCTTTGCCCGTAAGGCACCCCGGCCGGCGTCCCTGTGATCTCGCGCGCGGTTGATGCACTCGACGAGATGGAGGCATGGGCCGAAATCGACGCGATGTTCAAGGACGGCTCGCCTATCAGCTGTGACCCCACGCGTTCGAAGGATATGTACCAGATCGCGCTCGAGGAGTTGCGTCGTTCCGAGCGCGCTGCAGCGGCCGCCACCTCCGTCACCGCGGCCACGGCTACCGCTGCCACCGCTGCCGTTCGAGCCACGACCCCCGTCCCTCAAGCTGCCAATGCGGGTGGGTCGTTCGTCGATGATTTCGATTTGGACGAAGCCGATGCGCGCGACGAGGCCATGGCCTCCCTGTACGGTCCCTCGGTCGTCTCTCGCTCCCATGCGCCCGTGCTTCCCACCATGTCCGCGCCCGTCGTCCAATCGGCGGTCCCTGTGCGAACGGCCCAGGCTTCTAGCCCCGCTCAACAAGTACGGTCGCAGGAGGCTCCGAGCGTCCCGGTTGCCGACTACTCCGGCCATGAGGGTATGTGGGCGGCGGCGCTTGCCATCCTCGCTGACGAGAGCGTATCTGCTCTGACATCCGTCTCTTCCACACCCGCTGTTGCCGAGCCTGCCGCGACCTCAGTCATGGATGCCAGGCGCATGGCGGCCATTGCCGAAGGCAGTCATGCCACGCGCCTGCATAGCCATGTCAACTCGATCATCGAGGAGGAGTTCGACAAGGTCCCGTCCAAAAGCGTCCACAGGACCGCTCATGAGTACCTTAAGGTCATCGAGGGCGGGACGGCGGGGATGCCGGCGCTTCAGTCTGCGGAGGGGTAATTCGGCTTGTCGAACTTGTCGAGTCAGTTTCGTTCCAAGGTGAGCATTCCCTGGCTGCTGCTCACCTTGGTGTTCGTCACCTTCATATGGGGCAACTCCCTCGTTCCCGGTCAGGGGAGCGGTTCTTTAAGCTTGAGTGTCATGGAATGTGCCCATGAGGTGCTGCGCTCACTGGGGCTTCCCTATGCGTGGCTGACGAACTTCATCATTCGCAAGACTGCGCATTTTACCGAGTATCTCTTGCTCGGTCTGTTCGCATCGCAGGCGTTCGACAGGGCCGGTGCCGTGTCGCGCGCTTCCCTTGTCGCCACCGCCGTGTTTTGCGCATTCATTCCATCTATTGATGAGACGATTCAACTCTTCGTCGCCGATCGTTCCGGGCAAGTGGTCGATGTGCTCCTCGACTGCTGTGGGGCGGCAACGGGCATCGTGTTCCGGACAGCATGGATTAAGATGCGAAGAGGTCGCAACAACCCGTGTTGAGTGCGTACGAAGCGCGGGTAACCGCATTGCGCGGGATTGGGCGAAGCCGGCGGTGGGGCATGGGACGGCCATGGGGCCAATGGATTTTCACCCTCAGGCCAAGGCTCTCAAACTTTTCTTGAATTACCCCTTGCATTGAACGCCATGAGCGTGCATAATACTCTTCGCTGTGTGACAGACATGGTGGGTGTAGCTCAGTTGGCTAGAGCGACGGGTTGTGGTCCCGTAGGTCGAGGGTTCGAGTCCCTTTACCCACCCCATTCCCTTTCACATGGCAGATGCAAAGGGCGATTAGCTCAGCTGGCTAGAGCAGGGGACTCTTAATCCCAAGGTCCAGGGTTCGAATCCCTGATCGCCCACCATTGAATGTATGCTCCCGCAAGGGAGTTTTTCTTTATGTGCGTGTTCTAGCTCCTCAAATCGATTGCGTTCGGCTACATCCCATTGAATCCGGGGGATGCAGCAACGTTGATCAGGCACGCGGATGATGCATGTGCGGTGGATAATCGGGTCGATAGTGGGACCCAAGGCTCTCACGTCGTTCGCGCATGGCGCTTAGCATGGCGTGAGCGAGCTTGAGCTGCGAGGAAATGCGAATTCCCCGTGCGAGTGAGGCGTCACGGGGGATGACGCAGTCGCGGCATGCTCCGTGGAAACGTGCCTCACGCTGTAACTGCTCGATATCCTGCAGCGCATCTGCGAGACCTGCCTCGGTGCGCTGGATCATGGCGTGCGCGCTCATCGTGCGCTTCATGTCCCCCGCAATGCGGGAAGCATCCATGTCGTCGAGGGGCACTTCCGTCATGCGGATGTCTTGAAGCGCCAACTCGAGGGCGCGTGTCGCGACATGACGTATCGCGGCACCGGATTTCACGCGCTGAGCTGCCTTCGCTGCCTGTGTGCCGGCAATCCTTCCAAACACGAGTCCATTGGCGCTCGAGAGTCCTCCAATGCGATCGGCCCCGTGCATGCCTCCCGTCACCTCACCGCAGGCATAGAGACCGGGCACGCCGGTCTGAGCACATTCATCGATCTGTATCCCACCGTTTGCCGCGTGTGCGTACATGGCGACGCGCAGGTTATCCGCGGGAGTGATGCCCAGCTCGTCTTGCATCCATTGGGCGAATGTCCTCACAAATTCGGGGGCTCCCTCATGCGGGAATCGATAGCGAACAGAAAGCCCCTCGTCGCCAGCAGCGTCAATCGCCATGTCCACGAGTGCGTCGTCAAGACGGCAGGTGAAGGGTCCGTGCCCGGAGCGCATCTCAAGGAGCGCGCCGAGGTCCTCTGGCTCCCTGGGCAGCAGTTTGTTCTCGTCCTCGAACATGGCGTAGCGAAACGTCTTCTCATTGAAGACGATGCCGCGGGCGGGGTAGACCAAGCCGGGCATCATCTGCATGAATTCAATGTTGACGAGGGAGCAGCCGGCATCCATGGCGATGCCCTGGGCGGAGCTTAGGACGTCTTGGGAGGTGAGGCCTCGCTCGAATAGGCCTCCGGTTCCACCTGTCGAGAGGACGATGGCGTTGGCGATGCATCCGAAGAGTTCCTGGGCCCTTCGGTCGTAGAGGATGGCACCCACAATCGCCCTCGTTCCGTCTTCGCCGCGGGTGAGGTGCATCAGCTCGCATCGTTCGAGGACATCTATGCCGAGTTCCTCGAACGCGCGCTTTGCGGCGGCCTCGAACTCCTTTCGTGTGATGCCACGCCACAAACGGTGTTTATGGTCGAAGCAGGGTATAAAGGTTGATTCAAGGGCGCTTTCGGCGCTCTCCGGACGTTTGAGCCTCACGCCCAGCTCATCTTCGAGCCAGACGATCGACGGGTGAATACCCCGTACGAACGTCTCCACGAGCCTCTCATCGGCGACACCGCAGCCAACGCGTAAGATGGATGCGATCAGATCCGCCTCGTCGGTATCGGATTCGGGTCCGATGAGGCCGAGCCCCCATGTGCCCGGGTAGAAGCTCGATCCTCCGAATAGCGGCCCGGCGCAGGCGAGTGCCACCGATGCGCCATGGGATGCGGCTTCGATTGCGGCGCTGATGCCTGCAATGCCGCCTCCGATGACGAGGACATCGCATTTGAGTTCCATGGGGTTCTCCTATCTGCGGATTGGCCGATGATGCGCCGTTCACTAGGGTACGTGGTCGCGGTATCGTTCGGACGCGCGGGTCGGTACGCGGCAGATGCTATTGCGCGGACGGTTTGTCATACGAGTCATCTAGTCGGATATTGCATGAGATCGTCTGAATTTTAGATATATGTGTACGCGCCTCTCGTGCGCCTGAGGGCTGTCGCGCCCGTACATCGGCGGGTGCGCCCGTTGCCGTGTCCGCCTGTCCGCCGTCCATCCTCCTCCTGGAATCCTCTCCAAGAAAAAGGGCCGCCACCCGAAGGTGACGGCCCGTATTGCCGAGTCGTTGGCGTGCGTCTCGCGCGGCGCGAATGCTACTCGTTGATAGCGGCGTTCACGGCGACGGCGCAGGCGACGGTGGCACCGACCATGGGGTTGTTGCCCATGCCGATGAGGCCCATCATGTCGACGTGCGCGGGCACGGAGGAGGAGCCGGCGAACTGGGCGTCGGAGTGCATACGGCCCATGGTGTCGGTCATGCCGTAGGAGGCAGGGCCGGCGCCCATGTTGTCCGGGTGCAGGGTGCGGCCGGTACCGCCACCGGAGGCCACGGAGAAGTACTTCTTGCCGGCCTCGAGGCGCTCCTTCTTGTAGGTGCCCGCGGTGGGGTGCTGGAAGCGCGTGGGGTTGGTGGAGTTACCGGTGATGGAGATGTCCACGTTCTCGTGCCACATGATGGCAACGCCCTCGCGGACGTCGTCGGCGCCGTAGCAGTTGACGGCGGCACGGGGACCATCGGAGTAGGGGATGGTCTCGACGACCTTGAGCTCGCCCGTGAAGTAATCGAACTGGGTCTTCACATAGGTGAAGCCGTTGATGCGGGCGATGATCTGGGCGGCGTCCTTGCCCAGGCCATTCAGGATGACGCGAAGCGGCGTCTTGCGGGCCTTGTTGGCGTTGAGGGCCAGCTTGATGGCGCCCTCAGCGGCTGCGAAGGACTCGTGACCGGCGAGGAATGCGAAGCACTCGGTGTCGTCGGACAGGAGCATGGCGCCCAGGTTACCGTGGCCCAGACCGACCTTACGGTCCTCGGCGACGGAGCCGGAACGGTGAAGGCCTGGATGCCTCACCGATGATGGCGGCAGCCTCAGAAGCGCTCTTGGCGCCCTTCTTGATGGCCAGCGCGCAGCCCAGGGTGTAGGCCCACTCGGCGTTCTGGAATGCGATGGACTGGGTGTCGTGCACGATCTCGCGGGCGTTCACGCCCTTGTCGAGGCAGATCTGCTCGGCTTCCTCGAGGGAGGCGATGCCGTTCTCGGCGAGGCAGGCGTTGATCTTCTCAACGCGGCGCTCGTAACCTTCGAAAGTAACAGCCATGTTCTATCCCTCCCTTTCTACTCGTGAACCGGGAAGACGTTGGCGACCGTGTGGGTCTCCTCGTCGGTGCGCGGGTCGATGTACTTGGCGGCGTTCTCCCACTGGCCGTAGTGGCCCATGGCGCCGGCGATGGCCTCCTCGGGGGTCTTGCCGGCCTTGAGGGCGTCGGTGAACTTGCCGAGGTTCATGAACTCGAACGCGATGATCTCGTTGTTGGCGTTGAGGGCCATGCGGGTCACGTAGCCCTGGGCGAGCTCGAGGTAGCGAGCGCCCTTGGCCTTGGTGCCGAACATGGTGCCGACCTGGGAGCGCAGGCCCTTGCCGAGGTCGTCGAGGGAGGCGCCCACGGGCAGGCCGCCCTCGGAGAACGCGGTCTGGCTGCGGCCGTAGACGATCTGCAGGAAGATCTCGCGCATGGCCACGTTGATGGCATCGCAGACGAGGTCGGTGTTGAGGGCCTCGAGGATGGTCTTGCCGGGGAGGATCTCAGAAGCCATGGCGGCGGAGTGGGTCATGCCCGAGCAGCCGATGGTCTCGACGAGGGCCTCCTCGATGATGCCCTCCTTGACGTTAAGCGTGAGCTTGCACGCACCCTGCTGCGGGGCGCACCAGCCAACACCGTGCGTGAGGCCGGAGATGTCCTTGATCTCCTTGGCCTGGACCCACTGGCCCTCCTCCGGGATGGGCGCGGGGCCGTGGTATGCGCCCTGGCGACGGGGCACATGTTCTCCACTTCCTGTGAGTACTGCATGCCTCTCCTCTCTTTCGTAGTCGCTGCCGGACGCACGGTTTTGATTCCGATGGACCGGGCAAACCTGACATGCAGCTTTATTTTAACCCGAGTTGGGTCGCCTGCGAGGGAGAAGGTAAGTTGAAACGCTTTAATATGGGCGAAGCGTGGCAGGAGTGATCATGTCCGAGGGGCCGTGCCAACGAGGGACGCTATGCGTTGCGATCTTTGCAGGTGCCCGATGTGGAACCGTCTTCGTGCGCGCGCGCCTCCTTGTTCGTGCGTTTTGCAGGAACCTTGAAGGTGACACCGTCGGACTTGCGCGCGGCGTTGACTCGCGTCGGCGTGCTTGTTCGCTTGTCCGTCGGCCTGAACTTGACGCCCGCCGGCCGTTTGACCCCGCCCCAGTCACCATGTGCCACATGATGGGCGTTATGCGCGCGGCGGCTCCAGCGGTTGTAGATGCTCTCTCCTGTAGTGGAACGCATGCCCATGCAGGGGGCGGCGATGACGACGGGCAGCAGATACTCGATGGAGCGCCATATGACGAGACCTGCAGACAGATGCCATCCGAACATATTGCCAAACAGGTAGGTAAAGCCGACTTCGGCGCCGCCTGCTCCACCTGGCAGCGGAATAGCGTTAACGAGCAGCTCGACCATGGAGCCGGAGGCGAGGCAGACCAGCAGGTCGCCTCGAGGCCAAACGAGCGCAGAACGAAATAGGGCAGCGCATACATGCAGCCGAGTTGGATCAGGGTAAGGAGCTCTACGATGGGGAGCACATGCCAGTTGGATGCTGCAGAGCGGAAAGCCTGTGAAAACGTGGTGACCTGCGTGGTGAGGAAGTCGAGGTAGCGCTCATAGCGCTCCTGGTTGAGGATGTGCAGCGTGCGCCCGATCTTGAGACCGAGCGAGCCGAGTTTTT
>ENA-OQBG01000236-OQBG01000236.1-human-gut-metagenome-genome-assembly--contig:-NODE-236-length-10759-cov-1.902746_pt1 | contig 10759 bp, 15 predicted proteins | sample MGYA00242746_ERZ504551 | MGnify/ENA primary metagenome ERZ504551 (study PRJEB26092, sample SAMD00036289) | human gut metagenome | host: Homo sapiens | study: EMG produced TPA metagenomics assembly of... | reverse complement strand
GGACTTCCGCAAAGCTTTTCATGCGGCAGTCCCTTTATTTCTTTTAAGGCAAGATTAAAAATGCCCAGCAGGCAAATGGCGAAATCACCAACAGTACAGTCAGTACTCTGTATATCAGACTCCGCACCTTTTCATTTTTCACTGTTTTTGTCAGAATATTATTCCAGCCCAGCGTAACAAAGTACATCAGAGGATATAATGCAGGCATAAAGATATCTTCCCTGTGGCTGATTATCACTGTAATAAACATAATACAGAAACAGAAATACCGGAATCATAATCAGAAATACCATCATCAAATGGAAAATACCTTCTTTATTCCACTCTCGGGATATCACCTTTGTTTTAATCTTCCATCTGTCATTTCCAACTGCTTTCCGCTGTGCAACATACATTTTTTTCTCAGATCAAATGTCTCTTTTACAAAAATACACTGATGATCCCAACAGCAAAGAACAGCATATACAGTTTGCTGACCGTATATGGCATATAAATTTTCATCTGTCCAAAAGTACCGATGAAACTTACACACACTGTCAGAATCCAGTTATGATACCAGCCCGGATCCTGATAAAGGATAATATCTTTCCAGTTCCATCCCAGCTTTGCAGGCGTCGGATACAGTGAAGGTCTGTAATCCTTCTGAGCATATTTTTCCGCACATTCCGCACAGGATTTCCTTCCCAGGAAATCTCCGTTATACAAAACTGCGTTACGGATGAACCACCAGCCGCAGAGAACTAAAAGTAACTGCTGCGATCACTGCTCCTCTGCTGAAAAGGAAACGAACTCTCTGTGAAAAAGCTTCTTCTCTGCAGAGTAATACCGTAAAACAGAAGAAGAAAAAACTGCAGAGTATCCAGCCATACGCATTATAATAAGACAATGCACATACAGCCATTCCCACTGCAAGGAGTATACAGTTTTTCCATGTCCAGTCTTCTCTCAGATAAGAGGCCCATGCATACAAGATCATGGCTGCTGCCAGCAGTGCCAGTGAGTCTGTATTCACATAAGTTCCCATAAAGATTGCCTGCGGCATAAATCCTGCCAGTGCTGCAAACAGCCATCTAACTTCTCTGGAATATTTTTCTTTCGGAAACAGTTTGCCCGAAGCTTTTACAACAAAATACACTGCACCTGTGACAAACAGTACATCTGCCATACGTGCAATTTTGAACATGGAGTATCCCGGATCTGCAAAAAGCCGGGATATTCTCATAAATAATGCAGACACCATATAAGATACAACCGGATAATATGCATAGGAAATTCCCCACACTTTATTCCTGACAGCCGGATCATCTCCCCCCGGAAGAGCTCCATGGTGTTTATAAATGTAATCTGCAACATAATATCTCATCTGTTCATCCGGCCCTGAATTAAAAGGCTGTGTCATCGCCCAGGTTGTCAGCAGGATAAACGCCAGAAATACAAAAATGAAAATTTCTGTTTTTTCATTGATCTCTTTCTTTTTCTTTAACATATCTTCTTTCACATTCATTTTATAGCGATTTCATCTTCAGATTCTTTTCAGAGAAAAGTCCTGGCTCTTCAGAGTGAGATTGGGGTTATAATAAGGATCTCCGTTCTTCAGGATCTCCGGCCATTTTTTCTCAAAGGTGGCAATTTCTTTGTTAAATCGTGCCACTTTTTCCGGAGTATCCTCAAGACCTCTGGATTTGGATTCATAATGGTATAATTCCGCATATGGATTATACACGATCAGATATCCCGCCTTTCTCAGCTTCATGCAGAAATCAATATCATTAAATGCAACAGCCAGTTCCTCTGAAAGTCCTCCCACTGCATCAAATGCAGATTTCTTCACCATCATGCAGGCAGCTGTAACCGCACTGTAATCCTGTGCACAGATAATTCTGTGACAATATCCGGTGGTACCTCTCTTCTGCTGGACAAAACAGTGTCCTGCAATTCCGCCAAAACCGATCACAACACCTGCATGCTGGATCGTATCATCCTCATAATAAAGTCTTGCACCCACTGCGCCTACATCTTTACGCATGCAATAACCCAGGAGTTCTTCCAGACAGTCCGGATTAATGATCTCTGTATCATTGTTAAGCAGAAGCAGATACTCACCCTTTGCAAAAGATGCACCATAGTTATTAATGGCAGAATAGTTAAAGACTCCGTCCCAGTATACCATGCGGACCTCGGATTCTCTGCCTCCAGTTTTTTGTATATTCTAAAAGTAAGCAGAATCTGTACTGTTATTCTCTACAATAATGTACTCATAATTTTTGTACGTAGATTTCTGTTCAATGGATTCCATACATCTCTTCAGATCATCAATATGGTCTTTATTCGGAATAATAATAGAAATCAGCGGATCATGATCTCTGATAAACTTCGTTCTGTACAGCCCCAGATATTCACCCTTAAAAACCTCTGCGTGGATTCCTGTTCTCTCATAGTGAGCCTGTACTGCACGTCTTCCGGCTTCAAAGGCATAAAGCTTGCTCTCGGGATTCTCTGCTGTGGAGTCCTCATGGCAACGCCAGTGATACAGGATTTTTGGAATATGACAGATTTCTTCATCCTTTACTGCTTCCACACAGCGTAACACAAAATCATAATCCTGTGCACCGTCAAACTCACTTCGCAGCCCGCCAACTTTTTCAATTACTTTTCGTGATACCACAAACAGATGGCAGATATAATTGACCGTGCACAGCAGATCCGGATTATAGTCCGGTTTAAAATGCGGCTGAAAGAATTTATGTCCATCCATAGACATCTTATCTTCATCTGTGTAGATCACCAGTGTCTGCGGTTTCTCATTTATTGCTTTCACACATTCAAATAATGCATTCGGCGTCAGCTCATCATCATGGTCTGCAAAGGCAATGAAATCACCTGTTGCAATTTCAATGGCACTGTTGGTATTCTCTGAAATCTGAAGCGGCTCCTCATGAGAAACGTATTTAATTCTGTTATCCTTCGCTGTCAGTTCTTTTAACAATTCCGTCAGCGGTGACTGTGCGCCGCTTCCGTCAGAGAAACAAAGTTCCCAGTTTGAATAAGTCTGTTCCTGAAATGATTCTGTCAGTCTTCTGAGATATTTCTCCGGTGTCTTATACAGCGGTACTACAAAAGAAAGCTTGGGTCTGTATCCAAAGGATGTTTTTCTTCTGTTTCTCCAGTTCGTTCCTGTCCGGCAGATGATGTCTGATCCATTTCTGATAGGATGGCGGTCCCTGACGCACATTTTTAACCTTTGTCACTACCTTCTCAGCAAGAGCCGCCGCACCCTGAGATTTCCAGTAGCGGATTCCTTTTTCTACATATTTGTCTAATTTCTTTGCCAGAATATCAGCTTTTCTCAGAGGAACCACATGTACAGTTTTCTTCTCGCCTGCATAAAACACTACATACAGGCATTTTCCCGAAACGTTGGTGATCTCAGAAAAGAATCCTGTCTTTCCCGGATCCTGTGCTTCTTCAAACAGCTGGTTGACATCCACCCTGTCTGTTCTCTGGATTTCAGCGGCAACCGGCTTTTTATCCGCATCAAAGATACGGACAGTCACAGGCTTGGGTGCAATGGCCCACCCTCTGATCCGTACAGTTCCCTGTTCTGCACTCTCTTCTTCAAAATATACCTGCGGTTTATCTCTTTTTTATCCAGTTCACCGGCAGTGATGGAAACCAGACATGTTTTTTATCCGGAAACTTCTCATAGATCACAAGCTTATGATACCCCTCCAGATTTTCCGGTATCTGAACAGTTGCCGTAATCTGTATTCCCTGCATTTTCTCCGGATCTTTAAAACGTTCCAGTGCACTTACATTTTCATTTTCTTTCACAGACACCTTCAGTTTGTGCTGATCCAGATATGCCTCCATCACCGCATCTTTCGGCCAGTGTCCCTGCACAATATACTGTGTCCTGTCTGATAAATGAAATCTTTCTCTTACTACTTCAAATATTTCCTTAGGCATGTTAATCTCCGTTCTTCTCCTGTTTTCTCAGAGAACAGTCTGTGTTGTTTAATGTCAGATTGGGATTATAATAAGGATCTCCTTTCAGGAGCTCTCTTTCCCATTTTCTCCGGAAACAGTTTACTTCTCTGGAAAAACGCAGCTGTTTCTCCGGTGTATCTTCCATTCCTCTGGATTTGGATTCATAATGATACAGTTCTGCATACGGTGTGAATACAATTTTCACTCCATATTTTCTCACTTTCATACAGAGGTCAATATCATTAAATGCAACCTTCAGCTCCTCGTCAAATCCTCCAACTGCTTTAAAAACAGAAGTCTTTACCATCATGCAGGCGGCAGTGACTGCACTTATCTCCTGCACACAGCGCAGACGTCCCATATATCCTTCCGCATCCCGGGGAAGTTTACATAATACATGGGCAGCAACTCCACCAAGACCAACTACCACTCCTGCATGCTGAATGGTATCATCCGGATAATACAGTTTCGCACCGGCCATTCCCACGTCTTTTTGCTGACAAAGCTGAAGCATTTCTTCAAGCCAGCTCTCTGTAATAATCTCCACATCATTGTTAAGAAACAGCAGATACTCTCCCCGTGCCTCTCTTACTGCAAAATTATTGATCGCAGAATAATTGAATTCTTTTTTCCATGTAAGGATCCTTACATTTGGGTATCTGTTTTTCAGTGTCTCATAGTATACAAAGGTTTCTTTTTCCACACTGTTGTTCTCAACAATAATGATCTCGTAATTCTTCCATGTTGTCTTCTCTTCTATGGATGAAATACACAGTTCCAGATCATTAATGTGATCTTTACTTGGAATGATCACAGAAATCATCGGTTCGCCGGAAATAGTCAGATGGCTTCTGTACCATCCCTTCTTGTCTGCAAGTTCCGCTGTTGCAGAAACCTCTGCCCTGCGGTAATGCTCCTCCAGTGCCTTTTCTGCCTGCTTCCCAGTTTTTCTTCTCCTGTTCTTCTGTGATCAGGTTCTCTGCTTTCATGGAATGACAGAGGATCTTTGGAATATGCACAATATTCTCTGCCTGCTCACTGCATCTTAAGAGCATATCATAATCCTGTGCACCATCATATTCCGGATCAAACTTTCCGGCCTGTTCCAGAATTTCCTTCCGGATTGCCCAGAACTGTCCGATATAATTATTTTCCCTTAATCTGAACAGATTGAAATCCGGCTTGAATTCCGGCTCAGAATAATGTTTTCCGTCTGCGCTGATCTCATCTTCATCTGTATAGATCATATCCGCTTTTTTCTCTGTGATCGCTTTGACCATCTGAAAAAGTGCATCAGGTTCAGGTATGATCTCCTGACCGGCAAACAGAACATACTCTCCCATTGCAAGTTTCAGAGATGCATTAAGATTTCCCGAAATGCCGTTGTTTTCCGTAACCTTCTTGTAGGAAAGGCGGGTCTCTTTTTTATATTTTTTCCGCAGAAACTCTCCTGTTTCCTCTCCCTCACATGCATCTGCAAGACACAGCTGCCAGTTACCATAGGTCTGTTCTGTATAAGCATCGATCACACTTTTTAACCTTTGTTCATCTGTATCCGTCACCACCATCACAATACTGATCAGCGGTGAATAAGAAAAAACAGCATTTCTCTGTCTTTTTAATTCCTTTCGGAATGCGACATGATCTTTCAGCCAGTCTTCATAATCCTGATCTCCGTCCTTAAGCTGGGAATTTCTCACATAACGGATAAATCTTCCAATACCGTTTTTCTTTATATATTCCTGATTCTTCTGCCTGTTCTTCAGAGACAGCAGTTTCATCTGCTGATACAGTCCGGTATTTTCCCGTTTATTTTTTTACATTACAGTATAAATTTTCTGTACATCTTTCCCCTGAAACAGATGCAGATATTCTGATCGTTTGTATTCTCCAGATTGACAGTAATACTGAATCCCAGATTTCTTTCTCTTCTTCGGAAATCCCCTTGCCTCTTCCACGTCCGGACGTCTTTGTCTGGTGATCGTACATTCCAGAACCTTCCCATCTGTACCCTGTACAAATATCTCATCCGGCTCCAGCTGGTTTACAACCCAGCCTCTGACTGTCAGGATACTCTCCTGTGTGATCTGTTCCTCATCAATATGATATTCAATAAGACTTTCCTCACAAAAAGTCCTTCACTTCTGCAGCTGTGGCTTCCCAGATGATTTCTTTTTCATCTCCCGCTCTCAGCGCAAGCTGCAGTTTCTCATGTTCTTCTGCAAGTTTTATAATTTCCGGTATCTTTACTGTGAATCCGACATTTCCCACTTCTTTTATATCTTTGTTTCTTTTAAATCTTTGGCAACATCCGCTCTTTCACAACGTGAAGGTTCAGGAACGGAGAGTTCCTTTCCCGAGCCATAAAGAATGAAATCACATTCTGACTGATCTCTGGTTATCGCCCATCCGGTAATGGCCAGAGTATGATCTTCTTTGTCACTGTATATTTTTTTATCTACACTCCAAAGTATATTTCCCATAACTAAACCCTTTTGATGGCACGATACACTTTCCATGCCTTACTGCCTTCCACCTGATCGACCAGAGCTTTCTTCTGCGCAAGCTCCTGACTCATCTGCTCCATTGCCCTTTTCTGCTCTGCGTATACTTTCCAGAATTTCTTTTCTGTGGTTTGCCGGTCCAGGATCTCCATTTCAATCTTTATGGACTTTCTGTTCTCAGGAACAGAATCTACTATGATCTGCGGATCGTCACCGCCGAAATAGAATTCTCCGGAGGACACTTCACAGCCATCTGTGTGAAACTTTACCTGACTTTCATCTTCCCATGTCAGCTTTACAATTTTAAGTCCCTTGGACATTTCGCCCGGATCAAGGCGAAGCATTGTGGTATTCTCCGGAAGTTCAAACTCCGTCTGAATTTTCCCGTTTCTGAACAGATATCTCACAGAATCAGCCTCATTAAAGCTCTTTCCGTTATCCCAGAAAATCTGAAGCATTTCCAGAGATTCCTGTTTCTTTTCTCTGTAATAATCTTCTACTTCCACCCGGCCCGGAGAGATCTGGGCATACATATTTCTCATTGCTGCATGCTCACCCAGAATATACTGCTGGAAATTATGTTCCATCTCCACATAAACTTCTATATCTTCAGGCAGGATTCCTGCTTTCTCATAGAAATCCCGTTCTTTAAGTATTCCTCGTTTGTCATTCAGTTCCAGATAATAAAAGATCATCCTGTAAACCAGGAACTGTGAAGGTACAGGAATGCAAAGGTCCACTCATAGTCGATCACAGATACTTTATTCTCAGAGAGGATAATATTTGCAGGAACAAAATCAATATTGGATATTTCTGTACATTTCAGATCAGAACGCAGGTTTACATTTCCAAATACCCTTACAAATTCCGGTGTTTTCTCAAAGGGTTTCTTCTCATGAATATTCTTTACTTTCTGTATATAAGAGAAGAATAATTTCTCCAGTTCCTCTGTTCTGCCTTCTTCCAGAAGATGATCCAGCTTATCTTCCAGGGTGATACCTGTCAGATATTCCAGCTGCGCACAGTCACCTTTGATCCGGCAGCGGTTTACTTCAATTTCCTCTTCTTTATACATTCCGGTCAGTTCTTCGCAGATAGTTCCCAGATTCCGTACATGAGCTGCCGCTTTCTTCTGCGACGGTACTTTCTTCACAGTCAGCTGCCCATCTGCTGCTTCACTGATTTCCGTATAAATGGAGAGCTTCTGATCTCTCTCATTGGAAAACTTCACATAAACCGGTGCTGTCTGTGGCTGTTCTTTTCCGATCACAAGAAGAAAGGAATTGGCAAACTGCGGGTAAAGATCATTGCTCAAAAGTGTATTATACACCTGAGATTCCTGAAACAGATCCAGACGGAGTCTGTCAAAATTGTAGTCCCTCATATGCAGCTCTCCGCTTGCAGGGAGATGTCTGTCTGAATGAATAGTCATTGGAAATTTGTAATCCGGATATGGATAATACCAGTCGGCTTTTAAGTTTCCTGCTTCCTCCAAAATTCCATTAAATTCTTTTCTTGAAAAAGTTTTAACCCCTTTTGTTTTGGGGTATCCCTGGATCCTTCGAATAAAGTTCCAAAATGGTCCTCTGTACATCCGGCCCAGTATTTCAGTCCCAGTCTGTTCTCAATGGCCAGAATGATCTTTCCATCCGGCTTCAGATGCTTTGATATGATCCTGAGAAAGTCCACATAGGGATTCTCACTCCGGATATAGGATTCTCCATACTCAAATACACCGATCAAAGTAATATAGTCGTATTTCTCAGTAAGGTTTTTCTCGATCTCCTGAAAGTTTCCCACAAGGATCTTAAGATTATCCTGATCCTGATGTCTGTATGCATTGATCTTACTTCTTTTCATAGAAAGCTCGATGCAGGTAACTTCCTTCGCCCTTTCACAGAGAGCTCCTGTCACAGCACCACATCCGGAACCAATCTCCAGAACCTTCTCTTCTCCTGTAAAGGGAATCCAGCTCAGAATATTCTCCCTGATATGAGAAAATGATAAAGAATTGGCCAGCTCTTTCTCTCACTGATCACTCTGTTAAATTCTTCCGGTGCAAAATCTCTGGAAATTGCAAGCATTTCATCCTCTATCGCACCATCACTGTATAGATCTTTTCCCGGATAGCACGTGGTATCCAGAATTACTTTCCCGATTTTTTCTTCCATATATAGTCCTCGCGCTGATTATTTTTTCGCACTGATATTTGTCATCATAACTTTCTCAGATCTGTTCTTCGCACCGTACTTCCACCTTTGAATCCATATCATAGAATCCAACTGTATTTTTACTGGAAATAACTGTTATGTTACATGCGTCATAAAGCCTGTGGAATACCGTAAAATCTCCGTTTTTATACCCTGTACATCCAAATGACAGGAGATACTCACCGCCCTGAAGGTTCATGTTCTGTGTAAATGTTACAGTACATATATCCCCTTTTCCCGGAGTGTTCTATCTTTGCATTTTCATACATGGTATTGGTACCTGTGATTTCCGTACCCTGAATATTTTTAAATGTGTATGCCATGATCGGCTCCTGAATCTCTTCATTAAACCGGACTTTCATACGAATTTTGAAGCAGCTTCCCTTTTCAACAGTATTGGAACATCTTCCTTTATCATCAATGACTCTGAAATCTGTGATCTCAGCAATACGGCTTCCATATTCCAGCATATTGGGATTTACCTGAAAATCTCCCAGTCCTTCACTGTCCTCTGCCACAATCTGCTCTGTACCGTCAGATTCATTCTGTTTTACAGGATTCTGTCCTACCAGAAGCTGTTTGTACAGGTCAACCATCTGCTTTGGTGAACCTTCATCCATCTTTACCCCTTTGTTCAGAAGAATAACTCTGTCACAATACTTGGAAACGCTTCCAAGATCATGACTTACAAACAGGATCGTCTTTCCCTGTTTCTTAAATTCCTCAAACTTGTGATAACATTTTGCCTGAAAGAACACGTCGCCCACAGACAACGCCTCATCTACCACCAGGATCTCCGGATCAATATTGATCGCAACAGCAAAAGCCAGACGCACGAACATACCGCTGGAATAAGTCTTTACAGGCTGGTGGATAAAGTCTCCAATGTCCGCAAATTCCAGAATATCATTCAGTCTGGCATCAATCTCTTCTTTTGAAAAACCGATCATGGTTCCATTCAGGTATACATTCTCAAGACCTGAATATTCCATGTTAAATCCGGCTCCCAGTTCCAGCAGCGCGGAAATTCGTCCGTCTACCTTTACTTCCCCTGCTGTGGGAGTCAGGACACCGGTGATGATCTTTAAGATCGTGGATTTACCGGAACCGTTGGTTCCGATAATTCCCACGCATTCTCCTTCATAAATATCAAAATTTACATCATGAAGTGCATAATGCTCTTTATAAAGTTTCTTTCTGGTAAGCCCCAGCGCTTCTTTCAGTCTGTCCGAAGGCTTATCATATAATTTATACATTTTGGTGAGATCCTTCACCTGAATTACTTTCTTGTTCTCCACGTGATTTCCTTTCTGTTATGTTCCTGTGTTTTTCATCTTCTTCTGACTTATTTCACGCTTACCAGTACAGCGAAAATTAAGTTTCTGCTATATTAATATTCGCTGTACTAGTTACAGTACATCTGCAAAATGAATGCGCAGACGTTTAAATACTCCAGCTTCCGAACAGGAAACACAGAATTGTAAATATCCAGAAATAGACCGTCCATCCTGCATGTTCCCAAAACCAGGTTTTCATCAGGAATGTATCTCTGTATCCGGAAACAATATAATACATCGGATTCAGTTTCAGGATCTTCATGATCACAGGATGTCCCATCAGAGGTGAAGCCTCAACGATCCACATGATCGGAGTCAGCCAGACTCCTACCTGAAGCACAATGTTGATGATCTGGGTCAGATCTCTGAAAAAATAACGATTGCACTTGTGGCATAGGATAAGCCCAATACCAGAATGAACACACATACACTGTAATAAATAATCTGCAGATAATAGAAATCAGGAAATTTCCCATACGCTGCATACAGGATGATCGTAAACAACACAAAGAATGCATGCACAAACATAGCAGAAATGATCTTGACTACCGGAAGCACACTGATATTAAAAACGACTTTTTTACCAGATAATTGTATTCCAGCAGAGAATTTGTCCCCCCTATCAGCGCATCCTGGAAAAAGAACCATGGAACAATACCTGCTACCAGATAAAGAACAAAAGGAGCTCCCCAGATCCCCTGTTCCGGAACGAAAACCTACA
>ENA-OQBG01000235-OQBG01000235.1-human-gut-metagenome-genome-assembly--contig:-NODE-235-length-10772-cov-1.670174_pt1 | contig 10772 bp, 16 predicted proteins | sample MGYA00242746_ERZ504551 | MGnify/ENA primary metagenome ERZ504551 (study PRJEB26092, sample SAMD00036289) | human gut metagenome | host: Homo sapiens | study: EMG produced TPA metagenomics assembly of... | reverse complement strand
ATGGAGATGTTATCATGGTCGGCTCTTATGTAGTTTATGTCGCAGTCAGCGGCATGGGATTAAATCCGATTTTAGCCATCCTGCTGTCCATTATCATCTGTACACTCATGGGCGTTGTGATCGAAGGCGTTGCGTATCGACCATTGCGTAATGCAGCTTCACCTCTGGCTGTTCTGATCACAGCAATTGGTGTCAGCTACCTGCTTCAGAACGTGGCCCTTCTGATCTGGGGAGCAGATACCAAATCATTCAGTAACGTGATCAGTCTTCCATCCCTGAAACTTGCAGGTGGTTCTATCGTGATCACTGGTGTAACCATCGTAACCATTATCGGTGGTATCCTGATTATGGCAGGTCTGATGCTCTTTATCAGCAAGACAAAAACAGGGCAGGCAATGCTTGCCGTATCTGAGGATAAAGGCGCTGCCCAGTTAATGGGTATTAACGTAAACAAAACAATCTCCATTACTTTTGCAATCGGTTCCGGACTTGCAGCAATCGCAGGTGTGCTTCTCTGCTCTGCATACCCGTCTTTGACACCATATACAGGTGCTATGCCTGGTATCAAAGCATTCGTTGCAGCTGTATTTGGCGGTATCGGATCTATCCCGGGAGCCTTTATCGGAGGTGTTGTTCTGGGTATCCTGGAGATTTTTGGTAAAGCTTATATCTCTTCACAGATGGCTGATGCCATTGTATTCGGTGTTCTGATCGTAGTTCTGGTTGTGAACCTACCGGTATTCTTGGTAAGAACATTCAGGAGAAAGTGTGAGGTGGCAGACATGGAAAAGAAGAAATTAAACAAAACAACAAAAAGCAATCTCATTACATACGGAATGGTTCTTGCAGCATATCTGATCGTACAGGGAATGATCGCAGGGAATCTGCTTTCCAACCTGATGCAGGGTCTTCTGGTGCCTCTTTGTGTATATATTATCCTGGCTCTTTCCCTGAACCTAACGGTTGGTATTCTGGGTGAGTTAAGTCTTGGACATGCCGGATTTATGTGTATCGGTGCTTTCACCAGTGCAGCATTTACAAAGGCAACTATGGATACATTTACAAATGCAGGACTTCGTTTCTTCGTTGCTCTGATTATCGGAGCTGTATGTGCAGGTATCTTTGGATTCCTGATCGGTATTCCTGTACTTCGTCTGAAAGGTGACTACCTTGCTATCGTAACACTGGCATTTGGTGAGATCATTAAGAATATCATCAATGTGCTTTATGTAGGAATTGACAGCAACGGAATCCATTTTTCCATGAAAGACCAGATGTCTCTTGGAATGGAGCCTGGTGGAAAAATGATCATCAGTGGTGCCATGGGTATCACAGGTACACCGAGACAGTCAACCTTTACTATAGGTGTGATTCTGATCCTGGTTACTTTATTCGTAGTTCTGAACCTGATCAATTCCAGAGACGGACGTGCGATCATGGCAATCCGTGATAACCGTATTGCAGCGGAATCAATTGGTATTGATATCACAAAGTATAAACTGAAAGCATTTGCAATCTCAGCAGCATTAGCCGGTATCGGCGGTGTGCTTTATGCTCATAATCTTGCAACTTTAACAGCACTTCCGAAGAACTTCGGTTATAACATGTCTATCATGTTCCTGGTATTCGTAGTTCTCGGTGGAATTGGAAATATGCGTGGTTCTATTATTGCGGCAGTGATTCTGAACCTTCTTCCTGAGCTTCTGCGTGGACTCAGTGATTACCGTATGCTGTTCTATGCAATCGTGCTGATCGTAATGATGCTGATCAACTGGGCACCTAAGGCAATCGAGATGAGAGAGCGTCTTTTCAGTAAATTTAAGAAAAAGGAGGCATAAGCTATGGCATTGCTGGAAGTAAATCATTTAAATATTTCATTCGGCGGTCTTCATGCAGTGGATGATTTCCATGTCTCCATCGAGAAAGGACAGCTTTATGGTCTGATCGGTCCGAATGGTGCCGGTAAGACTACAATCTTTAACCTTCTTACAGGTGTGTATAAGCCGGACGAGGGAATCATCAATCTGGACGGACAGGATATCACCGGAAAGAGTACCATTGATATCAACAAGGCAGGAATCGCCAGAACATTCCAGAATATCCGTCTGTTCCATCAGATGAGTGTGCTGGACAATGTAAAGGCAGGACTTCACAATCATGATAAATACAGCCTTTTTACAAGTATTGTACATACTCCGAAATACTTTAAGGTTGAGAAAACCATGAATGAGGAAGCAATGAAGCTTCTTAAAGTGTTTGATCTGGACAAAGAGGCAGATATCCTTGCATCCAACCTTCCTTATGGTAAACAGAGAAAGCTGGAGATTGCCAGAGCACTGGCAACAAAGCCGAAGCTTCTTCTTCTGGATGAGCCGGCTGCAGGTATGAACCCCAATGAAACTGAGGAACTGATGGATACCATTCGTTTTGTTCGTGATAACTTTGATATGACCATTCTTCTGATCGAGCATGATATGAAGCTGGTTTCAGGTATCTGTGAGGAGCTGACTGTACTGAACTTCGGTCATGTTCTGAGACAGGGCAAGACTTCAGAGGTGCTCCATGATCCGGAAGTTATCAAGGCATATCTTGGAGAATAGGAGGAGAGACAGATGGCATTACTGGAAGTACAGGACATACAGGTTTATTATGGAATGATTCAGGCATTGAAGGGTGTTTCTTTCTCTGTAAATGAAGGTGAAGTTATTGCTCTGATCGGTGCCAATGGTGCCGGTAAAACTACTACCCTGCATACAGTGACAGGGCTTCTTCGTGCAAAATCAGGACATATTATTTATGACGGACAGGATATCACAAAGGTTCCGCCTCACAAGATCGTAACAATGGGTATGGCACATGTTCCGGAAGGAAGACGTGTGTTTGCAAATATGACGGTTCTTCAGAATCTGAAGATGGGTGCTTTTACAAGATCTGATAAAAATGAGATTGATGCGACCATTGAGAAAGTATATAAACGTTTTCCGCGTCTGAAGGAACGTCAGAATCAGACTGCAGGTACCTTAAGTGGTGGTGAGCAGCAGATGCTCGCCATGGGACGTGCGCTGATGAGCCAGCCGAAGATCATTCTGATGGACGAGCCGTCCATGGGCCTTTCACCGATCTTTGTAAATGAGATCTTTGATATCATTAAAGAGGTAAGTGAGAGTGGAACAACGGTTCTTCTGGTTGAGCAGAATGCGAAGAAGGCTCTTTCTATTGCTGACAGAGCTTATGTCCTTGAGACCGGAAGGATTACACTGGAAGGTAAGGCAAGTGATCTTCTTCATGATGAATCTGTTCAGAAAGCTTATCTTGGAGAGTAAACAGGAGGGATTTTATGGAGAATTTTGTAATTACCATTGCGAGACAGTATGGAAGCGGCGGACGTACCGTCGGTAAGATGCTGGCAGAGAAACTGGGAGTTTCTTTCTATGACAAGCAGATCATTCAGATGGCTTCTGATGAGAGCGGGATTGATGTGAAGCTTTTTGGACAGGTGGAAGAAGGCTCCAGTGTGAAGGCATCTCTGTTTAATAAGACAGGGTTATATAAAGGAGATCTGATCGCACCGGATCAGAAGGGGTTTGTTTCTGATGAGAATATTTTTAATTATCAGGCGAAGATTGCAACGGATCTGGCAGAGAAGGAATCCTGTGTGATCGTTGGGCGTGTGTGAATATGTGTTTAAGGACAGACCGAATACTTGAGAGTGTTTGTTGCATGCACCCTGGGAGTTTCGTGTGGAGAAGTCCAGAAGAGAAGATCAGCGGCAGTGATGAGGAGATTGAGAAGTTTCTTCGTAGGGATGATAAGAGAAAGCAGGATTATTATCGTAAATTTGCCGGTGGGGACTGGAGTGATGCGACGAATTATGATCTGTGTCTGAATGCAGGAAAGCTTGGATTTGAGAAGTGTGTGGATGCGATTTTGGCGCAGATGAACGTTATGGGAATTAAATGATGAAAAGGGCAGTCTCTCTTTGGAGGCTGCCCTTTTTGGGATTAAGACTGGGATTTGATTTTGTTTTGGTATTCTTTTAAGGTTTTCTCGTAGCCCATTTCTGAGAGTTCGTAGAAGTGTTCTCCCTGGATTTCGGTGGGGAGGTATTGTTGGTGTACGTAGTGGTTTGGGTAGTCGTGGGCGTATTCGTAACCGATGCCGTGGCCCAGTTTTTCGTGGCCGCCGTAGTGGGCGTCCTGGAGGTGTGGCGGGACTGTGGTTTTTGTGCGTTTGACGGAGTCCATGGCAGCGAAGATGGCGTTGACTGCGGAGTTGCTTTGGGGCGCAGGCCATGTAGGTGACTGCCTGGGAGAGGATGATCTGGGACTCGGGCATTCCTACGCGTTCTACTGCCTGGGCTGCGGCGACTGCTACGCAGAGGGCCTGTGGATCGGCGTTTCCGATGTCTTCGGAGGCGAGGATCATGATTCTTCGGGCTATGAATTTGACGTCTTCTCCGGCGTAGAGCATTTTTGCAAGGTAGTAGACTGCTGCGTCAGGGTCTGAGCCACGCATGCTTTTGATGAAGGCGGAGATGATGTCGTAGTGGTTGTCTCCGTTTTTGTCGTAGCGGACGACGCGTTTCTGGATGCACTGAGATGCCACATCCAGGGTGATGTGGATGAGACCGTCTTCGCTACGGGGGGTAGTGAGGATGCCCAGTTCGATGGCATTGAGGGCATTTCTGGCGTCGCCGCCTGCCATGTCTGCAAGGAAGTCGAGGGCGTCTTCATCTATCCGGGCTTTATAGTTTCCCATTCCTTTGTTTTGTCGTTGACTGCGCGAAGGATGAGTTCTTTGACTTCGGAGATCTCCAGGGATTTCAGTTCGAAGATGATGGAACGGGAGATTAAAGCAGCGTTGACTTCGAAGTATGGATTCTCTGTTGTGGCACCGATGAGGATGATGGTTCCGTCTTCTACGAATGGGAGGAGATAGTCCTGCTGGCCTTTGTTGAAGCGGTGGATCTCGTCTATGAAGAGGATTGTTTTTTGCCGTACATACCCAGGTTTTGCTGGGCTTCTTTTACAACTGCTTCCATATCTTTTTTGCCTGCTACAGTGGCATTGATCTGGGTGAATTCTGCACTGGTAGTGTTGGCGATTACTTTTGCCAGGGTGGTCTTGCCGGTTCCGGGAGGGCCGTAGAAGATGACGGAGGTCAGTTTGTCAGCTTTGATAGCCCTGTATAATAAGGTGTTTTTTCCGATGATGTGTTGCTGTCCTACAACTTCATCCAGAGTTGTGGGGCGTAGTCTGGATGCCAGAGGGGATTCCTGGTCCAGGGTTTTGATTTGGCGTATTCAAATAAATCCATAGTTTTTTCTCCATAGAATCTGATGATAAAACAGTCACATTTCATTTCGTGTTTATAGTAACATAAAACATTTCTGACAAATTATAGCAAGTCTCTTAATCAATATACATTATTTACGAGGAGTGCTATAGAACGTATATTTGTTTTAGTATAACGTATCCCTGTTTTTTTGTAAAAGATTAGGAAATAAAAAGGAAGAGCATTATAAGAGCTCTTCCATTATTTTACCGTATATTTCCTGGTAATGTGTGGACCATTTTTTACAGATCGACTGTGCTGCCTCAAGGTTAGGAGCTGCGATGTTCAGGTCGATGAGGGAGTTGCCCTTTTCGATGAGCTGGCATCTTACAGAATAGGTTCCCTGTTTGGTGATGTAATAATCGGCAGGAGTGACGATTCGCTCCTGGGCTTTGAAGCCGGTAGATTTCAGGTATTCTCTGACTTCCTGTTTGATCTCAGGAGAGAGATCTTTCTGGAAAAAGGAGAGAGTCTTTATGCCATCTTCGGTAATCCGGTAATGGGAGACATTGGAACGGGTGTCCATGGTGATCAGTTCTGCCTCTACCAGTTCTGAGATTGCCTGCTGGAGATGGAAATAGTTTGTATATTCCCGGTCCAGGATAAATTCCGAAATCTGCGAATTTGTCAGGGTATTTTCGGTATTCTGAAGCATGTATAACACGATTAATTTGTAAACTGTGAATGGTGTTGCCATTTTATCCCTCCTTTGCATAGAGTAGCAGAGAATCTTTTAGTGTGAAAACAGTCTTCCCTGGTAGCTTTGTTCTTCTTTCATCCTGTGATGCAGCATATTTAATACCTCACGTTTACGGCTTGCCCACAGTGGTGCGATCAGCAGATCTTTGGGGCCGTCGCCTGTGATGCGGTGTATAACCATATCCGGTCTGAGATGTTCCAGACAGTTTATAAGGAGAGAGATGTATTCATCCCGTTCGTAAGTCTGAAACAGTCCTTTCTCGTAATCTGCTGCCAGATCAGTGCCGCGAAGCACATGAAGTAACTGCAGTTTGATTCCCTGAATATCCATATGGTTGAGGTATTCCATAGTTTCCAGAATATCTGCTGTGTTTTCACCGGGCAATCCGAGGATTGTATGCACGATTACTTCGATATTTTTCTTTTTCGCAGGTGTTTTTACGGCATTATCAAAAAACGCAGAGAGGATATCCCCCTTCGGATATACCTGGCAGTGGACTCATGGATCGTCTGAAGTCCAAGTTCAATCCAGACAGGTTTCTGTTTATTTAACCGGGACAAAAGTGTCACGATTTCAGGACTGAGGCAGTCTGGTCTGGTGCCGATGGAAAGAGCAACTATCTTTGGATGAGAGATTGCTTCTGTAAAAATTTTCTCCAGATATTCCACAGGTGCGTAGGTATTTGTGTACGCCTGGAAATAGGCAATATATTTATGAATCGGACGTTTCTGTGAAAGGATACTGATCTGGCTTTCTATCTGGTCAGTGATGGAAAGTGCAGCATCTGCAGCGAAATCTCCGCTTCCTCCTGCGCTGCAGAAGATGCAGCCGCGGGTTCCAATCTTACCGTCTCTGTTGGGACAGGACATGCCGCCATTTAGCGTGACCTTATAAACCTTTTCTCCAAACCGCTCTCTCAGCATATAGTCCAGAGAGTGGTATGGTTTCTCTCCCCATTTGGTCATACTGTGTGATCATTTTCTGCTGATGAAGTTTCAGCAGAGTTTCCGTTCTGAAGGTCTGTATCCTGGGTATCTGTATCAGCCGGAATATAATTATCAAAAATCTTTACCAGAAAATGTCCGTTGATAAATGCCTCCAGTGCAAATCCAAACATGCACAGAAGCATGATGGCCATGGACTGTATGCGGAAACTTTTAATAAAAAACACGCCTGCAGGTAACAGAGTGATGACTGCCATCAGGACTGTATACGGAAGATGACGGATAGCCATCAGGAATGCATTGCGGAAGGTGTTTTTGATGGAGTTGTAGAATTTGGCAAGCACCGGATAAATATACAGAAATACCATCATATAAAGGATACCAAATGCAAAGAAAAACGATATACAGTACCTGAGACATTGTTCCGTCGATATTGCCTACAATACGCAGATCCATGTAAAGGATAGCTGCAACTGCAAGCATGATAAGATTGATGACAGTTGCCTGTTTGAAGTTCTGCTTAAAGGATTTGAAGAAGCTTCTGATAATATAAGATTCTTCGTTACGTGCCATTTTCAGTGTGACATAGTGGAGTGCAGTCAGTGACGCACCAATAGTCACGATTGGCAGACAACAGATCAGAAAGACCACATTAAGCATAATAAGATCAGCCACGCGTCCCATGACGGTGAAGAATTTGTTGTCCATGTTAAATAGTCTGTCCATTCGTTTAATTACTCCTTTTGTATATAATGATGTACAGCATACTCTGCGGATAATCCTGCTACAGAGAAATCTGTACAAGCTTTGTATAACAGTATAACGAATCAGGCAGGAAAAAGCAAATCTTTTATGTGAGCAGGAGCTGGTCTGCAGTGACAAAAACATAGCCTTTTTCAGTAAAAAGATCAGCGATTTTCAGGGCTGCATCCACAGATGTCTGATAGCCGTCATGCATCAGGATGATAGAACCGTCATGAACCTGTGTCTGGGCGATAGACAGGATAGAATCGATGTTTTTGCTTTTCCAGTCCAGGGTATCTACATCCCAGAATACGGGAAGCATGGTGACAGAAAGTTCCATATCCTTGATCCATGCGCCGAAAGGCGGTCGTACATAAGAAGGGTAAATTCCGGAAGCTTCATAGATTCTGTTATTTGTTTTTTCAATTTCCAGTCTGGCTTTCTCCGCCGGTATCTTGTCAAGCTGTACATGATCCCAGGTGTGATTTCCGATAAGATGTCCGTCTTTTCGCATTTGCAGGAGTATGTCTTCGTTTCCTTCAATGTTCTCGCCTATCAGAAAGAAAGATGCCCGGATGTTTTCTTTTTTTTAATCCATCCAGAAGTATGGGGGTATACCGGGCATTGGGACCGTCATCAAAGGTCAATGCGATTCTGGGAGATTCTTCAACGGGAATCCCGGCAATGGTGTCAGTTGAAAAATTCTCCAAAGCTGTAGCTTTTGCAGATGCCTGTTTTACAAGGGAAAGCATACCGGGACCTGCCAGTGAAGTAAGGAACTGTGTGCGTCTGTCAGCAGAAGAAAAGAGCAGGAAAAAAATCATGCATAATATTCCAAAAAATATTAAAGTCCGCTTCATGCAAAGATACTCCTCATAAAAATATCTCTCTGATTCCGGAACACAGAGTATGAATATCTGTGTCAGAACGAAAGAAACAGCAGGTGGCAGATGTAATCATTACAGTATATGAAAAATAAAGCAATTCATACCGATTTATTGTATAATAGATTCTGCAAAATATCGAAGAAAGAATTTACGGAGATTGAAGATGAAAAAGAAACGGACAAAACTGCTGGTTTTCTTTGCACTGGCAGGAATTTTAGTGCTTTTTTATATGATAGGAGAGTCTTATTGCGAGGGACTGTCCGGGGGGAGTAGTCTGAAAGAGAAGAATGAAGTTATGTGTAGATATAAATACGATATGATCGTAGACAGTCCGAATTCTTCTTTCTGGCAAGCGGTTTATGATTGTGCACAGGAATGGGCGCAGAAGAATGATGCAATTCTTGAACTGAGATGCGAGTGGAAGAGAGAGCATTACAGTAAGCTTGATTATATGAATATGAGTATTGCTTCAAATTCAGATGGGATTATCCTGCAGTACAGTGGGGAGCAGGGACTGGAAGAGAAGATAAATGAGGCTGTTCAGAAAGGAATTCCGGTTGTTACTGTAATGGGAGATGCAGTTCACAGCAAGCGTCAGAGTTTCGTGGGTGTCAGTGATTATCAGCTTGGAAGTGTCTATGGCGAAAAGGTAGCGGAATATGTGACTGAGGATACGGAAGTATTCTTATTCTGTTGAAGAAAATATTGATGATATGAACCAGAGCCAGATATATACACAGATCAGCAATGCAGCCCAGGCAAAGGCAGGCTCTTTGCAAAATATCCAGATAACAGGAAAAAATCTTCGCTTAACCGGAACCTTTGAGACAGAAGAAGCGGTAACAGATATTTTTCAGCAGAGAGATAAAGTACCCGATATTCTTGTGTGTATGGATGAAGAGACTACAGAATGTGCACGTCAGGCAGTGCTGGACTTTAATCTTGCAGGAAAGGTTACAATCATAGGATATTACAGTTCCGAAGATATTCTTACAGCAGTGGAAAAGGGAGTAATCTCTGTTACCTGTGATGTGGATACAGAGCAGCTTGGCAGATACAGTATAGAAGCTCTGACAGCATATCAGAAGGATGGAAGGACCAATTCCTATTATAATGTAGATATTAATTTCCTGGACAAAATGCAGTACGGGAAATGAGAAGGAAGGGGGTGTCCGGATGAAGCAGCTGCGCTGGAAAGATTTTTCACTGGTCAGTAAAATCGTTATAGAGGTGGGTATGATCGCTGTCCTTCTTTTTGCCATGAATATGCTTTTTATGTGCGGATCAATAATTCCATGCAAAAGATGGATAATGTTTATGCCAGTAATGCAGAGCTTACCGAACTTTCACAGGTATTTGAGAAAGTACAGGATAATATGTATAAGTATCTTAAGGTTAAGAATTCTCAGACACTTCTTGATTATTATCAGAATGAGGCAAAATACAGAAATGAACTTGAGAAACTTAATGAAGATAATATCAATGATCCCGTAAAGCTTCTGGAACGGAATATCCGGAAAATGTCGGAAACATATCTGGACTGTACTGCGGAAACGGTAGCTGCCAAACGAGGAAGGAACGTTGAGCAGTATAAGCGTAAATATGATGATGCAACAAAGCTTTACAGATATATCCAGTCATCTATTGACGAACTGAATAACCTGATGTTTCAGGAGAACTCCAGTACTTATGCAGTACTTCGTGCAGTGATGAGATATCTGGAGATAAGCAATTCAGTTATTATGATCATAATTGTAGCCGGTGGAATGCTTCTGCTCATCCAGGCCACCAGAAATATGTTTGTTCCCCTTTCCAATATGGCAGAGACAGCACAACTGGTAGGTCAGGGAAATTTCCATGTAAAGATGCACGATACAGATGCACAGGATGAACTGGGAACAGTAACCAGAGCGTTTAATACAATGGTAGAGAATCTTGATCTGTATATGGCAAGGACGAAAGCAAGTATGGAGAAAGAGCAGCAGATGATGGAGAGGGAGCTTCTTATGGAAAATCATCTGAAAGAAGCACAGCTGAAATATCTTCAGTCACAGATCAATCCGCACTTTCTGTTTAATTCCCTGAATGCAGGAGCACAGCTTGCAATGATGGAGGATGCAGAGCAGACCGGGATTTTTGTAGAGAAAATGGCGGATTTTTTTC
>ENA-OQBG01000234-OQBG01000234.1-human-gut-metagenome-genome-assembly--contig:-NODE-234-length-10775-cov-2.027047_pt1 | contig 10775 bp, 11 predicted proteins | sample MGYA00242746_ERZ504551 | MGnify/ENA primary metagenome ERZ504551 (study PRJEB26092, sample SAMD00036289) | human gut metagenome | host: Homo sapiens | study: EMG produced TPA metagenomics assembly of... | reverse complement strand
TCTATGGAATCGGATTGAGCTTCTGGGAGAAATACACGGGCAAAGCTTTATTCTATGCAGTCGGAAGAGACTGGGGGCAGGGATGTTACGTTGCAAACAGCGGGCTGGTACTTTTTTATCTCGGCATTATGTTTTGTTCCGAGTTTCCCGGTGAAGGGATATGCAGGAATCCTCTGCTGTGTATTGATAGCATGTCTGCTGAATATGGTACTGAGAGGATTTATGAATCTTTTGCAGAGCAGAAGAGAGACCAGACTTTTATGGGAGATTGGAACGGTAGATACCAAAATCAACTGGAAGGGAAAAGGATATCTGTGTGGACATCATATGAAAGTAAGAGTACAGGGATCTGAGAAAGGAACGGAGATCCCGGCAGGAGCACCGGTGATGGTTGTCGGAATGGAGGGATTTAAGCCGGTGGTGGCGCAGGTATAAAGAGAGAGACGTTAGATCTTGGATAGTAAGCGTATATGAAGAGAGACGTTAGATCTCGGATAATAAGCGTGTATGAAAAATGAGAGGCAAAAGTTATGAATAAGACGGAAAAGCGAATGAAGATATTCACGCTGATCATGCAGGTGATCATCCAGGCAGTGCTATTATTTCCGTGGATGAACATGGGGACATGGAAATGCAATGTACCGGGATATCTGATAAAATTGGCTGCTTCGGGCGATGGGATGAGTTACATAAAGAAAAGTCTGAAGCCTTTGGGAGTACTGGACGGTGCAGATGAACAGATGATGGTTCAGATACTGATGCTGTTCATCTGTGAACTGGTAATGGTACTGGTAATCCAGGTGATAGGAATTGTGAATCTGATACTGGCTTTAGGCAATCACCATAAACTGCTTCTGGATATCATGTCACTGATCGCAGGATGTATGATATCATTTCTTGGGGCAGATGTGGCAGTATTTTCAGATCCGCTGTCACAGGTGTATCCATTTTTACTGGTAGTGCTTCTGGTGATCAATTTGATCGGTGCGAAGCTGATTGATTCGTGGCAGGAAGAGAAAAAGATACAGGAAGAAGTTAAAGCCAGAGAGAAAAATTACAAAGAAGAAAAGAAAAAGCATCTGGAATTTTCGGGGAAGTATCCGAAAGGATTCTATACGGCCCTGTGGAAGAATTTTAAAAGTTCAAAAAGAGATTTTATTGTTTACGTAAGTATGAACCTGCTTCCGGCGACGTTGATATTTTCCGGAGTCGGAATGGCACAGATGCTGGCACCATTTAATAAAGAAGGAAATATACTGACGGGGCATGGAATCACGGCAATTCTGCTGGAATTCCTGATCGTGAGTCTGATCGCATCGCTGATGCTGATGATCACGAATCTGTTGTCATATTTCAGAAAACGGATGAGAAATTACAGTATATTTTCTACTCTGGGAATGCGGAAGTCTACACTTTATGAAGTGCTTGGAGCAGAGATTGTGGCTGGAATTCTGGGAATGCTGATCGGGGAGCCTGCATCGGAAGTGTGATCCTGTGTATCATCCGCAGAATTTTCATGGCAAGATCCGGAGTGGGAGCACAGCCGGCGAAGATTACAGGATTCACATATTTGATCGCAAGTCTTATCATGATCGGAATATCCGGGATTGGACTGATGATCCTGCGGGATTTCTTCCTGTACAGGGACACTAAAAAAATGCAGCTGGGCGATGTGGAAAAGGAGAAGATGCCGGAAAAACGGATCGGTCTGTGGCTTACAATTGGCCTGGTCATTGTGGTATTTGGAATAGTGAATTTCGGAATGCGGAAGAATGCCGAAGGGTTACGGATACTTTTATTTATCTTCCTGGGCATTTATCTGGCGGAAAAGTTTGGATTTGGATTGTTCCTGAAAGTGCGGAAGCATAAAAAGAGTTATTATGCAAAGTTGATCCCATATAATTCGTTTTATTACCGTTTCAAGAGTACATTCCGTTATGTGTACGTGATCAGTCTTATACCGGTACTGATATTGTTCTTATTTGGAAAAGATATGATCTCAGCGAAGATCGCGCAAAAGCCGGAAGGACTGTTCCCGTATGATTTTGTATGTATGGCAACGGAAGCGGATGAGACATTCTGGAAACAGCTGCAGGAAAAATATGACGTGAAATTCCAGGAGTATCCGATGGTACGCGTGACGAATGTGGATAATTCGGAAAAGCTGGATGATGCCAGAGCAGTGATCATGCCGCAGGGACAGCATATAGGCATATCGGAGACGACGTATAAAGAACTGAATAAGGCACTTGGAAAGAAAAGTGAAAAATGAATCTATCTGCTGACGGAAAGGAAATCTATATTATTTATCAACAGGATAAGAGTACGAAGGCACATCCACTGGATTACCTGAATTCGAGAAAAGAGCCGTACCTGCACATCGGACAGCCGATAGAATCTTATGGATTTCTTGATCGGGAAAAGATCTATCCAACACGAACCGTAAAGGGTGAAAAGACGGATATCCTGACAGGTGCATTTCGGCAGGGAAGTGAGGAGAATCTGGTTGTATTTTCGGATGAATATTTTGAAAAGGTTCAGGACGACTGGAAGAAATATAATTGGATCACCGGAGATCCGGTTGAGGAGGGTGAAGCAGAAGAAGGAGTGACGATCCATCACTGGCCGACAAAGCTTGTCCTTTTGAATGTGAAAAATGTAGATTATCAGAAGATAGAAAAAGAGCTCCAGGCTTTTCGGAAGGTACATAAAGAGGATGAAAGATTTGACAAGGATGTATTATCCTGCTATTCCAAACGTACAACGATGGAACAGATTGAAAGCGAACGCTTTATGACAACGGTAGTAGATATATTTATCATGGGAGCATTTCTGCTGGGAAGCGTTCTGGTCATTTACTTGAATATGAATCTGAGATGACGGACAAGAAGAAGCGGAATCATTTCTTAACCTGTATTGGAATGAGCTCGAAAGAAAGAGAAAAGCTGATCCGGACAGAGACGGGAATCTTTTTCTGGATCCCGGCAGCAGTTGCGGTTGTTATGGTGCCGGTGTTAACCGGGGAGATATGGAACATGCGGGAATATACGAAGGCTGACTGTGTACATTATCTGCGATATCTGTTGATCTTTGCAGTTATATATCTTGTAGTGCAGGGCATCGGTGTAAAGGTGATTGAGCAGTATACAATAAGAAAGGTAGAAGGAAAGCATGAAAGAAATATTAAAGGTAAATAACCTGATCAAGAAATTTCCAAAAGCCGGTGGGGAGATTGATGATGCGGATGCGATTTCGGTACTGAAAGGCATTAACTTTGATGTAGAACAGGGAGAATACGTCGGAATTATGGGAAAATCCGGCTGTGGAAAGACAACACTTCTGAAGATCCTGGGATTTATGGATCAGCAGACGGACGGAGATGTGATCTTTGACGGTGCGAATACGAATGAGCTGTGGAAAGAAGAACTTACGGATATCAGACGTAGAAAGATCGGATTTGTATTCCAGGATTTTAATCTGATGGACAGTCTTTCGGTAAAAGAAAATATCATGCTTCCGGTATTGCTGGATAAAAAGGAACAGAAAGAATGTGAAGAGAAAGCGGAAACATTGGAAAAGCAGTTTGGGATTGAACATCTTCAGGAAAAGAATCCTTATGAACTGTCCGGCGGTGAGCGGCAGAGAGTGGCAATCTGCAGGGCGCTGATCAATGATCCGAGTATCATATTTGCAGATGAGCCGACGGGAAACCTCGACTCAAAATCCGGAAAAGTTGTTGCGGAGGAATTCCGGAAAATCAATGAGGAGTTAGGGAAGACCCTTCTGATGGTAACGCATGATCCACAGATGGCAAGCCGGTGTAAGAGAGTGATATTTCTGAAAGACGGATATGTGATGAATGATGTGAGAAAAGAGGGCACGGAAGAAGAATTTTACAGAACGATCATTGGGGAGATGGAGAAGTTTTAAGATGAGATAATATATAGATGGTGATATGGGCTATGCGGCGGAAGATAATTCTGCCGCTTTTTTTACGAAAATTAATCTTGTAATCATATGAACAATATGCTATTCTGAATGCACTTCAAAGAGTGACTTCTACAAACTCTTAAGTATTTCTAGGCCAAAAGGCATCAAGTTTCGACCGTTTCACACCTAAAAAATGTCTGAAACATATTTCCGACTTGAGAGAACACGAAAATTTTATAATCTATTCAGGAGGACGTGCCTATGACAAACAAACTTCAACAGTATTTCCCGATGATTCGGACAAGGGAGGAGGTGTTGAATGAGATTGAAAGTAAAAGCAGATTAAAAAATTTATTTTATGAGTGGACAGAGGAAAATCAAAATGAATTTTTAGATTTTTGTACCGGGGTGAAAGGCATAAAAATCATGTATGATTTCATGATAAAAGAAATTCTGAATCCGGAGAATACACCGGAGAGGGTAAATGAATTACTCACACTGCTGCTTGGACAAAGAGTGAGAATCGTAGATGTATTACCAAATGACGGGACAAGATTAGCGGATGAATCTACGCTTCTTATTACAGATATGGTAGTGCAACTGGAAGATGGAAGTATTGCGAATCTGGAAATTCAGAAAATCGGATACTATTTTCCGGGAGAAAGAAGTGCCTGTTACTCAGCAGATCTGTTGCTTCGGCAGTATAAGAGAGTGAGAGGAATCAAAGGAAAACGATTCTCTTACAGAGATATCAAGCAGGTGTATACGATCGTGTTATTTGAAAAAGTCCAACAGAATTCCAGAAATTTTCCAATAATTATATCCATCGTTTTATGCAAAAATCTGATACAGGAGTAAATATAAATTTATTACAAGAATATCTGTTCATACCTCTTGACATATTCAAAAAGAATCAGCAAAATGAAAATAGAAGTGTAAAAATAGAAAACCGGCTGGAAGCATGGCTTGCATTTTTCTGCATGGATGATTCGGAGACGATTATAGATATTATAGAGAAATATCCGGATTTTAAAGAAATGTATGAACAGGCTTATGATGTCTGCCGGAATATCGAAGAGGTGATGCAGATGTTTTCGAAAGAATTGCTGGAGTTAGACAGGAATACAGTAAAGCTGATGATTGATGATATGCAGAAGGAGATAGACTGCCAGAGAGAGCAGTTGAGTCAGAAGGATGAGGAGATGTTAGAAATGAGGAAAGAAATACAACGATTACAGCAGCTATTGGATAAAAAATAGCAATGAAAAATGTCAAAAGAAATTGTTTTAGATACTTATAAAAATAACTAGTCAGTTGAAAGAGGTGATGTAGATGTTTTCGGAAGAATTGTTAGAATTAGATCGAAATACAGTAGAATTCATGATTGAAGATATGCGGAGGCAGATAGAAGAGAAAGATGAGCAGATAAAACAACTAGATGAGCAGATAAAACAGAAAGATGAGCAGTCAAGACAACTGGAGGAACAGATAAGACAACGGAATAAACAAATAAAAGAAAGTGATAAGCAAATAAGACAACTGGATGAACAGATAAAAGAAAGCGATAGGCAGATAGGACAGTTGGATGAACAGATAAAACAATCAGAACAAGAAATACAAAAATGGAGGAAGCAAAAGAGTAATACATAGCCTGGCTGTCTCAGGAACGTGAAACAGCCAGACCGCTTACCTCAAAGCATGTAATCCAGGGATATTCCATATAATTGATGCTGATATCCCCGTTTACAGTAACCCCATCAGGCAGATAATAGACATTTCCAAGAGGACTGGTCTCGCAGACATACCCCTGTGCGAGCATATCCTCTTTTCTTTATCGGTAAATCCTACCGATATCTCAGGCGCGGAGGGGCACATCAACTGGTGATTGTTTCGATGGAAAGTATGATGTTGCGGAATTCGCGTTTATTCATATAGGCAATAGCGTTATTGTTTAGATGTACCATATATTCAGATCCTTTCAAAACTTAATATTGTTAGTCCCGGCAAATGTTATCTGAAATATAGTGTAACATGAATGGTGAAAATGTCCGTATTATCTATAATCTTTCAGAATTATCATGTAAATGAATATACTCCGCTACAGACCGGTCAAAAGTCTTGATATGCTGGAACAGCCAGTCTACAACATTGCGCTTTACCTGTTCGATAAACTGATCATCAGGCCCTTCGTTTTCATTAAGATAATCATATAATTCCTGAATGGATTTCTTGAATTCTTCATGTTTGGCATGATGTGCGGCAAGTTCCGGGTAAGATACCTTTTTCTGAAGTTCCTCTTCTTCCTGAAAATGAAAATTCGTATATTCATCAAGGTAATCTAACATTTTGATCGCTTTGATCTTACTGTCACCGGATTCGCATGCTGCGACGAACTGCCGGATGCGGTCGATCAGTTCCTGATGCTGGGAATCGATGGTTTTGTTGCCTGTAATTAAGTTATCGTCAAATGTAATATTCATAGAGAAACCTCCTGTCTTTGATACGCATTGAATCCCAGTCCCGCATAGTCTATAATGAATCGTAGAAAATGTTTATCAGCAGAGAAAAGGATTGGATTATGAAGTTACAACAGTTACAGATATTTCAGAACCTGACAGAAGAAGAACTGGAAAAAAGTCTTGTCTGTTCACAGGCTGTAGTAAAGAAATATCCGAAAGATACCTATATTTTCCGTCAGGGTGATGTGCCGTTAAAATTATATTTCATATTGGAAGGAATGGTTGAGCTTGGCAGTATCAACCTGAATGGTAAGATTACCCGGAGCAGTTACGTTACGGTGGGTGAGGAGTTTGGCGAAGTAGAAATGTTTCTGCGCCAGTCTGCTTACTCCGGTTATGCAAAAGCAAAAATGAAGTGTCGGTTCTGGAGGTTTCACAGAATTTCTTTGGCGGAAGATGCGAAAGAAACTGTGTACATCACAGTAAGGTTGCCTTCAATATGCTTCAGCTTTTTGCGGAAAAAGCAGAGAAATGTAACCGTCAGATAGAGGTTCTTACCAGTGGAAACTTACGTCAGCGTGTAGTGGCGTACCTGTTGGAAAACTGTGATCCGGACTATCGGGTCCGTTTGCATATGAACAGGGAAGATCTGGCAGTATATCTGAATACTACAAGACCATCTCTGTCCCGCATGCTGCTTACTTTGCAGGATGAAGGTCTCATCCGTCTTGTGGGTCGTAAGGTAATCGAGATCACGGATTATGAAAGACTGCAGTCGGAAGAGTAATTAATCTTCTGCAACAAATACTTCTTTTCCTAATCCGCAGATTGGACATACCCAGTCATCCGGAAGATCTTCAAAGGCCGTGCCCGGTGCGATTCCGTTATCCGGGTCTCCTACAGCCGGATCATATTCATAGCCACATGGTTCACATACATATTTTTTCATAGTTAAAATCTCCTTTTATTAGAATTTAATTGATTGTTGATTGTTGCTGCACAACTTATGTTGTGATTGTAGTATAGCGCTTTTGTAGAAGAAAGTTTGTAACAAATGTTACGAAAATGAGAAAAGTTGATAATTTAATATCAATTCAATAAGAAATTTCCAGATTAAACGGAAAAATATCAGTTGATCAATTATAAGAAGAAATTGCTGGGACAGAGTTATATATCTATACCAGCAATTTTTAAATGTCATATAAAGAATATTAAGTATTCTTAATTTATCGCCACACTTTACCCACTGTAAAATCAAAAATGCAAACAAATTTCGTAAAAAAATATCACCAAAAATTTAGACTGTATTCCAAACAATTTTATTTTGACAAAATTACCTCTTTCCTTTTTGTCTGTTATAGAGTATCATATTACTTGCACAACATCTTGTGCAGAAAAGATGTTAAAAAACATATTTAGTAGTATTTGAGGGTGAGCACATACTACATCGGCAATAAAAACAAGAGAGGGATAAACATGAACGCAGAAATAAAGACGAACGTAATTAAGAGAAACGGCGAAGAGGTAGCCTTCGACCTGGAGAAGATCATTAATGCGATCAAAGGTGCAAACAAGGACGTCGATAAACTGCATCGGATGAATGAATATCAGATTATGGCAGTGGCGGACAACGTTGCAAAGAAAATTGAGGAATCCACTCATGCTGTCAATGTAGAAGATATACAGGATATGGTAGAGACCGGAATTATGGAACTGCGCGGCTATGAAGTCGCACAGAAATATGTGCGCTATCGTTATAAAAGAGAACTGATGAGAAAGACGAATACAACAGATAACGGAATTCTTGCACTTCTGGAGCATATGAATGAAGAGGTGAATCAGGAGAACTCTAACAAGAATCCTGTGATCAACTCTACACAGCGTGATTATATGGCCGGAGAAGTAAGTAAGGACTTGTCAAGACGTGTCCTTCTTCCGGAAGAGGTTGTACGTGCGCATGAAGCGGGAATCATTCATTTCCATGATTCCGACTATTTCGCACAGAAAGAGCATAACTGTGACCTGATCAATCTTCAGGATATGCTTCAGAATGGAACTGTCATTAGTGAGACGATGATCGAGAAGCCGCACAGCTTCTTTACAGCATGTAATGTAACGACACAGATCGTTGCACAGGTAGCAAGTAACCAGTACGGCGGACAGTCATTTACACTGGCACATCTGGCACCGTTTGTCGATATCAGCCGTAAGAAGATCCGCAGAAATGTAATCGCAGAGCGTGAAGAGTGTGGAGAGAGCTTAGACGAGACAATTACTAATAAAGTAACAGAACGCCGTTTGAGAGAAGAAGTAAAGAGCGGTATCCAGACAATTCAGTATCAGCTTATCACATTAATGACATGTAACGGTCAGGCACCATTTGTGACGATGTTCATGTATCTGGATGAGGTAGAAGAAGGAAGAACCCGTGATGACCTGGCTATGATCATCGAAGAAGTGATGATCCAGAGAATGCAGGGTGTAAAGAATGAAAAAGGTGTATGGATCACACCGGCATTCCCAAAACTGATCTATGTATTAGATGAAGATAATATTACAGAAGATTCCAAATACTGGCATCTGACAGAACTGGCAGCAAAATGTACAGCAAAACGTATGGTGCCGGATTACATCTCTGCCAAGATTATGAAAGAGATGAAGAACGGAGAAGTATATCCTTGTATGGGATGCCGTTCGTTCTTGACGGTAGAAGACAGTCAGAGAAATCCGGATGGAACTCATAAGTTCTACGGACGTTTCAATCAGGGGGTTGTAACGATCAATCTGGTAGATGTGGCATGTTCTTCAGAGGGAAATATGGATAAATTCTGGGCTATCCTGGAAGACAGACTGGAACTGTGCCACAAAGCACTGAGATGCAGACATGAGCGTCTTCTCGGAACGATTTCCGATGTCGCACCGATCCTGTGGCAGAATGGTGCACTTGCAAGACTGAAAAAAGGCGAGACGATCGATAAATTGTTGTTTGACGGCTATTCAACCATTTCTCTTGGTTACGCAGGCCTCTATGAGATGTGTGTACGTATGCTTGGCAAATCACATACAGACCCGGACGCAAGACCATTTGCCATGCAGGTAATGCAGAAATTAAATGATAAATGTGCAGAATGGAGGGCAGCTGAAAATATCAGCTATTCGGTATATGGAACACCGATGGAATCTACCACATACAAGTTCGCAAAATGTCTGCAGAAACGATTCGGAATCATCAAAGGTGTAACCGATAAGAATTATATTACGAACAGTTATCATGTACATGTATCAGAGCCGATCGATGCATTCAAGAAACTAAATTCGAAGCAGATTTCCAGAAGCTTTCACCGGGAGGAGCGATCAGTTACATCGAAGTACCGAATATGCAGAATAATATTCCGGCGGTACTTTCGGTTATGCAGTATATTTACAATAATATTATGTATGCAGAGCTGAATACAAAGAGTGATTACTGTGAATGCTGTGGTTATGACGGAGAGATCCAGATCAAGGAAGATGAAGCAGGAAAGCTGATCTGGGAATGCCCGAATTGCGGTAACCAGAATCAGGATAAGTTATTCGTGGCAAGAAGAACCTGTGGATATATCGGAACACAGTTCTGGAATCAGGGACGTACGCAGGAAATCAAGGACAGAGTATTGCATCTGTAACATAAATGAAGATATGTCCAAAGTCCATAACTTGTGATGTTGATAAAGATTATAGCAGGAGTATGTCGAAAGATATGCTCCTTTTCTAATTTGTCTATTCTTCGTGTTTAAACATGAATCAAAATAGTATATAATTAATAAATAGCAAATGACGCAAGGGGAAATATAAGAATGGATAAGAAAAAAATGATTGGTGATATCGTGACCAGCATAACCGATAAGGAATTAAAAAAAGACTATTTTTATAATGCGGTGCCACTTGCAGTGATTCTTGGAAAGGATGCTAAAGAAGGGACATTATGGGCAGCATTTGCAAGTTATGCACCGGGATGTAAGATGATAGAAGTTGCAGCTATATGTGATAATACCATACTTGGAAGCGGTAAGAAGGGGATTCTTTTCAGTACAGAAGGAATCTATGGATCTATGTTTAACAAGAATAGGAAACAGGGACCGATAGCCATGCCGATAAAATATGAAGAACTGGATAGTGCCAGACCGAGCCCGAGAGATAAATCAGAGGTAGAACTGGTATTTAAAGGTGGAAGAGTAGAAAAATATATGTTTATACCTAATACCGGATTTGTTATTACTGCATTGAACCGTATCTTAGAAGAACTAGAAAGAGAAAAGAACGAAGAAAAGAAGAAAAATCCGCAAAATACAGCAGGAAAAACAACTACATACAGAATCGTCCGTCCTCCACTGAGTCGGAGACGCG
>ENA-OQBG01000232-OQBG01000232.1-human-gut-metagenome-genome-assembly--contig:-NODE-232-length-10904-cov-1.669760_pt1 | contig 10904 bp, 16 predicted proteins | sample MGYA00242746_ERZ504551 | MGnify/ENA primary metagenome ERZ504551 (study PRJEB26092, sample SAMD00036289) | human gut metagenome | host: Homo sapiens | study: EMG produced TPA metagenomics assembly of... | reverse complement strand
TCGTAATTATAAGTAAAATCTTTATTTCCTAATACAAAAATTCACAGTTATTATTGGCGGTTTTCAATCTACTAAAAGTCGATGACAAAATTAAGAAAAACTATTGATTATTTAAAAGAGCAAGATATCGATATTATTTATCCTGCTCATTGTACTTGCCTTCAAGCAAAAATTCAAATGGCTAAGTATATGAACATTCAAGAAGTTGGCGTTAATTTAAAAATTAGAGTTTAAATAAAAAGAGTACAGAATTTATCTGTACTCTTTATTTCTGTTTATATTTATATTTCTATTTTTATATTTATTTTTCTTTTTAAGCATATAACCGATAGCTAAAATAATAATCCATAAAGGTAAAATATACAAAGCATTTCTAGTATCAGGGATTTGATACATCATAAATGCAATAAAAATTAAAAATACAATACATAAATAATTAATGATTGGATAACCAATAGATTTAAAATGTAAATCTTTATCTTGCCCTAAACGAGCTTTAGCTTTTCTAAATTTCAAATGTGTAACAATGATGATAAACCAACTAACAAGTACTGCTGCTACTGCAATAGAAACTAGATACATAAATACTTTTCCAGGGAAAAGATAATTTAAAACTACTGCAATTAATGTAATTCCTGAAGAAATAAATATACCAATCATTGGCACGCCATTTCTAGTTAGAGCCGTTAAAATCTTAGGAGCATTTCCTTGACTAGCTAAACCATATAACATGCGTGAATTACTATAAATAGCACTATTATAAACAGATATAGCTGCTGTTAATACTACTATATTCAATAAATTTGCTGCAGCAGGTATACCAATATTAGAGAAAATCTGTACAAATGGACTTGCTTCTAATCCCACTTCATTCCATGGATACAAAATCATTAAAACGACTAAAGTACCAATATAAAAAATAAGAATTCGCCAAATAACTTGGTTTATAGCTTTAGGAATAGATTTTTGTGGTTCATCTGCTTCACCTGCAGTAATACCGATTAATTCTATACCGCCAAAAGAGAACATAACTACTACTAAAGAAAGAGCAAGACCCCACCAACCATTTGGCAAGTAACCACCATGACTCCAAAGATTGCTGAGATTTTCAGGAAATGTTCCCATATCTGTACAAATAATATATATGCCAAAATAATCATACAGCAAATAGCAACTACTTTAAATAATAGCTGTACAAAATTCAAAATTCAACCAATATAATTTTTACATTGATTAAAATTTTAAATCACTTGTGATGATAATTAAAACAATAAGAGCAAGAAAAGCCATTGTGGTACATTCTGGCAACCAATAATTTATATAAATAACCTACAGCTGTTAATTCTAACCATACTAACGATGACATAATTCATCCAATAATTCCAACCAGATAAAAAGCCTACAAATTCATGCCAATAAGTATTTGCATATGAGCTAAATGAGCCAGAAACTGGATTATCTACAGCCATTTCCCCTAACATGCGCATGATAAAAAATATTACACAGCCACCAATTAAATAAGATAGTGAAATAGCTGGCCCAGCCAATTGAATTGTTGAAGCCGAACCATAAAATAGACCTGTACCAATAGCGCCACCTAAAGCAATCATCTGTAAATGACGATTTTTCAAACCACGCTTTAGACTTTGCTGTGAATTTGTTTCATTTTAATTCCCTCCATCAATCAAATAAGGTAATTAATTAAAAACCCTGTATGGTTTCTATTCCTACAGGGTTTAATTATTAATAGTACAAATAGATGTTACTATTATACACTATTTTATTTGTAATTTAAAAGACCTTTTTCACCAGCAACAACATTTTGTCCAATTTTAAAAACTTCAACTTTATTATTACCAGTAAAAGCAATAGGAGATACGAGTGATTTACCTGCTTCTTGTACAGCTTCTAAATCCACAACTACTAAAACATCACCTTGTTTTACTTCATCACCGACTTTTATATTAGAAGAAAAACCTTCGCCTTCCATTTCAACTGTATCAATTCCAATATGAATTAATACTTCTGTGCCGTCTTCTTTAGCTTCTAAACCAAAAGCATGACCAGTAGGGAAAGCAGCTGTTACTTTAGCATCAAAAGGTGCAACAACTGTACCATCTGTTAATTCAATACCGCAACCATCACCCATCATTTTTTGAGCAAATGCAGGGTCTGGAATATCGCTCATAGCCACCACTTTACCTGTCATCGGTGAAACAAAATTTTTTTCATTAGACTGAAATAGTTTTGAAAATAATCCCATTTATTTATCCTCCAAAATCTTAAACATACTACTTACGTTTTTTATTTATTATATACTAAGCTAGTATTACATTGCAATAAATATTCTAAATCATCATTAATTTTTGCAATTTAATTTCAAAATTTACTATAAAAAAAGACTTAATCTGTGATATGCACCCAAAATAAAGTCTTTTTTTATATCATTAATATATATTTATTAAATTTAATCTGTCAATTTAAGTAATCTTTTACCATCTGCAATCGCCACAACGGTTATGATGATGTCTGCCACCATCACGATAGCCATCACCATTGCCATCACGGTAACCGCGACCATAGCCACAACCATATCCATAGCCTTCGCCATCACAAAGAGCTTGTCTTTCTTCAATAGAAGCTAAAATTTTATCTGCTTGTTCTTGAGTAAATCTGCCATCTGCTACACGTGCTGCTAATTGATCTTTTCTAAGTTCTAAAATTTCTGCTTTAAACTCATCTAATTTGCCAGCTTCTTTAGCGATAGTGCCAAAAGATTTACCTGTATCGTGTCTTTCATCAATAACACTTTCTACGCTACGACCAGTGAGTCCAGCAACTATTTCTGCTGGATTATTATAAGCAGATGTCGCAAAAGCTGTAGTTGCAACGCTCAATGCTAATAATCCTGTAACGATAATTTTCTTTAAGTTTTTCATATTTATTCCTCCCTACTTATCTCTTATCTTTGATTATATTATAGCAAGACTTTTTTTGTCAAAATTATGTCTTTTTTTGTTTTATTTTAATGGTATTTTAAAAATAAATTTTTGCCCCACCATCAAAATTATTTTGAGCAATTAATTCTATATTATGTCTTTCTGCTATCTGTTTTGCTATAGCTAAACCTAAGCCTGTACCTACTTTTATTATGCTCACCATGAGTTTTGTAAAATCTATCAAAAATATGTGGCAAATCTTTTTCATTTATGCCTATGCCATAATCACGAATAATAAATTGTGTCATTTTTAGCCAAAACATCTACCTTATTATTTTCAAAAGAAAATTTGATGGCATTATCTAATATAATCAAAAACATTTGACGGAGTCTTCCATAATCACCAGAAATTTTTAAATTAGGATTTTTTAAATTAATATTTATATTAATATTTTTATTTTTTAGCAATCTGTCTTGCACTTCTAACTACATCAGAAATTTACATCATTTAAATTTAAACTCCTGCTTTTCAATCGCAAAATCTGGATTTTGTAATCTGGATAAATCAAGCAAATCCCCTACTAATCTTTGCAAAAATTTAGCTTCATTTAACATCTGTAAATGATATTCATCAATTTGCTTAGGGTCTGTAATAATCTTATCACAAAGTGCTTCTAAAGAGCCTCTAATAACCGTTACTGGTGTTCTAAGTTCATGTGATATATTAGACACAAAATCCTTTCGCATTTGTTCTAATTTTAAACTTTCTTTACTAGCTTCATCTAAACGTCCAGCTAATAAATCCATTACATTTGCCAATTCTCCAACTTCATCTTTCTGTTTTATATTACATTTAGCCTGATAATTACCTTCGGCTAATTGCATTGCCACAGATTTCATCTTTGTCAAAGGTTTAGTGAAAAATATGAAAATAATATTGCTAAAGCTAAAACAATAATAAGTGCTAAAATTATACTTATGCCCAAAATCATAAGCCCTTGATAAATCCCATCAGTGGTACCTTCTACAGGCGAATGCAACAATACAGCTCCCCATACTTTTCCATTTGCATCTTTTATCGGTACACCTACAGTTAATGTCAATTGCGATAAAACATCACTAAATCCTTCACTAAATACTGTTTTATCTTGAAAAGACTTCTCTGATAAACTTCACTAGCATTTGGTGGCAAAACTCAGAAAAAAGTATAAATTTGCATGCATCATTTTAATGATGTTGCATATTTCTTGGTGTGATGACATTCATATTCTCGTCTACAATCCAGACATTATAGCCCATAATTTCACTACTAAAATATAAATGCGCGCCATATCCCATACCATTATATCGTCTACCTGTTGATAATGATTGTGCTAGCGATTGCGCATAATTTTGTAATTGCATCTTATGCAAATCCACAGTATATTGCTTGAATAATACTAAAAACACACCACTGATTATAATGGAAAAAATTATCAAGGCTAGTGCAAAACTTAAGCTTAATTTTAGAGCTATTTTATTGTTTAACATCATCACTTACCTCAAATTTATAGCCAACTCCCCAGATAGTTTTATTTCCCACTTATCATGAGGATATTTTTCCAATTTAGCACGCAATCTCTTTATATGGCTATCTACTGTTCTACTATCGCCGATATAATCATATCCCCATAATTTATTCAATAACATATCACGAAGAAAAACTCTATCTTTTTTTGTAGCTAAAGTCCATAAGATTTCAATTTCTTTTTTTGTAAGTGATAATACTTTATTATCTATACTCACTGTATAATCAGCTAAATTTATCTGTAAATTATCATAACTAAAAACTTGTAAATTTTCTGTTTTAGGCTGAATACGTCTTAAAATAGCCTTTATTCTAGCCATTATCTCTCCTGGCGAAAAGGTTTTACTATATAATCATCAGCACCGATTTCCAGTCCCATAATCTTTTCAAAATCTTCACCACGAGCAGTAATCATTATAATTGGCACATTAGAAGTTTTGCGAATTACTCGACACACTTCAAAACCATCTATTTTAGGCATCATGACATCTAATAAAATAATATCTGGTCTCTCCCTTTGAAATACATCTAAAGCCTCTTGTCCATCTACAGCAATAACAGTTTGATATCCTTCCTTTCTAGCATAAGCTTCTAAAATAGAAATAATTTGTTTATTATCATCTACAATCAAAACCTTCATAAAAAAACTCCCTTTATATCTATATTTTTTATTCTAAAAGTTGATAAAAAAAGTGCATAAGATAAAGTAAAAACTTTTTCTTACACACTTTTAGCTTACCCTATTTTATATTACAAACAAGGTGAATATATTTAGATTTTTCAGTAGTGGAAATAGCAGGTTCTTTAGCTACAGCATCTGCTTGTTTTTCTTCTACTACTTCAGCATTTTCACTTCTTCTGTAGTGGAAGTTTCTTTTTCTTCGCTATTTGCTTCTTTGATTTCGCAAAACGCCTTCTAAGCTACCAGTTTCCATGATAATTTTTAAATCTTTTTCTTCTAAAGTTTCTTTTTCAATCAAAGCTTTAGCGATTAAATGAAGTTTATCTATATTTTCGATTAATAATTTACGACATTCATCGTAAGCTTCTTCAATATAACGACGAACTTCTTTATCAATAGCACAAGCTACATCTTCACTGTAATTACGTTGATTATTGAAATCACGACCTAAGAATACTTGATGATCTTGTCCATCACCAAAAGCAATCGGACCTAATACATCACTCATACCATATTGAGTAATCATACTACGAACTAAACCAGAAGCTTGTTGAATATCATTAGAAGCACCTGTACTGATTTCTTTAAGTACAACTTCTTCAGCAACACGACCACCGAGCATAGTTTTCAATCTATCAAGTAACTCTCCACGTGTAGCATAAGAGCGATCTTCTTTTGGTAACATTAAAGTATAACCGCCAGCTCTACCACGAGGAATAATTGTTACTTTATGCACAGGATCAGCATTTGGTAATAATAAACCGATTAACGCATGACCGCCTTCATGATATGCAGTTAGACGTTTTTCACGATCACTGATTACTTTAGATTTTCTTTCAGGACCTGCAATTACACGTTCTATTGATTCTTCTAAAGAATTCATAGAAATAGTCTTTTTATTTCTACGTGCAGATAAAAGCGCAGCTTCATTTACGAGATTACTTAAATCAGCACCTGTAAAACCTGGTGTACGGCGAGCTAATACATCAAGATTAACATCACTATCTACAGGTTTACCTTTTGTATGCACTTTTAAAATAGCTTCACGACCACGAACGTCTGGTCTATCAACAACGATTTGTCTATCAAAACGTCCTGGACGTAAAAGAGCTGGGTCTAAGATATCTGGTCTATTTGTAGCTGCGATGATAATAATACCTTCATTAGCTGCAAATCCGTCCATTTCAACGAGTAATTGGTTAAGTGTTTGTTCACGTTCATCATGACCGCCACCTAAACCTGCTCCACGCTGACGACCAACAGCATCAATTTCATCGATAAATACGATACATGGTGCATTTTTCTTAGCTTGTTCAAATAAATCACGAACACGAGATGCACCAACACCAACGAACATTTCCACAAAATCAGAACCACTGATAGTGAAGAATGGAACGCCAGCTTCACCAGCTACAGCTTTAGCAAGTAAAGTTTTACCTGTACCTGGAGGGCCAAATAATAATACACCTTTTGGAATTCTTGCACCAAGGTCATTGAATTTCTTTGGATGTTTTAAGAACTCTACAACTTCAGCAAGTTCTTGTTTTGCTTCATCAGCACCAGCAACATCACTGAAAGTAACTTTTACTTTACCATCACCCATCATTTTGGCACGGCTTTTACCAAAGCTCATTACACGGCTACCGCCACCTTGTGACTGTTGCATGATGAAAAACCATACACCAATGAGTAAAAGCATAGGAAGTAAAGAAGAAAATAATGTTGTCCACCATGGTGTTTCAGGCGGATTTTCTGCTTTTATATCTACGCCATTATCGCGAAGAGTTTTTACAAGTTCTTCATCGCTATTTGGATATCCTGGAGTAATAGTTGTAAATTCTGTACCATCTTTCAATGTACCTTTAATATTGCTATTTTGCATAACAACTTTAGCTACATTTTGTCATCGACTTGTTTTACAAATTCAGTGTAATTTATTTCTTGTTTATTGCTTGTATCTACTGAAAAATGGTCGATTACAGTTATTGCTACAAGAATGATTAACAAGTAAAACCCACATTCCTCAAAAATTTATTCAATCTTATGCCTCCTCATAGCATTGTCTTCAAATCATAATGATTAATTATATCATATAAACACGTTAATTAATAGTTATTCTATGTTAATTATCATTATTTTGTATATACTTCTGGTTTTAAAATACCAATATATGGTAAATTACGATATTTGCTATCATAATCTAAACCATAGCCAACTAAAAATTCGTTAGGCACTTCAAATCCTACATAATCAACTTTTACATCAACTTCTCTACGTTCAGGTTTATTTAATAATGCACATAATTTTACGCTAGCTGGATGACGAGATTCCATATTTTTCAATAAATAAGATAAAGTAAGACCAGAATCTACGATATCTTCAATGATGATAACATGTTTGCCTTCAATGCTAAAATCTAAATCTTTTAAGATTTTAACTGCACCGCTACTAGTAGAACCTTTACCATAGCTAGATGCTGCCATAAAATCAAAAGATACAGGAACATTGATTTCACGCACTAAATCAGCATAGAAAATAATAGCACCTTTTAAAATACCAATAGCATAAATTTCTTTTCCAGCATAATCACGATTGATTTCAGCTGCAATTCTTTTACACCTTCACGTAATTGCTCTTCTGTATAAAGTACACTCTGGATATCATCTTTCATTGTTTTCATAATTTAAAACCCACCTAATTATTATTTTTTTAATTTTAAATATAGTATATGTTTACTATTTTTATTTACTAAATAATTATTATCTTGTTGTATACCAGCTATCCAAATAATTCCCTTTTCATCACAAACCAAAGGAATTTTATCTCTATCTTCTGCCGGTATCTTTCTATCAATTAGAATGTCTTTTACTTTTTTTACTACCTGTCATGCCTTTAGGAGTTATTCTATCTCCATTTTGTCTTTTGCGAATAAATAAATCTCCATTAATCTTATCCATATCAATAAAACAATGTTCTCGACCAGATAATTTCATGACCTCATCTTGCCCACAAATTTTATCTATAATCAATGATTGTTCATAAGGCAATTTATTTCTTTTTCGTCAAAAGTAAACCTAAATCTATTTTTATGGATATATTTTGCTCTTTTTCCTCAGAATTTTCAATTGGCAAAATTTCTTTTCACTAAAAGTTAATCTATCATAATTTATCTTTACTTGCAAATTCTTCGGTAATTGCAAATTAACCAGTATGTCCATTGTATAAAACTTATCAATTTATCAATATGAACAAACTAATATTTCTAAATTCCTTTAATTCTTTTATAATATACCTATATAAGCATTTCTTATTGCCTTATGTTCTTGTTTCAATACTTTGATATCTATTTTATAAATTTTCTGCCTTGATTATCTATATCTACTATGACTTTATCTTGATAAAAATTTTTTACATAGTAATTTATAAAATCATTTTCTTGAGCAATAATCTTGGCACTATTGCAAATAGCTGTTACTACTTTTGGATTATATGCTTTTAATCTAGGGATTAAATCCAAACGTATACGATTGCGTTCATAATCTAAACAATTATTTGTTTCATCTAAACAAGGATTGATATTTTCAGCTGAACAATATGCTTCAATTTCCTCACGATATAAACATAAAAATGGTCGTATAATATCTTCATTTTTAGCTTTCATACCGCTAAGACCTGCTGTTCCTGCACCTCTTAAAAGATGCTGTAATACAGTTTCTGCTTGGTCATTTAAATGATGTGCTGTTACTATCTTTGTGACATTTTGTGCTTTCGCTATTTTGCGTAAAAATTGATAGCGCAATTTTCTAGCCAAAGTTTCTACAGATAATTTTTCTGTTTTAAGATGCTCTAATACATTTAAATGTCATAAAAAAGAATATTTTTTGCTCGCAATAATTTTTTACATACCATGCATCATTTAATGAACTTTCCTTGCGAATACCATGTTCAGCATGAGCTACAATAATCTCTAATTTATATTTAACACTGAGTTTTTGGAAGATATCCACAAGTGCCATGGAATCTGGCCCACCAGAACAAGCAATCAATAATTTATCATGAGCCTTAAATAAATCATATTCTCTAGCAAAATTTTCTACGCGCTCAATTATTTCCATTATATTTATTACATCTACATTATTATTTACGCTCATAAAAAATTACCTCAAGATTAAATTCATATTCATATAATTTTCCAGCTATTAACAAAAAGCACTCTTTAAAAATTAAAGAGTGCTTCTTAGTTTTATTCATATTTACGAGAACCGCCACCACGGCCACCACGTTTAGAATCTGTCTTACGACGTAAATCAGTAAGTTTTTCATCACTATCTTTTAAAAACTTGGATAATTTATCTTCAAAAGAAGCGCCGCTATTATTGTGTTTACGGAAGTCATTATTAAATTGCTTACGAGGAGCAGGACGATAATTACTACTCTGTGCAGGACGAGTATTTTGTTCTTCGACTTTTTTCTCCTGTAATTGTTTAATAGATAAACCTATTTTTCCATGGTCATCAACACTTAGTACTTTAACTTTGACTTTGTCTTTTTCTTTCAAAAAATCATTTACATCTTTAACGTAAACATCTGCAACTTCAGAGATATGTACTAAACCAACTTTTCCACCAGGTAATTCAACAAAAGCGCCAAATTTAGTAATACCTGTTACAACACCTTCTAGGATATTGCCAACTTCGATTGACATACTACTTTTATGTCCTCCTTAAGATAATTAGCTTTAAGCTTTTATTATTATAACCTTGCTAAACAAATAGTGTCAATAAAATGTTATTCTTTTTTTCAGAAATATACGGCACTTCGCCTGGTTTTGTCATACCTAGCTTCTTCACGAGCTACTTTTTCCACATATTCGAGCTTATTTAAATTATCTTTTTCTCTACTTAATTCTTCATTTATTTGCTTTGCTTTATTTAATCGCTCTTCGGCTATAATAGTCTGTTCTTCTACTTGGCTTAAATATACTTCTTGTTTAATAATTATAAATCCCAGATAACCAATCATTATCACAAAAGCGAATATTATAAACCGCTCCATTATTTTTCTGAACATATTTTCACCTATTAATTTATATTTCCCTAATACTAATCTAAACCTAACATATTTGCAATAACATCTGCTATATTATCAGAAGCATATGGTTTCTTTAATACCTTAGCATTATTTCTAAGTTTTGGCAAAATAGTTGCATCAGATAATACTTCACGTACCACTGCATCTAAGGTATCTTGATGTTTCACCCAAATGGCAGCGCCATTATCAGAAACAAATTTTGCATTATCCACCTCTGGCCCTGGTATTGGGTCATGTAAAATCATTGGTAATTCTCTAGTCAATGCTTCACTTATTGTAAGCGCACCAGGTTTACTGATTAAAAATGTAGCCACCGACATAAATTCTTGAATATTATGCGAATATCCCCATACGAAAATTTTATGCTTGGAATGCTGTGCATATTCATTCATCTCTGACCAAAGCGCTACATTTGCTCCTGTAATTACGAGAATTTGAATATCTTTTTCAAGCGTTCTAATTGGCAAAGTGCATTTTTTACGCCACCTAAACCGAGACCGCCACCCATAATCAAAGCTACAGGTTTATCTTTTCCAATTTGAATTTTGCCAATAAATCATCTCGATTATAATCTACACGAAAATTATATCCCACAGGTATACCTGTAACAAAAATGCGTTCTTCT
>ENA-OQBG01000229-OQBG01000229.1-human-gut-metagenome-genome-assembly--contig:-NODE-229-length-11046-cov-2.365235_pt1 | contig 11046 bp, 17 predicted proteins | sample MGYA00242746_ERZ504551 | MGnify/ENA primary metagenome ERZ504551 (study PRJEB26092, sample SAMD00036289) | human gut metagenome | host: Homo sapiens | study: EMG produced TPA metagenomics assembly of... | reverse complement strand
AGGGAAGTTGTGAATTTGTAAAGGCCGGAGCCTCGGCGACTTTTATTAAGAGGAAGAAAGAAGTTGAAAAATCGAGTCGACGACACTTCCGATCGGTGTTGTACAGAATATAGAACTGGACAGGGAAGAGCGGAATCTGGAATCGGGAGAATATGTGATCATGGTGACAGATGGCGTGATGGATACCCTGCCTGAAGGTTCACAGGAAGAAAAATTAGTGGAATTCATCCGGGAGACGGATATTGTCAATCCGACGGAATTTGCCCGCGGAATCTTAAGTCAGGTGTTGAAAAGTTCCGGCGGGATGCCGATGGATGATATGACGGTGCTGGTGATTGGAATATGGGGCTTAAGTTGACTTTCTATAAGAAATTTTATATATTTAATTTATATATAGCTTATATATTTGCCATACCGGTGAGTGGAAGATCAAGGACCGGGCAGGAAGAATTTATACAGACAGAATAAAGGAAAAGGAAGGCCGGAATGTATCAACGGGTGAAAGCATATGTGGAAAAATACCATATGTTACAGGAGAATGATCATGTAATCATAGGCGTATCTGGAGGCGCAGACTCCGTATGCCTTCTTTTCATGTTAAAAGAATTTAAAAATGAGATGCCATTGGAACTGACGGTGGTGCATATCCATCATGGGATCCGCGGTGACAGTGCAGATGCCGATGAGAGATATGTAAAGGCACTATGCAGACAACTCGGGGTCAGGTATCTGGCATTTCATGAGAATGTGGAGCAGTATGCAAAAGAACAGGGCCTGACGCTGGAAGAGGCGGGCAGGAATATCAGGCGGCAGATATTTGAAAAGGTGTGCAAAGAGAAAAACGGTACAAAGATTGCGCTGGCGCATCACCAAAATGACAATGCGGAGACGCTTTTGTGGAACTTAAGCCGCGGATGCGGCCTGCGTGGACTTGGCGGTATCAGCCCGGCAGAAGGAGATACCGTCCGGTATATCCGTCCGCTTCTCTGTGTGCAGAGATGTGAGATTGAAGCATTTTTACAGGAAAAGGGAATCAGTTATTGTACGGATGAGACGAATCTGGAAGATCACTATACGAGAAACCGGATCCGGAATCATGTGATTCCCTATCTCGAACAAGAGGTCAATCCGCAGGCGGTCATGCACATGTCCGAGACGATGGAACAGATGCGTGCAGTGTGGGCGTTTATGGAACAGGAAGTGCAAAAATGCAGGGAGCGATATGTGGAAAAGCGGCCGTGTGGGAGTGCAGAAGATCTGTATGAAGAACGTGAAAAACGTTCCGGAACTGCTGATCAAAGAGGAATTATTCCGGGATGTCGATAAGACTGTACGTTCGTTCCTGATTCATGCGCTGCTATGTGAACTGGCGGGGCGCAGAAAAGATATCGAGCAGGTGCATGTAAGACTGATCGAAGATCTGGCACGGCTTCAGACCGGAAGAAAGATCAGCCTTCCTTATAAAATGACAGCGGAAAAATGTTATGATGGAATCCTGCTTGACAGATCAGATCTCAAAACAGGGGAAAAAGAGGACGCCGGCAATGAACCGGGAGTGCATATGCGGATGTTTGAACAAACGGCGGAAACAGGCGCATTTCCTAAAAAACCTACACGAAATGGTTTGACTATGATATAATTAAGAGCACTGTAAAAATAAGACATAAAGAGTCCGGTGACTATATCACAATCGACAGAAATGGCGGAACGCAGAGTCTGAAGAAGTATTTTATCAATGCGAAGATCCCGCGGGAAGACAGAGATAAGATCTGGCTGGCAGCAGATGGCAGTCACATTCTGTGGATTATCGGATACAGACAGAACCAGGCGTATCAGATTACAGATAAGACCAAAAGGATTTTGGAAATAGAATTTAACGGAGGAGAAGAAGATGGCAGAGACAGTTAAAGTATTAGTTCCTGAAGAGGATGTTGCAAAGAGGATCAAAGAACTTGGAGAACAGATCAGCAAAGATTATGCGGGAAAGCAGGTGCATCTGATCTGCGTGTTAAAGGGCGGAGTATTCTTTATGTGTGAACTGGCAAAGAGAATCACCGTTCCGGTATCTATGGATTTTATGAGTGTCAGCAGCTACGGTGACGGAACAAAGTCAAGCGGTGTCGTTAAGATCGCCAAAGACTTAGATGAGACACTGGAAGGAAAAGATGTGCTGATCGTAGAGGATATCATTGATTCAGGAAGAACATTATATTATCTGATGGATATCCTGGCTAAGAGAAATCCAAAGAGTATGAAGCTTTGTACGCTTCTGGACAAACCGGAAAGAAGAGTAAAAGATGTAAAAGTAGATTATGTCGGATTCAATATCCCGGACGAATTTGTTGTGGGATATGGTCTGGATTACGCTCAGAGATATAGAAACCTTCCGTTTATCGGAGTGGTAGAGGGCGTAGAATAGGCGTGTCACAAGAAAGGAGCCTGAAAATTGAATAATAAGAAAGCGAGAGGACTGAACGGTGCTGTATTCCTGGTGTTTGTCGTATTTTTGTTCGCAGCACTGTGGTTTACCAATCAGTTCGATCAACGAGAAAAAGAGATTACCTGGAAGAATTTCCAACAGTTGATTCAAGATGACAAGATCGAGTCGGTAGAAGTGAATCAGAATAAGAGTGTTCCGACGGGACGTGTAGAGATTACGTTGAAGGGAGACGACGATTCCGATAAGATCAGATATCTGTATGTTTCTGATGTTAACGAGATCCAGGATTATCTGAAAGAACAGAATGTGGAGTATACGATGCCGGATATCCCGCAGGACAGCTGGGCAGCAACCACATTTCTGCCGGTTATTCTTACACTGGGCGGAGTTTTCCTGCTCTTCGGTCTGATGAACCGGCAGGGCGGCGGTGCGAATTCGAAAGCAATGAATTTTGGAAAGAGCCGTGCAAGACTGAGTACAGACCGTGACAAGAAAGTGACATTTGCTCAGGTGGCAGGTCTGGAAGAAGAGAAAGAGGAACTGGAGGAGATTGTTGATTTCCTGAAATCTCCGAAGAAATATATCCAGGTGGGAGCAAGAATCCCGAAAGGCGTGTTGCTGGTAGGCCCTCCGGGAACCGGTAAGACACTGCTTGCGAAGGCAGTTGCCGGAGAAGCGGGAGTTCCGTTCTTTACGATCTCCGGTTCGGATTTGTGGAAATGTTTGTCGGTGTCGGTGCATCCCGTGTCAGAGACCTGTTCGAGGAGGCTAAGAAGAATGCACCTTGTATCATCTTTATCGATGAGATCGATGCAGTTGCAAGACGCCGTGGAACCGGAATGGGCGGAGGACATGACGAGCGTGAGCAGACACTGAACCAGTTACTTGTAGAGATGGATGGTTTTGGTGTCAATGAAGGTATCATCGTGATGGCTGCAACCAACCGAGTAGACATCCTTGATCCGGCAATCCTTCGTCCGGGACGATTCGACCGCAAGGTTATGGTTGGAAGACCTGATATCAAAGGGCGTGAGGAGATCCTTAAGGTTCATGCGAAAGGTAAACCACTGAGTGAGGAGATCAATCTGCAGCAGATTGCGCAGACAACAGCAGGATTTACAGGTGCAGATCTGGAAAATCTTCTGAACGAGGCAGCAATTCTTGCAGCGAAGGATAACAGAGTATTTTTAAAACAGGATGATATTAAGAAAGCATTTGTAAAAGTCGGAATCGGTGCAGAGAAGAAGAGCCGTGTCATTTCCGAAAAGAGAAGAGAATCACAGCATTTCATGAAGCAGGGCATGCAATCCTGTTCCATGTACTCCCGGATGTGGGACCTGTATACAGTGTCTCGATCATCCCGACAGGAAGTGCGGGAGGATATACGATGCCGCTTCCGGAAAAGGATGAGATGTTTAATACAAAAGGAAAGATGCTTCAGGATATTACGGTATCACTCGGTGGACGTGTAGCCGAAGAAGAAGTATTTGATGATATCACAACCGGTGCATCCCAGGATATCAAACAGGCAACCGGTCTGGCAAAATCCATGGTTACAAAGTTTCGGTATGTCGGAAGCAGTCGGGCTGATCAACTATGATGATGACAACAATGAGGTGTTCATCGGACGTGATCTGGCGCATACAGCAAGAGGCTACGGAGAGGGTGTGGCTACTGTGATCGACCAGGAAGTAAAGAGAATTATTGATGAATGTTATGACAGAGCAAGACATATCATTAGAAAATATGACGATGTTCTGCATACATGCGCAGACCTTCTGCTGGAAAAAGAAAAGATTTCCCGGGAAGAATTTGAAGCGCTGTTTCCGGAAGATGTATCGGAGGACTAGGAGGAAGAGCTTTCCTTTCCGGAAACAAAAAATGAGAGAGGTGTTAGTTATATGAATAAGGCGGCTTTATTTTGCGATGGAACAGAAGGGTATGTATATCCCCCTGAACCGAAGGAGAATGAACTGGTAACGTTCCGGTTCCGTACGGCGAAGGATGATGCGGACAGAGTAGGGCTTGTGACATCGGCTGACACATATGTAATGGAAAAAGAATGCACACAGGGAGAATTTGATTATTATACGTTTGAAGTGCGTCTGGGGGCAGAGCCTTTCAGATATTGTTTCGAAGTGCAGTCTGGAACAGAAAAATATTATTATGGACGATGTGGAATCTCTCGCGAGATTCTGGAGTACTATAACTTTGTTGTAGTACCCGGATTTCCACACCGGACTGGGCAAAGGGAGCGGTTATGTATCAGATATTTACAGACCGCTTTTATAACGGAGATAAGTCAAATGATGTAGAGACGAACGAGTATTACTATATCGGAGATTATTCCCGGAGAGTAACGAACTGGGATAAATATCCGGCGAACATGGGTGTAAGAGAATTCTACGGCGGGGATCTGCAGGGAGTCATGGATAAACTTGATTATCTGCAGGAGCTGGGTGTAGAAGTTGTATATTTTAATCCATTATTTGTGTCACCGTCGAACCATAAATACGATATCCAGGATTATGATTATATTGATCCGCATTATGGGAAGATCGTAGATGACGGAGGTGAGGTGCTTCCGGATGGTGTGACGGACAACAGTCAGGCAACGAAGTATAAAAAACGCACGACAGGTCTTAAGAACCTGGAAGCAAGTAATGAGTTGTTCATTAAGCTGGTAGAAGAATTACACCGTCGTGGTATGAAAGTGATTCTGGACGGCGTATTCAACCATTGCGGTTCTTTCAATAAGTGGATGGACCGTGAGAGAATATACGAAGGCGAAAAAGATTATGAACCGGGTGCTTATATATCGGCAGACAGTCCGTACAGAAGCTACTTCCGTTTCTTCAAAGAAGAACCAGAGAACTGGCCGTATAATGGTAATTATGATGGCTGGTGGGGACATGATACTTTGCCGAAACTGAATTATGAAGATTCTGTAAAGCTGGAAAATTATATCTTATATATCGGGCGGAAATGGGTATCACCGCCGTATAATGTAGATGGATGGCGTCTGGATGTGGCAGCAGATCTGGGACGCAGCAATGAATATAACCATGATTTCTGGAAGAAATTCAGAACAGCCGTGAAAGATGCGAATCCGAGTGCACTGATCCTTGCGGAACATTACGGGGATCCGAGCGACTGGCTTAAAGGTGACGAGTGGGATACCGTCATGAACTATGATGCATTCATGGAGCCGATCACATGGTTTCTGACAGGAATGGAAAAGCACAGTGATGAGGCCAGAGAAGAACTTCTCGGTAACATCGATAACTTTATCGGGTCGATGGCACATCATATGTCGAATATGCTGACCCCTTCACTGCAGGTAGCGATGAACGAACTTTCGAACCATGATCATTCGAGATTCCTTACGAGAACGAACCACATGGTTGGCCGTGTAGAACATCTGGGACCGGAAGCCGCAAATGAATATGTAAATAAAGCGGTTATGCGTGAAGCGGTCGTCATGCAGATGACATGGGTCGGAGCACCAACCATATATTATGGTGATGAGGCGGGTGTCTGTGGATTCACGGATCCGGATAACAGAAGGACCTATCCGTGGGGACGTGAAGACCATGAACTGATTGCGTTTCACAAAGAAGCGATCCGCATCCACAAAGAGCATCCGGCACTTAGAACCGGTTCTCTGAAGATTCTTGGCGGAGAAGAGAATGTCCTGTCTTATGCAAGGTTCAAAGGCAATGACCGGATCGTCATCGTGATCAATAACCGCAGCGAACGTACGGAAGTGAAAGTTCCTGTATGGGAGGCTGAGATTCCGGCAAAATGTCGTATGAAACGTCTGCTGTATTCTTACAAAGACGGATATACAACAGAGTATGAGGAATATCTGGTGGAAGATGGTGAAGTGGTTGCAAATATGGGACCGCATTCGGCATTGGTGCTGGGAATGCGGAATGAAGAGGAGCATGACTGGCTGTATATCCTGTAGAGTGGAGATAAAAAGATTACCGGAAAAGGAACTGTCCTTTCCGGTAATCTTTTTTTATATCTGAGTATGCAAAAAATGGAGTTGCCTGCGGCAGGTTCTCTGTGTTATTTTGTAAGAACTTCTACTCCGTCTTCTTTGATAAGAACCATATATTCAATCTGGGCAGAAAGACCGTCGTCATCTGTATAAACGGTCCAGCCGTTGTCTTCGTCTACATAGAATTCCGGAGATCCCTGATTGATCATTGGTTCAATCGTGAACATCATACCTGGGACCAGAACCATCTCGCTGCCCTTTGGAGTAACATAACTTACAAATGGTTCCTCATGGAATTCCAGACCGATTCCATGACCGCCGATCTCTTCTACGACAGAATATCCGTTTTCCTGTGCGTGGGAATTGATCGCATAAGCAATGTCTCCGAGATGTCCCCATGGTTTTGCAGCTTTGAGGCCGAGTTCCACGCACTCTTTTGTGACACGGACGATACGTTCTGCTTCCGGAGATACCTCACCGATCGTGAACATACGGGATGCATCGGAAAAATAGCCGTTTAAGATAGTAGATACATCAACATTGATGATATCGCCATCGATCAGGATCTCGTGTTCACTTGGGATGCCGTGGCAGATAACGTTGTTGATAGAAGTGCACACGCTTTTCGGAAATCCTTCATAATTCAGAGGCGCAGGAATCCCGCCATGCTCTGTTGTAAAATCATACACCAGTTTATCGATCTCGGCAGTGCTCATTCCTGCGTGAATATGAGCTGCTACATGATCGAGAACTGCGGTGTTCAACGTTGCACTTTTTTAATCATTTCAATCTGTTCCGGTGTTTTCAGTAATGAACGGTCAGGAACGATCTGACCTTTGGACGCAAGTGTCCATAATTTTATATCTAATTTATCCACAATACTACCTGCTTTCTACACAAATTTTCCACATGTATTATAACACGTTTTGGAAAAAGAGACAGGGGAATTTTTGTCAACAGGAGTGAGCCGGATGAAAAAACATCTGTCTCGTATTGTCTCGGCCATAAAAATAAGTTATAATTTTACTGGTATTGTATACAGAAAGTGGGTAAGCTCATAGGTAGGACTTTTCTAAACCGGAAATTCTATATGGTGCAGAACAAACGAATACACAGGCAATATAGAAAGGAGCAGATATATGTTAAGAATTGGAATGCTTACAAGTGGCGGCGACTGCCAGGCACTGAATGCAGCAATGAGAGGCGTCGTAAAGGGGCTTGTTTCAAAAAGGGATGATGTAGAGATTTATGGATTTCAGGATGGATATAAGGGTTTGATCTATTCGAATTTTAAGATGCTTACGTCAAAAGATTTTTCGGGAATCCTGACACTTGGCGGAACGATCCTGGGAACATCCAGACAGCCGTTTAAGTTGATGAGAGTACCGGATAAGGACGGAATTGACAAAGTAGAGGCGATGAAACACACATATCACAAGTTGAATCTGGACTGCTGGTAATTCTGGGAGGGAATGGAACACACAAATCAGCCAATATGCTGAGAGAAGAAGGACTTAATGTGGTAACACTCCCGAAGACGATCGATAATGATCTCTGGGGAACAGATATGACGTTCGGATTCCAGAGTGCAGTAGACATTGCAACAGATACGATTGATAAGATCCATACAACAGCGACATCTCACAGCCGTGTATTTATCGTGGAAGTAATGGGACATAAAGTAGGATGGGTCACACTTCATGCAGGAATTGCCGGTGGTGCCGATATTATTCTTCTTCCGGAGATGCCATACGATATCAATTCAGTGGTTAACGCAATTGAAAAACGCGGCAAAGCAGGGAAGAGATTTACAATTATTGCTGTTGCCGAAGGTGCAATTTCAAAAGAAGATGCAGCACTCTCAAAGAAAGAATTAAAAGAGAAAAAGCAAAGAAGAAATATCCTTCTGTTGCATATGAACTTGCCGAGAAGATTCAGGAAAAGACAGATAAAGAAGTAAGGATCACAGTTCCCGGACATACACAAAGAGGCGGCTCTCCGTGTGCATATGACCGTGTACTTGCAACAAGACTTGGTGCAGAAGCTTCGAGAGCAATTTTGGAAGGTGATTTTGGATGTATGGTAGGGACTAGAAATCAGGAGATTATCCGCGTGCCATTGTCAGAAGTTGCCGGAAAACTAAAATATGTAGATCCCAAAGCATCGATCATTGACGAGGCAAAGACCATTGGTATCAGCTTCGGTGATGAATAGATGCGGAGACTGAGCAGGATCTCCATTTAGACAAGGAGTGTAAAGAATGTCATATACGGCATTATACCGTAAGTTTCGTCCGGATGAATTCGAAGATGTAAAAAGGACAGGATGCGATCGTCCGGACATTGAAGAACCAGATCAATGCAGATCGTATCGGACATGCATATTTGTTCTGCGGGACCAGAGGAACCGGAAAGACAACCGTTGCGAAGATATTTGCGAAAGCAGTCAACTGCGAACATCCGGTAGATGGAAGCCCGTGCGGGGAGTGCGCAATGTGCCGGTCGATCGCAGCTGGTACATCGATGAATGTGATCGAGATTGATGCGGCATCTAATAATGGTGTGGACAACATCCGTGAGATCCGTGAAGAGGTCACATATCGCCCGACAGAAGGGAAATATAAAGTATATATTATTGATGAGGTGCATATGCTGTCGATCGGCGCATTCAATGCATTGTTAAAAACATTGGAAGAACCTCCGGAATATGTTATATTTATTCTTGCGACAACGGAGGCACACAAGATTCCGATTACGATCTTGAGCCGATGCCAGCGATATGATTTTAAAAGAATTTCCATTGAGACGATCGCAGCGAGATTGCGTGAACTGATCGATAAAGAAGGATGGGATGTGGAAGATAAGGCGGTCCGCTATATCGCAAAGATGGCGGATGGCTCTATGAGGGATTCACTGAGCCTTCTGGATCAGTGTGCGGCATTCTATATGAATGAGACACTGACATATGATCATGTACTGGAAGTGCTGGGAGCGGTGGATACGGAAGTATTCAGCCGGCTGTTAAGACAGCTGCTTGCGATGGATGTACATCAGGTGATCGAGACGGTAGATGAGCTGGTAATGCAGGGAAGAGAATTGTCTCAGCTGGCGGCAGATTTCACATGGTATCTGAGGAATCTGCTTCTGGTGAAGAGCTCGGATGATATGGAAGATGTACTGGATGTATCGTCGGAGAATCTGGCACTGTTAAAAGAAGAAGCACAGATGATTGACAGTGATACACTGATCCGCTACATCCGCATTTTTTCGGATCTGACGAATCAGTTTGAAATATGCGACACAGAAGAGGGTTCTGCTGGAAGTAACCCTGATCAAATTATGCCGTCCGGCAATGGATCAGAATAAGGACGCCCTGCTGGACCGCATCCGTGCGATTGAAAAACAGCTGGAGGACGGAGCGTGGGAAGCACCGGTCAGGGAGCGTGTTGTGTATGCATCCGATGCAAAAGAAGCAGCGGCACCGAAGCCGAAACCGGAACTTCCGCAGGCATTAAATGAAGACGTGAAAGCGGTGGCAAAAGATTTCCGGATGATCATCAATGAGGCTTCCCCGATGCTCCGCACATATCTGAAAAAAGCGAGATTAAGTGCCGGAGAAGGCAACCGGCTTCTGATCGTGCTGCCGGATGAACTGAGTGCCAGTGCAGTTGCGACGCCGGATCACAAAGAAGAGATCCAGTCGTTGATCGAGCAGAAGATCGGTAAAAAAGTAGAGATAGACGTCCGCCAGATGGAGGCAGGACGCAGATTCGAGGATCACTTTGTGGATCTGGAGAATCTGATCAATATGGAAATTACTGTAGAAGACGAATAGGAGGATATTATCATGGCAAAAAGAGGAGGATTCCCAGGAGGCGGAATGCCGGGAAATATGGCAAATCTGATGAAACAGGCACAGAAGATGCAGCGTCAGATGGAAGAACAGGCAAAGGAAATGGAGACAAAAGAATTCAGTGCAACTGCAGGCGGCGGTGCTGTTGAAGTAACTGTATCCGGAAGCAAGAAGATATTAAAAGTAAAACTGGATGAAGAAGTAGTAGATCCGGATGATGTAGAGATGCTGGAAGATTTGCTTGTGGCAGCAGTCAATGAAGCACTGGAGAAAGTAGACGCAGAGACAACTTCTGCAATGTCTAAGTTTACCGGCGGCATGGGTGGCGGAATGCCGGGATTATTCTAAGAGAAGATCCGGAAAGAATGATTCTTACAGGGAGTTAAAAAAATTATGGATTATTACAGTAATCAGATCAGCAGGCTGATCGAAGAATTTCACGCCTTCCGGGAATCGGAGCGAAGTCTGCCCAGAGACTGGCATTTCATATTATCAATATGCCGAAAGATCAGGTGGAGAATCTGGCAAAGTCGATCGTGGATGCCAGAAATAATGTGAGATACTGTGCACAGTGCTGTACTCTGACGGACCGGGAACTTTGCCCGATCTGCAGCAATCCGGAACGGGATCAGCGGACCATCATGGTAGTGGAGACTCCAAGAGATCTGGCAGCATATGAAAAGACCGGAAAATATAACGGAGTGTATCATGTGCTTCATGGAGCGATCTCTCCGATGCTGGGGATCGG
>ENA-OQBG01000228-OQBG01000228.1-human-gut-metagenome-genome-assembly--contig:-NODE-228-length-11061-cov-1.794037_pt1 | contig 11061 bp, 17 predicted proteins | sample MGYA00242746_ERZ504551 | MGnify/ENA primary metagenome ERZ504551 (study PRJEB26092, sample SAMD00036289) | human gut metagenome | host: Homo sapiens | study: EMG produced TPA metagenomics assembly of... | reverse complement strand
CTTCATGTTTGAGCTTTTGATATCTTACGTTAAGCTTAGAGCACCTTTTCCTTTTTGATGGGAGTTTTTTTGTAAAATCCTGTAAATTTAATGTTTTTTGTCAGTCATTTCAGCAATTAAAACCATGTTAAAAAAGCCATTCATAATATTTTGATTGATGCTGATAATATTTACTTTATTTTCAGCAAGAACATTACTTACAGTAGCGATAATACCTACACGGTCTTTTCCGATAACAGTTATAACGAGTTTCATTTATACTTCCCCTTATTAATTTTATAGAGTTACTAAATTATTGTAACAGTGTTATTATATCATTAATAGTAGTAGCTTGCATTAGTTTTTGCTAAAAATACATTGTACATATATAATAATATAGGTATTATTTTTAGGATATTGTGTTTTTTTTATGAAAATGATAAAAAATTTGAGATAAGAGGAGTTTTTTTATGAAAGTTTTATTAACAGCGATAAATGCAAAATATATACATTCATCATTAGCAATTCGCTATATATACAAAAATTGTCAAGATTTATCTTGTGATATAGAGATGCTAGAAGTATCTATAAATAATCATTTGATTGATATTGCTAATCAGATATTTGATGCTAGACCAGATATATTGGGAATTTCTTGTTATATCTGGAATATTGAATTAGTGAAACAATTATTGCCACTTGTGCATAGATTATTGCCAAATTGTAAGATTATCTGTGGCGGACCGGAAGTTTCGTATGCTACAAAAGAATTTATGCAGGATTTTCCTATGGTGGATTTTGTAGTGCGTGGCGAAGGTGAAAAAGCTTTTCATGATTATTGCAGGCTTTATTAGATAAAAAAAAATAATGAAGAAATAAAAAAAATTGCTGGTATAGCAAAGAGAAATAGTGATGATACTATTGATGAGAATATTGCCGTTACTGTAAGTGATTTAGATGAAATAATTTTCCCTTATGATGATAATGATATCGAAAATTTAAAGGATAAGATAATTTATTATGAAAGTTCAAGAGGTTGTCCTTATTCTTGTAAATATTGCCTATCTTGTGCAACTAAAGGCGTAAGATATCGCTCTTTAGATAAAAGTTTTTTTGCTGAGCTAAGTTATTTTTATCAAAACATAATGTTCGTCAGGTAAAATTTGTAGATAGAACTTTTAATGCAGATAAAAAGCATTATTTACCGATTTTGGAATTTATTGCTAAACAAGATTGCAGAACTAATTTCCACTTTGAAATAGTGGCTCACCATATTGATGATGAAATTAAGGCTGTACTTAAGAAAATGCCAAAGGGTAGAGTACAGTTTGAAATAGGTATTCAATCTACAAATTTAAAACTTTAGGTCAGATAAGTAGGGCAAATCCATGGGAAGAAATGACAAATAATATAAAATCTATCATGGCTTATGGAAATATTCATCTGCATGTGGATTTAATTATTGGTCTTCCTTATGAAGATATTACTTCTTTTGCAAAATCTTTTAATGATGTTATATTTATTGCAAGCTGATATGCTACAAGTGGGCTTTTTGAAATTATTAAAAGGTGCAGCATGAATGATTTGATACAAGAACATGATTATGTATATATGCCACAAGCACCATATCAAGTAATCAGCAATAAATATATGGATTATGCTACTATGCGAAAATTACAGATTTTTGTAGATGTATTGGAATTATATTATAATGCTGGCCGTTTTAAATATACGATTATTAATTTAATCAAACAATATAATCAAGATGCCTACACATTTTTGCTGATTTTGCTCAATATTGGCAAGCTAATAAATTGCATTTAGCACCACATGCTCCTAAGAATTTATATGTATTTTTATATGATTTTATTGAGCAAAATTCTAAGATAAGAGATAAAGAATATATTTATAATGTATTGAAATTCGACGCTTTATTGACAGATAAAGGTAAGATAAAAATAGATATGTTGCCATGGAAAGAAGTAGATAAAAAGTAACAGATGATTTTTATATGAGTGAAAAGCACTAGCTATATTAATAATTATCAATTTAAATCATGGCGTGAATTTGAAAAAGAAATTTTCGATAGAGTTTTTGCCTATGATATGAATGAAGCAAAATCATGTCAAAATAAAAAGCAAAAAGAGAATGCAATGATTTTTTGCCTATGAAGATGATGGAGTATTTTATCAAGAAATAAAACAAGGAGATATAAATTTATAATGATATATTATGCTTTTTCCGATTATTTAAAACAGCGTTATGGTGAGAAAGTTTATAAATTGCCTATAGGTTTACCGCTTACTTGCCCTAATCGTGATGGTTCATGTGGGAAATTTGGCTGTACTTTTTGTGGTAGTATCGGTGCAGGTTATGAAAATTTACCGCCAGAATTATCCGTAACAGAACAAATTCGTATGAATAAGGCTCATATAGTGCCTAAGTATAAGGCGAAAAATTCATACCGTATTTCAAAATTTCAGTAATACGTATATGCCACCAGAGCAATTAGAAAAATATGTATTAGAAGCATGTGCTAGTGATGATATAGTGGCTATTTATATAGCGACAAGACCAGATTGCATAAATGATGTTTATTTAGAAATCTTAGCTAGAATTGCTAAAGAAAAAAATATTGATATTTGCGTAGAATTAGGTTTACAAACAATAAATTATAAGACTTTAGAAAAAATAAATCGCGGTCATGGTTTGGCGGAATATATTGATGCAGTATTACGTATAAAGCGTTATGGTTTATTATGTTGTACTCATGTAATTTTAGATTTACCATGGGATGATGATAAAGATATGATTGAAACTGCTAGAGTGATTTCTGCGCTTGGCGTTGACCAGGTGAAATTACATGCACTTTATATCGTAAAAATACAAAATGGCTCAGCAATATGAAAATAAAGAATTTGAAATTATCTCCTGTGAGCATTATAAACAAAGAGTAATTGATTTCTTAGAACATTTATCTCCAAATATTGTTTACAGCGATTAATTGGTAGAGCGCCAGCTGAAAATACTTTATTTAGTAATTGGCAGACAGGTTGGTGGAAAATTCGTGATGAAATTGTAAAAGAAATGGAAGAAAAAAATCTTTATCAAGGTCGTCTATGTAATTATTTAAATGGCAGTGCTGTACAAAAATTTTTAGTCAAAGAATGATGTAGGGATTTTGATTTTATGGAAATCATTTATAAAGATGAAAAAGATTTTACGAAAGAAAATATAATAGAATTGTTTTTATCTGTTGATTAGCAATTATCGGCTAGTAATCCTGATAAATTATATACAGCATTAATTAATTCGCCAACGGTATTTACTGCATGGGAGAATAATAAATTAGTAGGCTTAGCTAGAGCTTTAGATGATGGCATACTTACAGCATATATTCACTATGTATTAGTAAATCCTAAATATCAAGGTAGAGGTATTGCCAGCAATTTAGTAAAGATGATAAAAAATAAATATAAAGATTATCTTTATATTGAATTGATGCCTGATGAAAAGAAAAATGTTAATTTTTATCAAAAATTAGGCTTTAATATAGTAAAAGAAGGCACACTCATGCAACTGTGCAATCCTGAAACTATGAAAGTTAAATTATAAATAAAAAAGCTATAATTAATTTAAGGAAAAATTTCTAGTTAAATTATTATAGCTCATATTTTATTAATTATCGCATTTAAAATCTTGCCAATTAGGTAGAGCAATATGATTATCCACAGCTGTTTTCATAGCTTGATAATAAGCTAATTTTTTTGAATATGCTTATAATCGTGTTGCATTTTTGCTAATTGTGCTAGAATATGATTTTTTTGATTGGTCAATAATTTTAAAATATCATCAATATGTGAAGGCTCTTGCTGTTCATATTGAAAAATTCTTGCAGTTGAGCGATACTCATACCTGTATTTTTAAAACAGCAGATAGTTTTTAAACGATTGATATGTTTTTCTAAATAAATGCGTTTTCCTGATGAATTGCGAGGAATATCAGTTAAAATGCCTACTTCTTCATAATAGCGAAGCGTGGAAGCTGGCAGATTGAATTTAGCTGATACTTCACGAATTGAATATTGTTTATCCATAATAAAGCCCCTTTATCATAGTAATATCTTGACTTAAAGCGTACTTGAATTAGTATTATGATAATTATAAAAAAGATATTGACTAAAAGTAAAGGGCGTTTTCATGTATATAGCAGACAAAGACAGATATAATAAGTTAGAATATGCTAGATGTGGTAAAAGCGGTTTGAAATTGCCAAGAGTATCTTTGGGACTTTGGCATAATTTTGGTGATAATAATGATTTTGAAACTATGCAAAAACTTTGTTTCACTGCTTTTGATAATGGCATAACTCATTTTGATTTAGCAAATAATTATGGCCCTCCTTATGGCAGTGCAGAAATAAATTTTGGTAGAATTTTAAAGCAAGATTTGAAAAAATATCGTGATGAATTATTAATCAGTACAAAAGCTGGTTATGATATGTGGGAAGGCCCTTATGGCAACTGGGGCAGTAGAAAATATTTGATTGCTAGTTTAGACCAAAGTTTAAAACGCATGGGTCTTGAGTATGTAGATATTTTTATCATCATCGCATGGATAAAGACACTCCACTTGAAGAAACTATGGGAGCATTAAATCAAATAGTACAAAGTGGAAAAGCTTTATATGTAGGTTTATCAAATTATGATGGTGAAACTTTGGCAAAAGCTAGTGAGATTTTAACTCAAATGCATTGTCCATTTATCATCAATCAAAATCGTTATTCCATTTTCGATAGAACTATTGAAAACAATGGCTTGAAGGAAATGGCACATAAATTAAATAAAGGTATTATAGCTTTTAGCCCATTAGCACAAGGATTATTGACAGATAGATATTTGAAAGGTATTCCTGAAGATAGTCGCATAAAAACTGATGGAAGATTTTTGAAAGCTGAAATTTTGACAGAAAAAAAATTAATGCAGATTGCTAATTTAAATGAAATAGCAAAACAGCGTGGTCAAAGTTTAGCTCAGATGGCATTGGCTTGGATTTTAAAAGATAACATAGTTACAAGTGTTTTGATAGGTGCATCAAAGCCAGAACAGATTTTAATGAATTTAGAAGCAATGAACAATATAGCATTTTCCAGTGAAGAATTGAAACTTATAGATGATAATAGTTTATAAAATTTTCTATATGAGTATGGATTTACCACTGATAAATTATAGATATAAAAGGTATATTCATAGTTGAAAATATTATAAAAGTTGTATCATAAATATGTGTTATAGTTTAAAATGCCTATAAAGGGTATATATATATAGAAGGGAGCTTATTTGAAAATATGAGCAAACATATGAAAACTATGGATGGTAATACTGCTGCGGCGTATATATCTTATGCATTTACAGATGTAGCAGCTATTTATCCAATTACTCCATCATCTCCAATGGCAGAAGTTGTAGATGAAATGGCAGCAAAAGGTAAGAAAAACCTTTTCGGTCAAAAAGTACGTGTTGTAGAAATGCAATCTGAAGCAGGTGCTGCTGGTACAGTACATGGTTCTCTCCAGGCTGGTGCATTAACTACTACTTATACTGCTTCTCAGGGTCTTTTATTAATGATTCCTAATATGTATAAGATTGCTGGTGAATTGCTCCCAGGTGTATTCCATGTAAGTGCTCGTGCTCTTGCAACATCTTCTCTTAATATTTTTGGTGACCAACGTGATGTTATGGCAGTTCGTCAAACTGGTTGCGCTATGCTTGCTGAAGCTAGTGTTCAAGAAGTTATGGACTTAAGTGCTATTGCTCACCTTGTAGCTATCAAAAGCCGTGTACCATTCGTAAACTTCTTTGATGGTTTCAGAACTTCTCATGAAATTCAAAAAATCGAAGTTTTAGATTATGAAGATTTAGGCAAAATGCTTGATTGGGAAGCTGTAAATAAGTTCCGTCATAATGCTTTAAATCCAGATCATCCAGTAATTCGTGGTACTAGCCAAAACCCTGATATTTATTTCCAAGGTCAAGAATCTGCAAATCCTTATTATGAAGCTGTTCCTCAGATGGTTGAAGATGCTATGGCTGAAATCAATAAATTAACAGGCCGTAACTATCAATTATTCAACTACTATGGTGATCCAAATGCTGATCGCGTAATCATTGCTATGGGCTCTTTATGTGATACAGCTATGGAAGTTGTTGATTACTTGAATGCAAAAGGTGAAAAAGTCGGTGTTGTATCCATTCACCTTTACAGACCATTCTCTGTAAAACATTTCTTAAATGCACTTCCAAAAACTGTTAAGAAAATTGCTGTTATGGACCGTACAAAAGAAGCTGGTTCTATCGGTGAACCTTTATATCTTGAAATTCAGTCCGCTCTTTATAATAGCGATTTACGTCCAACAATCGTTGGTGGTCGTTATGGTCTTGGTGGTAAAGATGTTACTCCAGATCAAATCTTTGCAGTTTATAATGAACTCAAAAAAGATGCTCCTAAAAATGGCTTTACTATTGGTATCAATGATGATGTTTCTTTCACTTCTTTACCAGAATATCATGAAGATATCGACCTTACACCAGAAGGAACAACTGCTTGCAAATTCTGGGGCTTAGGTTCTGATGGTACTGTAGGTGCAAATAAAAGTGCTGTTAAAATCATCGGCGATAAAACAGATATGTATGCACAGGCATATTTTGCATATGACTCCAAAAAATCTGGTGGGGTAACAATGTCTCACTTGCGTTTTGGTAAAAAACCAATTATGTCTCCATATCTCATCAATAAAGCAAACTTCATTTCTTGTTCTCAACAGTCTTATGTAGATAAATATGATTTACTTGCTGGTTTAAAACCAAATGGTACATTCTTATTAAATACACTTTGGACTGATGAAGAATTAACAGAAAAACTCCCTGCATATATGAAACGTTATATTGCAGAAAACAATATTAACTTCTACACTGTAAACGCTGTTAAAATTGCTCAAGAACTCGGTCTTGGCGGTCGCTTTAACATGGTTATGCAGTCTGCATTCTTTAAACTTGCAAATATTATTCCTATTGATGAAGCTGTTAAATATCTTAAAGATGCAGTTGTTACTTCTTATGGTAAAAAAGGTCAACATATCGTTGATATGAATAATGGTGCTATCGACAAAGGTATCGAAGCTCTTCATAAAGTAGAAGTTCCAGCTTCTTGGAAAGATGCTAAAGATGCTGATGATGCAAATGCTAATATTCCTGATTTCATTAAAAATATCCAAAATCCAATGAACCGTCAAGAAGGCGATAAACTTCCTGTAAGTGCTTTCAAAGGTATTGAAGATGGTACATTCCCAGTAGGTACTGCTGCTTATGAAAAACGCGGTATCGCTATTAATGTTCCGGAATGGGATATTGATAAATGTATCCAGTGTAACCAATGCTCCTTCGTATGTCCACATGCTGCAATTCGTCCAGTACTTATGACAGATGAAGAAGTAGCTAATGCTCCAGAAACAATGAAATCCAAACCAGCTCTTGGTGCTAAAGGCTTAAATTTTGCAATCACTATTTCTGCAAAAGATTGTGCAGGTTGCGGTAACTGTGCTGATATTTGTCCAGCTCCAAAAGGTTCTGCTCTTGCTATGAAACCTATTGCAACTCAACTTGCAAAACAAGCTGAATTTGATTATGCTGTTGATGCTACAAAAGTTGCACCTAAGAAAAATCCTATGAAGAAAACTACTCTCAAAGGTAGTCAGTTCGAACAACCACTCTTAGAATTCTCCGGTGCTTGTGCTGGTTGTGGTGAAACTCCATATGTAAAACTCATCACTCAGCTCTTTGGTGATCGCATGATGGTAGCTAATGCTACAGGTTGTTCTTCTATTTGGGGCGGTTCTGCACCATCTATGCCATATACTAAAAACCATAAAGGACAAGGTCCTGCTTGGGCTAACTCCTTATTTGAAGATAACGCAGAATATGGTTTAGGTATGTTCCTTGGAACAAAAGCTGTTCGTGAAACATTATCTTCAAAAATCACTCAAGCTTTAGAAGAAGGTCTTGGCAGTGATGAACTCAAAGCTACATTTGCTGATTGGCAAGCTAACATCAATGAAGGTGAAGGTAGCCGTGAACGCGCTGAAAAATTGACTGAACTTCTTGAAGCAGAAAAAGGCGATAATGCACTCTTAAATGAAATCTATGATAAAAAAGATTTCTTTGTAAAACGTTCCCAATGGATCATTGGTGGCGACGGTTGGGGTTATGATATCGGTTATGGCGGTCTTGACCATGTACTTGCTTCTGGTGAAGATGTTAACGTATTAATTCTTGATACAGAAGTTTACTCAAATACTGGTGGACAGTCCTCTAAAGCTACTCCAGCTGCTGCTATTGCTCAATTTGCCGCTACTGGTAAACGTACTAAGAAAAAAGATATCGGCATGATGGCAATGAGCTATGGTTATGTATATGTAGCACAGATTGCTATGGGTTACGATAAAAACCAAACTTTAAAAGCTATTGCTGAAGCAGAAGCTTATAAAGGACCATCTCTTATCATTGCATATGCTCCATGTATCAACCATGGTTTACGTGCAGGTATGGGCAAGAGCCAACTTGAAACTAAACGTGCTGTTGAAGCTGGTTACTGGGCTACTTATCGTTATAATCCTGAATTACGTGGCACAGATAAAAATCCATTCAGCTTAGACTCTAAAGAACCAACAGGAAACTTCCAAGAATTTATTCAAGGTGAAGTTCGTTATACATCCTTAAAACGTGCATTCCCTGAAATTGCAGATGAATTATTTGCAAAAACAGAAAAAGATGCAAAAGAACGTCTTGAAGGATATAAAAAATTAGCAGGTAAATAATTTTCCGTGCTGATAAAATAAAACTGACGCTATTTATTAGCGTCAGTTTTTTATTGCATGAATTAATGTTTTTTTATATGATATAAAAGGATTAATTAAATAGTTAAGCATAGGCATATATTATATAAGAAAGGAATGAATGCTTTGAAAAAATTATTATTAGTAGCAATTTGTATTTTATCTATGCTATGCACAGCTTGTGGTTCAACTACAGATGAAAAAGAAGTAGCAGATAATGCAAAACAGAAACTTTAAAAATTGGATTAATGCCAGACATTGATTCCATACCATTTATTATTGCTCAAGAAAAAGGTTATTTTAAAGAAGAAGGTGTAGACGTAGAGTTACAGTATTTTAAAAGTTAGCTATGGATAGAGATAGTGCCCTTCAAAGTGGCAATTTAGATGGTGGCGTATCTGATATGCTAGCAGCAGGATTTGCTAAAGCTGGAGGATTTGATGTAAAAATAACTTCTTCTACTAATGGCAATTACTGTTTGATTGCAGGTACTGGCAATACTGCTAAATCTTTAGCGGAAATGAAAGGTCAGAATATATCCGTATCTAAAAATACTATTATTGAATTTGTTTTAGATGAAATGCTTGCACAAAACAATATGACTGAAGCAGATATCAATAAGACAGTAATTCCACAGATACCTACAAGATTAGAAATGTTACAAATGGTAAATTAGATGGTGCAGTACTTCCTGAACCTATGGGCAGTATCGCTGTAAAAAATGGCAGTTATTTAGTAAATTCTTCTGAAGCTATGAAAATAAATCCAGGCGTAATGGTATTTACAAATGATAGCGTAGAAAATAAAAAAGAAGCTATAAAAGCTATGTATAGAGCTTATGATAAAGCTATAGAATATTTAAATTCTACACCTCAAGAAGAATATATGGATTTAGTTATTGAAACAGCAGGATTACCACCAGCAACTAAAGATGCTTTAGTTATGCCAAAATATATGAAAGCTGCATTACCAGAAAAATCTGATTGGGATAAATCTATAAATTGGCTCAATAAAAAAGAATTAGTAACTGAAAATATAATTATGAAGATATAGTAAGTGATATTTTAACGAAATGATTACCGTAGATAGACTTTATGTAAGATATGATGATACAAATATATTAGAAGATATTAATTTAAATTTGCCAACAGGGATAACTTGTGCAGTGATTGGCCCTTTCTGGTTTGTGGGAAATCTACCTTATTGAATGTTTTGGCAGGGCTACAAAAATTATCAGGGTTAGTGCAAATAAATGGCGAAAATCCTTCCCCTAAAAAACAAACTATAGGTTTTATTCCTCAAAATTATGGATTATTGCCATGGCTTACTGTAAAAGAAAATATTTTATTAGGTTTAAAAATAAAAAGAAGCTAAACAAGGTTTACCTCAAAATTTAGTAGATAATTTAGGATTAAGTAATTTATTAAATCGTTATCCTAATAACTTAAGTGGTGGTCAACAACAACGTGTAAGTTTAGCTAGAGCTTTTGCTTTAAAAGCTGATTTATTGCTAATGGATGAACCTTTTTCTGCTTTAGATGCTATTACAAGGGAAGAAATGCAAGATGTATTCATTGATTTATGGCAGAAGCAGAAAGTTTCTACTATATTAGTTACGCATTATGTAGAAGAAGCTTTATATTTAGGGCAAAAATAATAGTGATGACTAGTGCACCTGGAGGTATTTATAAAATAATCGATAATCCTTTATTTAGTGATAAGAATTTTCGTGATAGAGAAATCTTTAGTTCACTAAGTAAAGAAATAAGAAATTATTTGAAGAAAGCAGGTAGTAAGAATGAAAGATAAATCATGGTATTTTTATTTACCTGCAATGATATTATTGCTTATTTTATGGTATGTTATATCTATAATCGTACATTTGCCTATTATTCCTTCGCCTGTTTTGGTAATGGAAAGATTGGGCAATATTTTTACACAAACAATAGCTAATTCATGCATTATATAGTCTTTGGCGAATTATAGCAGGAGTATTTTTAGCTTATAATAATTGGTGTACCAATAGCAGTGATGATGGGATATTATAAAAAATGTGATAAGATTTTAGCTCCTATTGTTTATCTGACATATCCTATTCCTAAGATTGCATTATTGCCTATCTTGATGCTTTTAGCTGGCATTGGAGAATTACCAAAAGTTATTATGATATTTTTTGATTGTGATTTTTTCAAG
>ENA-OQBG01000227-OQBG01000227.1-human-gut-metagenome-genome-assembly--contig:-NODE-227-length-11076-cov-5.158371_pt1 | contig 11076 bp, 11 predicted proteins | sample MGYA00242746_ERZ504551 | MGnify/ENA primary metagenome ERZ504551 (study PRJEB26092, sample SAMD00036289) | human gut metagenome | host: Homo sapiens | study: EMG produced TPA metagenomics assembly of... | reverse complement strand
AGCTGGGCGGCCGTCCCGCCGAGGGTCATGAAGGCCTGGCCCGCCTCGAGCTCCGTGCCGTCGGGCAGGTGCATGCAACGGTGCACCCAAGCTTGGTTGCGATGCGGGAGGCCACCTCGCTTCCGGCGAGCACGCACGCCTCGCGGGTGAAGTACTCCATTTCCCCCGGTTGGGTGTCGACGCCCAGAATATGGCTGGTCAGGTCGATATAAGGCACGTCCTCGGCGATGAGCTCGTCGATGCGGGCGTCGGACAGGGTGACCATCGGTCCTCCTTAGACAGGTTCCTACGGTGGAAATCGTATCATCACCGCACGATTCTCCCGCATCTATCACGCGGAAAAGGCATAATGCTGTGTGATATATGACGTCCCGCCTACAAGACGTCCCATCGCGCCCATCGCGCGCGCCCTTGAAAGGAGACCCATGGATCTGAACAAGCGCCCCGACGACATGGTCCGCATCACCACCCCTGAGCTCGCTCAGGCTTTCATCGAGGAGCAGGTCGCCGCCTGCCGCGAGCAGATCGGCGATAAGAAGGCCCTCCTGGCCCTGTCCGGCGGCGTCGATTCCTCCGTGGTCGCCGCGCTGCTCATCAAGGCCATCGGCAAGCAGCTCATCTGCGTGCACGTGAACCACGGCCTCATGCGCAAGGGCGAGTCCGAGCAGGTCATCGATGTGTTCCGCAACCAGCTCGACGCCAACCTCGTTTACGTTGACGCCACGGATCGCTTCCTGTCCCTGCTCGACGGCGTGGCCGAGCCCGAGGCCAAGCGCAAGATCATCGGCGCCGAGTTCATCCGCGTGTTCGAAGAGGAGGCCCGCAAGGTGGGCGACGAGGTTTCCTTCCTCGCCCAGGGCACCATCTACCCCGACATCCTCGAGTCCGACGGCGTGAAGGCCCACCACAACGTGGGCGGCCTGCCCGACGACCTGCAGTTCGAGCTCTGCGAGCCCGTCCGCCTGCTGTACAAGGACGAGGTCCGCGTAGTCGGTCGCGAGCTCGGCCTGCCCGAGAACATGGTTGAGCGTCAGCCCTTCCCGGGCCCTGGCCTGGGCGTGCGCTGCCTCGGCGCCATCACCCGTGATCGCCTGGAGGCCCTGCGCGAGGCCGACGCCATCCTGCGTGAGGAGTTCGCCGCGGCAGGCCTTGAGGGCAAGGTCTGGCAGTACTTCGTCTCCGTGCCCGACTTCCGCGTCACCGGCGTGAAGGAGGGCAAGCGCCTCTACGAGTGGCCGGCGTTCATCCGCGCCGTCAACACCGTCGATGCCATGACCGCCGAGGTGCCCGAGCTCGACTGGGCGCTCCTCAAGAAGATCGGCGACCGCATCGCCTCTGAGGTCGACGGCATCTGCCGCGTCCTGTACGACCTCACCCCGAAGCCCTGCGGGACCATCGAGTTCGAGTAGTTTGAACTGACACTTCGTTCGGATTTCGCGCGTAACGCGCGTGACGACGGGGAAAGGCCGGCCCACATGGGTTCGGCCTTTCTTGTTTGTTGCAGTGGACCAAGGGATTGCTAAGTAGACACGGGGATTCACGAAGTTGCTAACTGCGGTTTTCTTCTTGAGAATCTTATTGGTACTCGATCTGTCGCCCGTTTACTGCAACAAAACGCTCAGTGCTGCGTCACCTTCAGCGCGCCCGCTTCGATTTCCCAGGTGATGCTTGTGCACGCTCGCAGGAACGCATGGTCGTGGCTCACGAGGAGCAGCGCTCCTCCGAATTGCGCGAGCGCTTGCTCCAATGCCTCAACCGAGTGCAGGTCGAGGTGGTTGGTGGGCTCGTCCATGATGATGAGCGCGGGCGCGTCCGGCAGGCCGCGGGCAATCATCAGTTTTCGCAGCTCACCGGGGCTGGTTGCAGCGCCTTCCATGATGCGGTCGGGTTCTGAGTTCAGCTGCGCCACGCAGCTGAATACATGTCCGCGGTCGGTAGGGGAGAGGGAGCGGACCTCTTCGAGTATCTGCGACCGTTGCTCCCGACTCGGCTCTTGGGGTATGTCGAGGATTGTGAGGGCGTGCGCATCTCGGTGTTCTGCCTGCAGATGCAAGAGCGCGCGAAGATGATCGAGCAGGGTGGTCTTTCCGGCACCATTTGGCCCAATGATGCCGATGCGCTCCGTATTTCCCACAAAGAGCTCCGGCAGATCGAGTTCGCTCTCGCCGCACGGGATACGGCCCGCAGGAATGTGGAGCACGGTTTGCGGGGCTGGGTTTGGCGTCCAGGAACAGGCTACCGTCGTAGCGTTTGGGGACGAATGCCGCATCGGCCCTGCTTTGCGCCGCGGCAATGCGGCCGTCCATTTGCCGCAGCAGTTTGCCGCGAGCGCCGTCTTGGCCGGTAAAGATGGCGAGGTCGATTTTCGCCCGTGCGCTCCTGTCCTTGGGGTCGAGCCCCCGCTTCGATCGTCTGGCATCAGATCGCGCCGCCTCTTGGGAGCGCTGCCCCCGCTCGGCGGCGAGTCGCGCGAGTTCGCCTTTGGCGCGTTTGCGCTCGCCCGCCGCTGTGGCGCGCTCCCGCTCCGCCTGCATGTGCCCGGCGGAATAGCCACCGGGCCGCACGACGATGCGCATCTCGCCGCGCGGGCCCGTGGGCTCGAACGATGCACAGCGCTCCACGAGCGCATCTAGCAGGTCGCGATCGTGGCTCACGAGGATGCCGACGCCGGTGAAGCTGGCCAGCAGTCCTGTCAGTTGGGCACGGGCCTCGCGATCGAGGTGATTGGTCGGTTCATCCACAACGAGCGCATCGGGTCGTTGCCAGAGGGAGCAGGCGATCTGCAGCTTTTTGCGCTCGCCGAAGCTGAGCTCGTCCCAGCGCCATGGCATGTCGTCGGTGAGACTCAGCTGCGTGCGAAGGCCGCGTGCCTCGCGACCGAAGTCGAGTGCGAAGTCCGCGAGGGTGGCCGGTGCCTCATCGGCTTCCTGCGGGCAGTAGGCGGCGAACAAGCCGTTCGATACGGTGCCGGAGTCGGGCGCGATCAAGCCGCAGGCGATTTTGGCGAGCGTTGACTTGCCGCAGCCGTTGTCACCCAAAAGGCCAGTCCAGCCCTGCGGGAAGGCGATGGTCACGTTACTTAGAATGGGGTCTTGCGCCGCTGGGTGCGTGTAGGTCACGCGCGTGAGTGCGAGCTGCATGAAGACATCCCCTCCTCGTTCTATCGGAGGTCAACGGGTCGGTTGATGGGGATGTCTAAAAGCGCATGGTCGCCTTGTCTCTTCGCGGTGACGCCCTCGCATGGGCCCGAATCCATCGGGCGGGCGAGTCAGAGTCTAACACGGGATCGTGATGCCAGCATGTGGAACGCAGGCGACCTATCGTTTTTGCGGGTGGCTCGTGAGGTGCCAGCCATTGCAGTACGGGCAGCGGTATATCGAGAGCCCATGTCTCCCGTGTTCCTCGCAGGAAATCAGGGCCGCTTCTGCCTCGGGGCGGCTTGCGTAGCGGTTCTTCGACTCGCAAGCCTTGTGGCGGAGGGCTGCGTCATGTTCAGCGTCGATTCGTTCTTCGCGTGCATGTTCGCGAGCAAAGAGGTCGTCCATGCCGCCAGCGCTCAAGCCGTCCTCAAGGCCGGCCTCGAATGCCGCTCGTTGCTTGGCGCGCGCTGAGCGCTTGTTGCTCGCCATGGAAACTCCCATCGATAAAGGAATCGGGGCGGGTATCGCAGATTGCTGCGCTCGTCCCTGATTGAATCGCTGTTTGTGCGAACGGCACGAGACCTGAACGACTGTGGGCGGAATTACCCTCGGTCTTCTAGTGGTGACAGGCGTGCTCGGGCCCCATAGCGTCGAGCTGCCCAGTGGCGATGCGCTCGGCGGCGGCTCCCACGGTCGCGGACTCAGCATCGTGCAGGACGGTGATGCCCGCGGCGGCAAAGCCTTGCATGGGGCGCATGCCCATGCCTACGGCCACGATGGCGTCGATACCGGCCTCGGAGAGGATACGCACGGGCCGCATGCAGCCGCCCTCTTCGTGAGGGGGATTGGCGATGGTACCCTCGACGGAGACTTTGCCGTCCTCGATGTTCAGGATGGTGAAGCAGTCGGCGTGGCCAAAATGCGCGGAACGCTGGGCGTCAAAGCCGCCTTTGCCAATGGAGGGAACTGCGAGCTTCATGTGCAAAACCACCTTTCCGGGCGCGTCCATTGACGCGCGGTGAAGATAAACCGACACCCATGGTAACGCGTTTCCGCTCGCTCCGCATGTCGAGGCCTTAGCTCGCAGCTAATGAAATCCCCGGCAGAGGTGTAAATAATGGGGGGTGTCGAGGCGACTTGAGGGATAGGTCGCTGTCATGGGAGGGAAAACGTGGAAAATAATCAGGTAAAACAGCCGCGTTCCGGGATCGCCATTGCCGGGTTGGTGCTCGGAATCATCGCGCTCCTCACGTCCTTGCTGCCGATCATCAACAACGTGTCGTTCTTCATGGCGCTCGTCGGCGCCGTGCTCGCCATTGCCGGGCTTGTGTCTTGCCTGCGTGGAAAGCGCGCGGGCAAGGGCCTCGCCATCGCCGCGATTGTGGTGAACATCGTTTCCGTTGCAGCTGTTTTGGGTAGCCAGAGCATGTATAGCGCTGCAATCGACGACGCCGTGAACGGCCCGAAGGCCGTGCAGTCCTCAAAGGACGATGCCTCTGAGGACGATGATTCCAGCGATGATGAGCCTACGTCGTCTGCTGATGAGAAGCTCGCCGTGGGAGCTTCGGTCGAGCTGTCCAACGGCATGACGGTTTCGGTGGACGAGGTCACGCCGGGCCTCACCAATTACGATGGCACCGCCATGACCGGTGTGCGCGTCACCTACACGAACAACAGCGATGAAAAGCTATCGTTCAACTCGTACGACTGGAAGGGGGAGAGCGCGAACGGCGTCCAGGGCGATAATACGTATTATTCCGAGGCGACCGAAGAGCTTTCCTTTGGTGACCTGTCGGCGGGAGGCACGGTGAGCGGCTATGTGTACTTCGAGGGCGATGTCTCGAGCATCCTGTATTATTCTTCGCCATTTGCCGACAAGCCCGCTGCGACTTGGGCGATAGCCTAAGCGGTTTGAACGGGGTGCCGCTGGGAATTCGCGCGGGTGTGGGGAACCTCGGCACATGTGAGGTGCCTGGCGAAAGTCCCGGCATAATCGCATCGATCGGAACGTGGCGGTGATTTGGGCCAAAGGGGCGCATCGGGCATGCGCCCCTTTGCGTAGAACGTGATTACAATGGGAATGGAGAAAGTGGAGGCCGGTCATGACGGAGCGGTTAACTGAAGAAGTGCTGCAGGAGCTGTTGGATGCGCCGAGCCTCGACGCGTTCGTCGACGGGCGCGAATTCCCTGCTGAGACGCTGGCGGGATTCTTGGGGCGCATGCTCGAGAAAAAGCACCTCAAGCGCTCGCGCGTGGTGCGCATGGCAGACCTCAACGAGACGTTCGGCTACCAGATCTTCACGGGTGCCCGCAACCCCTCGCGCGACAAGGTCCTGCAGATTGCCTTCGCCATGGCACTCACCCTGCGCGAGACGAACCGGGCGCTCAGAGCCGCCGGGACGAGCTCCCTCAACCCCAAATGCCGCCGCGATGCAATCATCATCTTTTGCATCGGCCAGGGGTGCAGCCTCCAGAAGGTGAACGAGGAACTGTATCGCCTGGGCGAGGAGACCGTCTGCTAAATGTCTCCGTGCGCTGGTATGATGCAGGTCATGGGGAATTCCGAAGACATATCCGCATTCAATGCCTCGAACCCGGGGGACGGCGCGTTCCGCCACGAGCTCGAGGTGTTCCTGTCCCGCGCGTCCGAGGCCACGACGTGGCATGTCGAGCGGGTGATCAAGCAGTCCGACTTTGAGACGACCGAGTTGGTCCGCGGTGCCCGGGTGCTGGCAGGGCCGGCAGGTACATCCGCAAGACCATCGACGCCTCTTCAGGCGTCGGCGGGGCGTATGAGGAGCTGTGGCGCGCCCAGGAGCAGGGAATGAGCCTTGCCTGCGTCCCAAGGCTGATTGAGTGCTCGCGCAACGGCGGCACGATGACCGTCGTGATGGAGCACGTCGACGGCTGTACGGTCGAAGAGCTGGAGCGGGCTCTCGGCGCGGGCGAGGTGCTCGCCACCTCGGTGCTGCCCGCTTTGTGCCGGTCGGTGACGGAACTGCACACGGCGTTCGACCGCCCGATCATCCATCGAGACCTCAAGCCGACGAATGTGATTATGCGTGGCGGCGAGGCGGTCATCATCGACTTCGGGAGTGCGCGCACGTGGAATCCCGATGCGTCGACCGACACCACGCATTTCCTCACGCGATGCTACGCCCCGCCCGAGCAGTTCGGGTTCGGGCAGACCGACGAACGCACCGATGTCTACGCGCTCGGCAAGATCCTCTATTTCTGTCTGACGGGTGAGCAGCCCCCGAATATCTGCGGGGCCGAGGAATGCACCCAAAGGGGCATCGGAGGCGCATGGGCGCAGGCCATAGGAACTGCGTGCGCGTTCGATCCCGCTGCCCGGTATGGCTCGGTTGCGGATTTCGGCGCAGCGGTCACCGCCGCGGCCGGGCGTGTGCCCGCCGGCGTGTCAAAGCGAGGGGCCGGCGCAGCTCCCGCCTTGCGAGAGTCCACGAGGGTCTTGCGAGAGTCTGCAAATAGCCGGAGGCAATCGGTCCGTGTTCCCACGTGGATGGGGCGGGCCTGGAACGTCTGGGTCCTGCTGATGCTCGTCGCGATGCTGTGGATGAGCGTCGACACGATCTTCAACCCTTTGCCGCAGGATGCGGGGAAGTCTGTGGGGCTCCTGTTCGTTCAGAACATCGTCTGCATCGATCCCATATTGATCATCGGGTCCTACCTGATGCTCGATCGCCGCAGGATCCGCGAGAGGTGTCCCGCCTTGGCGCGATGGGGCGTTTTGCGCGAAACCGTCTACGGCCTCATCGTGATCGTCGCCATCCTCTTGGGGTGCGCTCATCATGGTTCTGGTTGAGTGATCGTAAACTCACAACGACGTGGCTGTGGAGCTGAAATCGCACCGTGTCCAAAGTGTCGCGCGTCGGCGGCGGGCCGGTGCGTCCGCTCTGCGGCCGTGGGCAGATGCGTCCCGCCTCGTCTGTCTAGAGGCTGAAAGCCCACAGGTTGGCGCATTGCGCGAGAATGCGCTCGAGGTCCCAGGGGTGCGTGCTGTTCTGCTCGCTGTTGGGGTCTCGCACCGTAACCTGTCCGTTCTCGGCGAGGCCCGCGAGTACGATGAAATGCCCCGTGGTCGTGAAGTCGCCGGGCCGTACGCTGCAGATGACGGGGTGGCCCGCCTCTAACTCGGCGCGGACGGCATCGGCGGATGCTGAGATTTCCCGGGAGTTCAGGCCGATTGAAGCCGCTCCGTCGCTCATGAGGGTCCATGCGGTCATGCCGTCAACGGTGTGGCCCTGTTCCTCACTGAGGCGAGCCATCGCGGTGGGATCGAGATTCGTGTTTCCCGTTAGCGCGACGTATGCCATGGACAGGCACGTGGGCCCGCAGCCATTTTCGCGCATGTTTCCACCGGCGTAGGGCTCCTCGGACCATTGAGGATCGGTTTGGTACAGGTATGGAACTTCGCCCTGCCGCCATCCCCCCACGGGCGTGGAGCTCGCCGGTTCGCCCTTGCCGGCGACGGGACTCGTGAGCGTTTCTATGCGTCCTCTGATGAGCGACTGCGCGACGAATAGGGCGGCGAGCGCAAGGGCTGCCACGAGGATGAGCTTGCCCCGACCGCGCCCTCGTTGCCTCTTGCGTTCGCGTCGCCTGTCACCGGAATCAAATCCGCTATCGGGCCTGAAGCACCCGCCGCTCGCCTTGCGCCTTGCGCCTGCCGTCTGTTCCGCGCCCGCCGTCGGGCCCTGCCCGTTCCCGCGTCTGAAGCGCCCGCTGTCGATGGGTCCGTCGAAGACACGCGTGGGGCGGTATGCGGGCTGGCGTCTTTGGGTGTGCATGGCGGTCCTCCATGGTCGGTATGTGTACAACACCCATGGTGACCTGCACTTCTAACTCGATGATGACGCTACCGTGACGGAACGGTCACAGTGCTAAAGGAGGGGTTAAACCTTTCTTAACACAGTGTGAACCTCCCGGCGGGACGGGAGGCAGCCGTGCCCCCCGCGCTCGGTCCCGTCGCCGCCGGGCTGACGCGTGCCGTCCGGTGCACGGCCAATCGTATGCCGTCCTACTCGGGTCAGTCGGCGAGGTCTTCGAAGGACCCTGCGCGGTAATTCTTGAAAACGATGCCATCGCCGTCCTGCGTGGCGTCCAGATCGACGTCGGCCATGATGCCGAAGTCGTGGTCGCCGTCCGAGTCGTGGAAGATCTGGTGCACATGCCAGACGTGCTCGCTGAGTTCGTCAGAATCATCGATCTCGAGGAACGCGGCCGATCGCGCATCGGCATCGGTGAGCAGGTCCTCGTGGGCCCCGTAGAACGCATCGAGCACGCGGCCCCAGCGGAACTCGCCGAAGCCCCAGTCCTCGTCGAGGGCTCCGAGTTCGGCGGCCTTATCGAGAGCGGCGAGGCGCACGCGCTGGAACAAAGCGTTGCGGACCATGAGCGTCATGCCGCGGCGGTCGGCTACCACCTCGTCGGTTCGCTTGAGCGGTGCCGCTCCGGGCGCCGCTCCGGCGTTCTCCCATTCGTCCACCAGGCTGGAGTCGACCGAACGCACGACGAGGCCCAGCCACGAGACGATATCGTCGAGCTCTTCCGTCCCGCGCTCGACCGGCACGGTGCGGTCGAGCGAGCGGTAGGCCTCGGTGAGGTAGCGTAGAAGAATGCCCTCGCAGCGAGCGATCTTGTACTGGGCGATGTAGCTCTTGAAGTCGCAGCCCGTTTCGAGCATGTCGCGCAGCACGGACTTGGGGCTGAGCTCGTAGTCGTTCGCCCAGGGCACCTGCGCGCAGTACTTCGCGAACGCGACCTCGAGCATGTCCTCGAGCGGCTTGGGGTAGCTGACGTCCTCGAGGCGGTCCAGGCGCTCTTCGAAGTCCACGCCCTCGGCCTTCATGGCGCTCATGGCAGCGTCGCGGGCACGTCGCTCCTGCGCGCGCAAGATTTGCTTGGGGTCCTCGAGGGTCGCCTCGACCATCGAGATGAGGTCGAGCGTGTACGTGGGGCTCTCGGGATCGAGCAGTTCGAGCGCGGCGAGCAAAAACGGGGAGAGCGGCTGGTCGAGGGCGAAGTCCTCGGGCAGGTCGACCGTGAGGTAATAAGCTGCCGGCCCGTCGAGGGGGTGACCAGTTGCGGCGTTCGTATCGCCGAGCGGTCGACCGTCGTTGTCGTCCGCGCCGTCATCCTCATTGGCCGTGGCGTCGAGTGACCTGAGTGCATCTATGTTCTTTGGGGCCTCGGTGAGCGAGACCGTCTTGTCGCTCCCGATGCCGTTATCGGCGTCCGCCTCGGTTCCGCAGGCTTCGCGCACCACAACGCCCGCATCGATGAGCGTGGCAAAGATCTCGGCAGCCCGGAGCTTGAGCTTCGCCTTCTCCTCCGGGGTCTGCAGGGATGCCTCGATCAGCTCGAGGACGCGGGCCCAGGCGTCACCGCCCTGCTCGACCTCGGCGAGCACCACGGAGTGCGTGATGCGCAGCCTCGGCTTGAGCATCTCCGGTTCACTTTCGATGAGGCGCGTGAAGGTCGCCTCGTTCCAGGTGACAAAGCCCTCCGGCGGCTTCTTCTTCTTGAGCCTCTTCATCTTCTTGGGGTCGCCCATGGCCTTGAGCTCGGCTTTGTGGTTCTCGATCTCGAACTCGGGTGCCTCGGCGATGACGACGCCCTCGGTGTCAAAGCCCGACCGCCCCGCGCGCCCGGCGATTTGGTGGAATTCGCGTGAGCGCAGGCGGCGCTGCTTGCGACCGTCGAATTTGGTGAGGCCGGTGAGCAGGACGGTGTGGATGGGCACGTTGATGCCCACACCCAGGGTGTCGGTGCCGCAGATGACGGGCAGAAGGCCCTGCTGCGCAAGCTTTTCGACGAGCAGGCGGTAGCGCGGCAGCATGCCGGCGTGATGGAGCCCGACGCCACTGGAGATGAGGTGCTTCAAGGTCTTGCCGAACGCCGTGGTGAAGCGCCCGCCCTTGATCGCCTCCTTGATGGCCTCGCGCTGCTCTTTACTGGCGACGCCGTAGCTGGCGAGCGAGCGGGCAGACTGCAGGGCGGCGTCTTGCGAGAAGTGCACGATGTAGAGCGGGGAGTCCCCTTGGCGAAGTGCCAGCTCCACAGTGCCCTCGAGCGCGGTTTTGACGTACTCGTAAGAAAGCGGGATGGGTCGCGGGGCGTCGGCGATGAGCTCGAGGTCGCGGCCTGTTGTGCGGTTAAGGGTCTGGCCGATGGCGGTCATGTCGCCCAGGGTCGCACTCATGAGCAGGAATTGCGCGTGGGGCAGCGTGAGCAGGGGAACCTGCCAGGCCCAGCCGCGGTCGGGGTCGGAGAAGAAATGGAACTCGTCCATGGCGACGCAACCGACGTCGGTGTCCTCTCCCTCGCGCAGCGCCTGGTTGGCAAGGATCTCGGCAGTGCAGCAGATGATGGGGGCACCGGTGTTGATATGCGAATCGCCGGTGATCATGCCGACGTTGTCGCGGCCCAGGATATCGACCAGGTAGAAGAACTTCTCGCTGACGAGGGCCTTGATGGGGGCGGTGTAGTATGCACGCTGACCGCTCGCCATTGCCATGAACATCATACCGAGCGCGACGAGCGATTTGCCGGAACCGGTAGGCGTGCCGAGGATGACGTTGCTACCTGCAGCCAGGGCGAACAGCGCGTCCTCCTGATGCGGCCAGAGGTCGATGCCACGTGCGGCAACCCAGTCGATGAAGCGTTCGTAGGCTTTTTCTGACGTGAGCCAAGGTTCGAGTTCGGATCCGGGAGAACAGGTCCGTGCGACAGGGGCGTCGTCGCTGTCGAAGGGACCTTGCCCGTCAGCGTACTCATCGGTTGTGTTGCCGCTGGTGTCCGCAGCCTCGGGCTCCCGACCAGCTTGGGGCAAGCGAACCAAGCGACCCGTGGGCGAAGGGGTCGAAGGCGTTTTGAGATTCAAGCTGACTTGGATGCGTCTGGCGATGGGCAG
>ENA-OQBG01000226-OQBG01000226.1-human-gut-metagenome-genome-assembly--contig:-NODE-226-length-11080-cov-2.010134_pt1 | contig 11080 bp, 15 predicted proteins | sample MGYA00242746_ERZ504551 | MGnify/ENA primary metagenome ERZ504551 (study PRJEB26092, sample SAMD00036289) | human gut metagenome | host: Homo sapiens | study: EMG produced TPA metagenomics assembly of... | reverse complement strand
GCAGGACTTCCAGATGAATGATAAGTGCTCTGCCGGAACCGGTAAATTCCTGGAGATTATGGCAAATCGCCTGGGTGTTACACTGCAGGAACTGTTTGATATGGCGGATAAAGGAACTGTTCTTCCGATCAGTTCCCTGTGTACGGTATTTGCCGAATCTGAGGTCATCAACTATATCGGTGAGGGACAGAAGCGGGAAGATATCGCAGCCGGTGTTGTAGATTCAGTTGCAAACAAGGTGGCTCAGCTTGCCATGAAGAAAAACCTGCCGGAGAAAGTGATCCTGACAGGCGGACTCAGTAACAGCACCTATTTTACAAAGATTCTCTCACAGAAACTCGGACAGACAGTATCTCCTACCGAACATGGAAGATATGCAGGTGCTCTTGGTGCCGCACTCCTTGCAAAGGAAAAGAAAAAAAGATAATAAAAAATAACGCAGAACCGGATTTATGATTTTAGAAAATCCGGTTCTGTTTTTTTGTATACATAGATTGACATACCTTTTCTGTCTTTTTATAATGAACAGCGGAGACGGTATCTGTCCCTGGCAGAACCATACTCGGAACTGAAGCACTGGAATCTCATAATTTTCAACAAAATGAGCTTATATTTTCAGGAAATTAAGACTCAGGACCAGATGTATTCTGGCTGAATTTTTTTTCCTTAAAAGGAAAGGATATATGAGATGACACTTGAATTATTAAAAGGAAAGATCCACCGCGCTACTGTCGTTCAGGCAGAACTTGATTATGTAGGAAGCATTACGGTGGATGAAGCATTACTGGAGGCTGCTGGAATTCTCGAATATGAGAAAGTCCAGATCGTTGATGTAAACAACGGAAGCCGTTTCGAAACGTACACCATCAGCGGACAGCGTGGGAGTGGAATGATCTGCTTAAACGGAGCTGCTGCAAGATGTGTCAGTACCGGAGATAAGATCATCATCATGGCTTACGGACAGTATACGCCGGATGAAGCAAAAGAACACAAACCTGCGGTTGTATTCGTAGATGAGGAGAACAAGGTAAGCCGCGTGACCAATTATGAACGTCACGGACTGTTAAAAGACATGGAATAAAAAGATACTCAATTATCATAACGTATTTTTTACATGCAATCACCTGAGATCACAGTGTATTCAGAAGAGAACTCTCCGAATTATAACGAATAAAGGAGAATACCAATGCAGGTAACTAACACAATTGAAAAAACAAGAGAACTCGTAAATAACTGGAAAAAAGAAGGTAAGACCATCGGTCTTGTCCCTACTATGGGATATCTCCATGAGGGGCATGCCAGTCTGATCCGTCGCTGCCGCGAGGAAAATGATATCGTTGTTGTATCTGATTTCGTCAATCCGACACAGTTTGGACCGAATGAAGATCTGGAAGCTTATCCAAGAGACTTTGACCGCGACAGTGCACTTTGTGAAAGCATCGGAGCAGATCTGATCTTCTGTCCGTCACCGGTGGAAATGTATCATGATCCACACGCATTTGTCAGTATCGATACTTTATCTGATACGCTGTGCGGCAAGACGCGTCCGATCCATTTCAAAGGGGTGTGTACCGTTGTATCAAAGTTATTTAACATCGTAAAACCGGACCGTGCTTACTTTGGACAGAAAGATGCACAGCAGCTTGCTATCATCCGCAAAATGGTTCTGGATCTGAACTTTGATATCCAGATTGTCGGATGCCCGATCGTACGTGAAGAAGACGGACTTGCCAAATCTTCCCGTAATACATACTTAAGCTGCGAAGAACGCAAAGCTGCCCTCTGCCTTTCAAAAGCTGTAAAGAAAGGTCAGGAACTGATCCGGAATGGTATCACCGCATCTGAAGTATTAGAACCGATGTGTGAAATCATAAACAGTGAACCGCTGGCACGTATTGATTACGTATCCATGGTCGATGCACTCAGCATGCAGCCTGTTGACTCCGTAAATGCTGATGTCCTGGTTGCTATGGCAGTTTACATCGGAAAGACACGACTCATCGACAATTTCAGTTACGAGGTATAAGATATGGAGCATGTTACAAAGGTATTATCACGGCTCAGCTCTGTTCTTACCAAATATATCGGAATGATTATTATCTGCTTTTCTGTCATTGCCTTCTTCTGGCGTGATGGATTTGCATGGACTACAAACTATACTTCGATCTTTCTCGCGTTGCCATGTTCGGCATGGGACTGACTATTCATATCGGAGATTTTAAAGTAGTATTTACCAGACCCAAAGAGATCATTATCGGATTTATCGCACAATATACGATTATGCCGCTGATCGCATGGGGACTCTCGGTCCTCCTTCATCTGCCAACGGATATCGCACTTGGTGTCATCCTGGTCGGATGCTGTCCTGGCGGAACTGCCAGCAATGTGATCACTTATATCGCAGGTGGTGATGTTGCACTTTCTGTTGGCATGACGATCACTTCCACTCTGGCAGCACCGGTTATGACACCGCTTCTGGTATATCTACTTGCCGGTGCATGGGTTCAGGTATCTTTTCCTGGGATGGTGATCTCGGTTGTAAAGGTCGTACTGATCCCGGTTCTTCTGGGTATCCTTCTCCGTAGACTGATCGGCAGACATATTGAGAAATTATCCGGCATCCTTCCGCTGATCTCCGTTGTATCCATCGTCATGATCATCAGCGGAATCGTCGCAGTAAATGCGGAAAAAATCATGACATCCGGATTCCTCGTACTCTGTATCGTTATCTTACATAATCTTGCAGGTATGGGACTTGGATTACTTGCCGGACGCATCTTCCATGTGGAATATGATAAATCAACTGCCCTTGCGATTGAAGTCGGTATGCAGAACAGCGGTCTTGCTATCACACTTGCCACCGCAAACTTTGCTGCAAACCCATTTGCCACACTGCCTGGGGCAATCTTCAGTGTATGGCACAATATTTCAGGCTCTTTATTCGCAAGTCTCCGGCGCAGCGGAAGGTATAAGATAAAGGAACAAATAGCCAAAGCAGAGCATGTAATTTAATATATACAGCAAAACCTCCTGTGAATGGAACATATCTAATCCCATCCACAGGAGGTTTTTTATGCCTCTTTACATTACCAACGTACCAATCAGATGCACGATAAATGCTGCGATCCACGCAACCATACATTGTCCCAGCACCACATATGCCGCCCATTTTGCGCCAAGTTCTCTCTTGATCGATGCAATAGCCGCAACACATGGTGTATACAACAGACAGAAGACCAAAAGGCTTGCTGCTGCCACCGGCGTAATTGCTCCCGTCAGTTCTGCCGTACTTCCAAAGAGTACCGAAAGCGTAGATACCACACTTTCCTTTGCCATAAAGCCTGTGATCAGTGCAGTAGAAATCTTCCAGTTTCCGAAACCAAGCGGAAGGAATACCGGTGCAATGATTCCTGCCACAACTGCCAGGATACTGTCCTTGGAATCTGCCACCACATTCATGTGTAAGTTAAATGTCTGCAGGAACCAGATGATAATTGTTGCAAAGAAGATTACGGTAAATGCTCTCTGCAAAAAGTCCTTTGCTTTTTCCCACAGAAGCTGCCCTACATTCTTTGCTCCCGGCATACGGTAATTCGGAAGTTCCATGACAAACGGTACAGCCTCACCTTTGAACATCGTTCCTCTTAAAAGCAGCGCCATCAGAATTCCCATCAGTATTCCACCAAAATATAACGCTACCATCACTACTGCTCCTTGTTTTGGGAAAAATGCTGCCGTAAAAAATGCATAAATCGGGAGTTTCGCCGAGCAGCTCATAAATGGTGTCAGAAGGATCGTCATCTTACGGTCTCTCTCCGAAGGCAGTGTCCTGCTCGCCATAACACCGGGAACCGTACATCCGAATCCTACCAGCATCGGTACGATACTCCGTCCGGAAAGTCCGATCTTACGGAGTAATTTATCCATCACAAATGCAACTCTTGCCATATATCCGCTGTCTTCCAGAATGGACAGGAAAAAGAATAAGGTAACGATAACCGGAAGGAAACTTAACACACTTCCCACACCGTTAAAGATTCCATCGATCACCAGCGAATGAATAACGGAATTGACATTCCAGGATGTCAACGCACCATCTACCAGATTCGTAAGTGCAGAGATTCCCATATCCAGCAGATTCGACAACGCAGCTCCGATCACATTAAATGTCAGCCAGAATACAGCCGCCATAATTGCAACAAAGCATGGAATAGCTGTATATTTTCCCGTCAGGATCTTATCCATCTTCGCACTTCGCAGATGTTCCTTGCTTTCTTTCGGCTTCACAACTGTAGCATCACAGATCTTCTCAATAAATGTAAAACGCATATCTGCAATTGCTGCGGACCGGTCAAGTCCACGTTCCTGTTCCATCTGCTTTACAATATGTTCCAGGAGCTATTTTTCATTCTCATCCAGCTTGAGCTGTTCCAGGATCAGTTCATCCCCTTCTGCCAGTTTGCATGCCGCAAATCTTACCGGAATGTCTGCCTTCTTTGCATGATCCTCGATCAGATGCATGATCCCGTGCAGGCATCTGTGTACTGCCCCGCCATGGTCATCTGCATCACAGAAATCCTGTCTCCCCCGGACTTTCCTGATATTTTGCCACATGCACGGCATGCTCGATCAGTTCGCCAATTCCTTCATTCTTCGCAGCCGAGATTGGAATAACCGGTATTCCAAGTTCCTGCTCCATCTCATTTACCAGGATCGAACCGCCGTTGTCCCGCACCTCATCCATCATATTCAGTGCCAGAACCATAGGAATATCCAGCTCCATCAGCTGCATGGTCAGATACAGGTTCCGCTCAATATTGGTTGCATCCACGATATTGATGATTCCCTTTGGATGCTCATTTAACACAAAGTTCCTGGTCACGATCTCTTCACTGGAATACGGCGACATAGAGTAGATTCCCGGCAGATCTGTCACCAGGGTATCACTGTGTTCCTTGATCACTCCATCTTTACGGTCAACTGTCACTCCCGGGAAATTTCCCACATGCTGATTAGAGCCGGTCAGCTGGTTGAACAGTGTCGTCTTTCCGCAATTCTGATTTCCTGCCAGTGCAAATGTCAGTGTTGTTCCATCCGGCAGTGGATTCTCATCTGCTTTTTCATGATATTTTCCACCTTCTCCAAGTCCCGGATGATCAATCTTCTCTTTCGGAATCTGATTCTTAATCTTAATCTCATCACGGACATCTGTAATCTCTATCTTTTCCGCATCTGCAAGCCTGAGTGTCAGTTCATAACTATGGATACGAAGTTCCACCGGATCACCCATTGGTGCGTATTTTACCATAGTAACGTCTGCCCCCGGAATAAGTCCCATATCCAGAAAATGCTGTCTCAATGCACCTTCTCCACCTACGACTGTCAATGTTGCACTTTTGCCGATTGGTAATTCTTTTAATGTCATCGTCTGTACTTCCTTCCAAATTTATCTACAGGCAGTGGTATTATTTCCACTGTTACTGATAATTTTTCTCAACTCGTAAGGTTAGTATAGATTTATCGATAATTTTTGTCAATAACCACGGGGACAGGAAATTTGGCTTTTTATCTGTCCCTCATGGATCTTTCTGATACTAGTTACCTCGTTTTTCTAACATTGACAAATATGAATCCCTTACTGTCTCTGTCTTTTCGCATCCCAACATTCTCATTAGCTCATATATCATATCCAATCCACCTGCTCGTTCTTCTTCTTTTGCAACAATTATTTCCAATTCCAGAAAGTTACCCAGATTCTCTACCTTATCTGCAGCCGCTGTCATATGATCTTTTATATAATAACCTCTTGTCTTCTTCACTCTGCAAGACGCTGGATAAAATTCAAGTTCTTTAAGAATGTCTTCCATCTTTTCCGGCTCATAGATATCAATCTCTGTTTCTTTCCTGGTCATGGATACCTGGTCTAATTTCGGTCCTTTGCAGTTAAGCTGTGCTTTACTTCTCCCGTATCCAGATTCTCCGTCTTACGGATGCGCAGTGCTTGTCCTTCTTCCGCATATCATAGTGATCGCTGATAAAATAAGTATCCGTCTCCACAACGGTTTTCTGATATATGAACCCTGTTTCAAGCAATTTTTGCTTATCTTTCTTATATTTTCAATGGGTATTTTTACCTCTACTTCTATCATCTTTTCAATGCCTCCGATGATCCTGTTTTCCGCGCTTAGACGATTTCCAGAAATACATCCACTTCCCCGCCACAGACCATACCTTCTTCTTCGGCTTCATTTCCGGTCATGTCTACATGGCAGATCCTTGCCTGTTCTCCTTCTCCTGCTGCCATAAGTCTGGCAATCTGGATGACTCTTGCTTCCATACATCCGCCGCCGATCGTCCCAACGCAGCGGCCATCTCTGTATATCAGCATTTTGGTTCCCAGCCCCTGTGGTGCGGAACCATGTCTGGTAATGATCGTTGCCATTATCTTCTTTTCCGGATACGGTTCCTGAGCAGTCAGCGCACGCATAATTTCTTTGGAATATCCATAAGTCCGTTTCTTCCTGTTCTTTACTTCAATAATCTCTGCAATAATTGCCACTTCGATCTCTGCCGGTGTCTGCGCTCCGATATCCAGACCGATCGGTGTATACACTGCATCCAGTACCTCCTGATCCACGCCTTTTTCCGCCAGACTTTGTTTTACCAGTGCTGTTCTTCTGCGGCTTCCGATCATACCGATATAGGCATGCTCTTTTGCGGCTATTTTCTCCAGACAGATCTGGTCATACCGGTGTCCTCTCGTCAGGATCACAAAATATGTATCTGCACTTCCCTGTACCTTATCCAGTGCTTCTTCGAATGGTTCGCAAATAACCTGTGATGCTCCGGCCAGTCTGCATGATCCGCATACATCGGACGGTCTTCCAGTACAATCACCTCACAATCCATCATCACTGCCATTTTAATCACCGGAATCGACACATGACCGGCACCACAGATCACAATCTGTTTTTCCTGCCCCAATGTATCGCAGAATACTTTCTCATTTCCAATATAGGTGATTCCACTTTCTGTAATATTCTTTATCTCATCTATATATCCATGAAAATAACCATTTTTCCTGCTTTCCCAGACAATTTTTCCATCTATGACCAGTGCCTTTTCAGAAATGTATCTGCCTCCCAGCAAAGTAAGCACCCTGCGTTCTGCCTGTCCTTCACTTTCCTGAATTGCTTCCATTAATTCCGCCATTCTACTTTCCATAATAGTTTCCTTTCCCACTATCTTTCTTCTGCATTCTATTGTAAAATTGAATGTACAATAAGTCAATGAACGGAAATGTTCTGAAAGGAGGGATTTTATGAATCCCACAAAAGAATTCAGAGATTATCTAATCTCGCAGGGTGCTGCTTTGGTCGGAATTGGGGATCTGACCGCAGTTCCATCTTCTGACTATCCGGTCGGAATTGCAGTCGCAGTTCCTCTACCGAAGCATATCATCAAAGATCTTCAGCTTGCTCCGACCAGAGAATACTACGAGCTTTATACTACTTTGAACGACAAGCTAAATGCCATCGTAACTGCCGGTGAGGAATATCTGATCTCCAGAGGCTATCATGCTTATGCCCTGACAACCGATCGGATAATGGTAGATTCGGACAACCATAGTTCCCTGCCACACAAGACTGTCGCCACCAGAGCCGGCCTTGGCTGGATCGGCAAAAACTGTCTGCTGGTAACACCACAATATGGATCTGCCGTAAGGATTTCTTCTCTTCTGACCGATGCCCCGTTAACCTGCGATGCTCCGATCACACGCTCTCAGTGTGGTGCCTGTCATGCCTGCGTCCGGTATTGCCCTGCACATGCACTGAAAAATACATTGTGGCGTCCGGGTATGCCACGCGAAGATATCGTATCTGTCTCTGCATGTTATAAAAAAGCAGCGTCAGATCATGAAGAAAAAAGCACCGGGATTGATACGGATCTGTGTGGAAAATGCTTTGCAGTCTGTACTTATACGAAGCAATATTTAAAGCAGAAACAAAACATAATCAGCCAATGATAATGAATGTGATAGCGGAATCTTAACCTTTGTGTGTAACTCAGAATTTCAATATCGCAATGGTTAAGATTCCGCTTTTTAATTATTATGGCATGCGAAAGCACAGCAATAAAACTCCCCCGTATATCTTAACGCATATCATCCGTCTTGTTAAATGTGATCTCTACCGGATATTTTTCACTGCTGCTTCCACCGGAAGCTTCTGACGATACACTCGTGATCGTACCTTCAAATTCTTCTCCTTCGATAGCATCCAATGTAATTTTTGCTGTCTGCCCGGTCTTAACCGAGGTGATATCCAGTTCATCTACATTAATAACTTCTTGTTGTCCCTGATCCATTTCCACTTTCACCTGATGCATTTTCTGTTACGCCTGATGTATTTCCTGTTCTCCCTGATTCGCTGCTTCCGGATGTATTTCACTGTTGCTGCTGTTGTTATTATTGTTGCTATTTTCTGTCTTGCATTTTACCAGAAAAACTTTAAATGTAACTAAAAAGCCAATGCTTTATGCATCAGCTATTTTTCGTTTCTCTATTTCCATTGTCATCAGAATTCTCTCACATTCCAATCCATCTTTATCATCCAGATCCATTAGTTCATTGATTCTGGCTATTCTTGGAAGCAGGGTATTACGGTGGATTTTCAGTTTGGCTGCAGTCTGTGCAACATTTCGTTTCATTCTCAGATACCAGTACAAAGTCTCATATAATTCTCTTCCTTTATTCCGGTCCTCTTCTTTGATCTTTTCAAGTTCGTCCAGATATAAAGAGTCTTCTCCCAGCCTGTCACTGATATAAGATACTGCGAGTTCATGATAATAATTTTCTACAAGCAGAACGGATTCTCTCGAATTTTCCTCTAGTCGATTTCAAATACGTATTGTTGAAGTTTTCTGTTTCTTCTTTCTGATTCAGATCCTGAAAGCATTCCCGATTAAGATTCTTTCCTCTGCCGTCTCCATACAACGCTTGCATATGGTAATCACATTTTTTTCTGACTTCTTTCCCCTGGATCCCTGAAATAAATATTTCATTTCCTTCATAATAATGCACTTTCACATCTGAAAGATTCTCCTTTTCTTTCATTAACTCTTTCTCGATATATGCGGCATCTTTTGATTCTTCTGCTATGATCCATAAGAAATCCGGAATTTCTTTTTCATCTGTACGTTTTGCCTGCATTTTCATGGAATAGCTTCTGACCAGAATTTCTAATAGTTTTGTGACATCTTCTTTCCGGACCTCTTCCGGAACGATTGCCATTACGGCACCCCCGCCTTCCGGAAATGCTCTTTCCAGCCTCTGTTCCTCTCTTTATCAATTGTTTCTTTTCTGTCCCGAACCATTCTTCGCTACCCTCTATATCCACTCTGATTCCTAATGGAATTCCTGTATATTTCCAGGTTTCTTCCAATATCTCTTTTGCCGTTTTTTTCTGTGTGATTCCGTTCAATACTATTTTATAGCAATAATTAATATCTACTCTGCTTTCTTCTCCTGGCTGTATCATCTCCAGAAAAGCTTCAAGCCTCGTAGAGATCTGTGCCTGATCCGCAGTCGAATAATCCGTATCAATTGCCATGTACGGCAAATGCTTTTCCTCCGTAACAAACTTTCTGATATAGATAGATTCCGCTCCCGTTGAATGACATCCTGTCAGAATCATCTCTACGACACCATCCACATGATATTCATCAATGATTTCTCCGATCAAATCTATTCTGTTGTCGTTCGGTGTCATGATCGAACACCCGGTAGAAAGGTATTTTCTTGCGATTGCTTCGTAGATATCGTCCGTATCTTCCTCCACCGGATTCGCCAGTGTCCTTACTCCGCTGCAGTTTTCAATAGCAACAACGACACCACCGTTATTCTCTATCGCACGGATGACTTTCAAACTGTCCCCACCGATCGGGCATCCTGTTACCAAGATTCTCGGCCTTTTTCCCAGATGCTTTCCCTCTTCATATTCCCGCAGGATCCTCTCCCTGACTTCTTTTACAATTGCTGGTGTCGTTGCAAAATCAAACCGATATTTACTTCCCTGCACCATCTTCTGAATATCCTCACCAAGTACCGGTGCCGGATCCAGTTTCATCAGCTCACACAGACTTTTCAAAGACATACGGATCTGATTATTTAGATGCACCGCATCACGAATCATCTCCTCCGTAATCACCTTGTGGAAAAATTCTTCAAAATATTCTTTTGTGCGGATAATTTCATTTTTCCAAAAGGCCAGTCCTCTTTCTGACTGGCTGTTTGGCAGTTCCATCACGTGTACCGGTTTAAACTCCGACATCAGCTCATACATTTTCTTCTTTCCATCACAGGTAGTCTCACCGATTACCAGGTCTGCAAAGTGAAAGAACGGGCATCTGTCACTGATCGCAAATCCATAACTTGATTTTACCAGAGGACACATACTCTTTGGAAGGTCTCTCTCTGCCGCCGGAATCGTCTCATTTGCAAATGAACACAATCCTACCGGAATCGCACCAACTGCCATAGCAAGTTCTGTTGGAAAATATGCACAGTACATTCCTATCACTGGAATGCCTTTATCTTTATACTCTTTTATTTCTAAGAAATGACCTCCTCTTTTTTTCTTTCTCCAAATCATTCAAATATCTCCGGTAATCCATGTATCAGCTTCATTATTTATGTCTCCTTGCAATGTCATACATCATCATAAATGACAGTAATTCTCTTGCTGTCCCATTGTCATTAATATCGATTTCCATGCACTCTTTTATCTGTTTTAATCTGTATACCAGCGTATTGCGGTGAATATGCAGGTTCTCTGCTGCCGCTGTCACATTATTTCCATTCAAAAGATACATTTTTAAAGTATGATAAGATCTGTATTATTTTCTTCATCTTCCTGAATCAGTCTTAGAATCCTGTAATCGCTGAGTCCTGCAGATTCAAGTAACGGTAACGTATATGTATATAAGCCCTGCACCGACCATTCCTTCTCTCGTTTCATATGTTGGTATCAATTCATGGTACCGCCAGCCAGTGACATTCTCTTCAGCAATCTATACTTGC
>ENA-OQBG01000225-OQBG01000225.1-human-gut-metagenome-genome-assembly--contig:-NODE-225-length-11119-cov-2.359352_pt1 | contig 11119 bp, 9 predicted proteins | sample MGYA00242746_ERZ504551 | MGnify/ENA primary metagenome ERZ504551 (study PRJEB26092, sample SAMD00036289) | human gut metagenome | host: Homo sapiens | study: EMG produced TPA metagenomics assembly of... | reverse complement strand
AAATCATAAAGCTTTCGCTCAAAAAATAACACCTTCTAGCTTTAAAATAAATCCAATTAAATTATCTGATTTACCACCAGCTACAAAAGCACCACTTAACTCACAGCTCGTCAATAATGCTTATGATTACATAATCTCTAGTGTGGAAAAAATAACAGATAATAAACTTTGTCAACAAACATTAGATTTAATCAAAGATACACGTCCTAAATTTATGCAATTATACACATCTTCTACAGATGTAACTAATATTTACAATGAACTTGCTAATAAAGGCTTGATTGATGCTTCCATCATCAGCCCAGAACAATTATTTCCACCACTAAAATCTAATAAAAATCCACAAGATTTCATTTCTGCTCCAGGCAGTGGCTATGCTAGCCATCATTCTTATCCTGGAGGACTTCCAACTCATACAGCAGCCAATTTATCTATTTCTGAAGGCGTAGTCAATACTTATAAATTAATCTTTGGTTATGCTGTAAATACTGATATTGTACTTTCTGCTCAAGCTTTACATGATTTAGCTAAACCATGGGTATTCCAGTGGAATGAAGATGGAACTTGTCTTCCTGAATATTCCATTGCAGGTACAGGAGCACACCATATTTTAGGGCTTGTTGAAGCTATTTATCGCAACTTACCTGCTGAAGAAATTGTCGCTCAAGCTTGTGCTCATAATCACCCTGGCAGTGATAAAGATGAAGAAAGTGTAGTTAACTGGATTAAAGCAGCAAGTATTATTGCTCAAAAAAATCCTGTAAAATATGGTTTACTTGATAAATCTGGAGATAAATTACCTACACCACAACATCAAGAAGGTTATATTGTCCACTTAGGCGACCATGACTGGGTATTGAGTGGTATTGTTGCTAAAAACACAGTAATTTATCTCAAAGAAATTGCTAAAACTGATTACAATTTCTCTGATAAAGATTTAAATGGTAAATTATTCAATGATTTTAGAAATTATATTGGTGCACAAGTTTCCTTCATGTATTTGCATAATCTCATGGCTCAAAATGGTCTTGAAGATGTACGCAATCTTGTTTATCAAATAGTTTTAAAATAAAATATTAAACTCTTACCTATCCCAATGACTCCTCTTATTGTCATTTATATAAAAGCATAACTCTTTAACCCTTAGAGTTATGGCTATTTTCTTTATCTAAAATTATCAGTGATGTGAAAAGCCTTCTCCTGTTACTTCTCTTGCATCAGAAATAATAAAGAAAGCATTTTTGTCTATATCCAAAGTTAGCTCTTTTATTCTACTCACCTGTCGCATAGTAATCACTACATAAATAACTTTACGATTATTTTTAGTATATGCACCCTGTCCATAAAGAAAAGTAACTCCTCTATCTAATTCAATCATAATCGCATCTGCTATCGCTTCTGGTTTTTCTGTAATTATCATGATGGATTTTCGCATATTAAAACCATCAATCATCTTATTGGTGAGTACACCACCTAAATACATACAAATAAAAGTGTATACTGCAATATTATAATCAAATAACCATACACTAGATAAAATAATCAAACAGTCTAAAACAAATACCATCGTTCCGACATTATATGAATATAATTTTTTAATCAGTGCTGCTATTACATCTACACCGCCTGTATTACAATTACTGCGAAAAATCAAGCCAAAACCAATACCTGAGATAACGCCTCCTACAATAGCACATAACATCGGCTCTGATAATGGTGGATAAGCATTTAAAAAAGCTGTTAAATCCAAAGCAACAGAAAAATAAAATCGTGCCTAAAATTGTATCGAAAAAATACAATCTGCCAAAATAACGATAAGCTATATATAAAATAGGAATATTTAACAAAAAGTTCATTATCCCAATCGGCAAATTAAATAAATAATACAAGATAAAGGCAATCCCTGCTAACCCACCAGATAAAAAATTCATCGGTATTAAAAATAAATTATAAGCAGCGGCAGCCAGTAAACACCCAATAATAATTATTACATAACGCATAGCATGATTTAACATTAAAAACCCTCCTATCATTTCATAATAAAAATACTATATAAAGAAAAAAGAACAGACCAAAATTGTCTGTTCTTTAATCATAAATAATTCGCTAATCGCTAAAATTATTCATTCTTTTTAATTTATCTAATTAGTTTTCAGCTTTTTTCTTAGGAGCTACAGCAGTACGAATAGAAAGTTCACGTAACTGTTTTGCATCAACTTCAGAAGGAGCTTGTGTCATCAAGCAACCAGCACTTTGAGTTTTAGGGAATGGAATAACGTCACGAATAGAATTACGTTTAGCCATGAGCATAACCATACGGTCAAGACCAAATGCAAGTCCACCATGTGGAGGAGTGCCATATTTGAAGGCATCAAGCATAAAGCCGAATTTTTCATGAGCTTGTTCTGGAGTTAAGCCGATTGCTTCAAATACTTTTTCTTGAGTATCGCTGTTGTAAATACGAAGGCTACCGCCACCGATTTCTACGCCATTTAATACCATATCATATGCTTTTGCTTTTACGCGACCTGGGTCAGTTGTGAGATATTGTACATCTTCATCACGTGGTGCTGTGAATGGATGATGCATAGCTTTCCAACGTTTGTTTTCTTCATCATATTCAAACATAGGGAAGTCAACAACCCAAAGGAATTTATATTCGTTTTCGTTAATAAGACCACGACGACGGCCCATTTCAAGACGTAATTCGCCAAGAGCTTGAGCTACTACAAGTGGTTTATCTGCAACTACGAGTAATAAATCGCCTGCTTGAGCATTAGTTGCTTCTTTAATTTTCTGGAATGTTTCTTCACTGTAGAATTTTTTGAATGGAGATTTGATTTCTGTTTCAGTGTACTGAATCCATGCTAAACCTTTTGCACCATATCTTTGAGCATATTCTACAAGACCATCAAGTTCACGGCGAGGAATATTTGCATAGCCATCAACTTTGATAACTTTAACCTGTCCGCCATTATCAAGTACAGATTTAAATACTTTAAAGTCAGAGCCTTTAACGTATTCGGAAATATCCATGAGTTCCATACCAAAACGGATATCTGGTTTATCAGAACCATATCTTTCCATAGCTTCGTCCCAAGTCATACGTAAGAATGGAGTCTGTACTTTTTCACCGATAGTTTTTTCAAATAAGCCAGATACTAAACCTTCCATTAAATTTAAGATATAATCTTGGTCAACGAAGGACATCTCAATATCGAGCTGAGTGAATTCTGGCTGACGGTCAGCACGTAAGTCTTCATCACGGAAGCAACGTACGATTTGGAAATATTTTTCATAGCCAGCTACCATTAATAACTGTTTGAAAATCTGTGGAGATTGTGGTAATGCATAGAATTTACCAGGATTTACACGGCTAGGAACTAAATAGTCACGTGCACCTTCTGGAGTACTCTTTGTAAGCATTGGTGTTTCAATTTCTAAGAAACCATGTTCATCAAAGTAATCACGCATTAATTTTGTAACGCGATGACGAAGCATGATATTTTTCTGCATTTCAGGACGGCGAAGGTCTAAATAACGATATTTTAAACGAACGTTTTCATCAACATCAATACCATCTTGAATATAGAATGGAGGAGTTAATGCTTTATTTAAAATACGTAATTCTTCAGCATAAATTTCAATTTCGCCAGTTTCCATATTTGGATTTATTGTTTCTTTATCACGTAAAGAAACTTTACCACGTACAGCTACTACGAATTCAGAACGAAGGGATTCTGCTTTTGGAAATTGGTCTGCACCAATTTTATCTTCAGCAAAAACGAGCTGAACAAGGCCACTTCTATCACGTAAATCAATAAAAATAAGTCCACCATGGTCACGACGGTGAGATACCCAACCGCATAATACTACTTCTTGACCTTCGTTTGTGGCACGAAGTTCACCACAATGGTGAGTTCTTTTCATACCTTCCATTGTTTCCATTTTACTAATTCCACCTCAATAATTATTTTGTTAATGTAGTGAGTTTATTAAGCAATTCATCTATAGAGATTGTTTCTTGTGTACTTTCATTCATATTTTTAAGTACAACAGAATTTGCTTGCAATTCATCTTCACCTAAGATAATAGTGAATTTTGCATTAGCTTTATTTGCTTGTTTCATTTGAGCTTTCATGCTACGTCCTGCAAAGTCCATAGCAGCTTTAAATCCACCTCTACGCAAATTAGCTAAAATTTCAAAGGCTTTTGCCTGTACAGTATCACCTAAAGCTACAATAAATACATCTGTATCATAATTAGTTTCAGGTAATAAATTCTGCATTTCAAGAGCGAGCAATACTCTTTCAAGACCTGTAGCAAAACCTACAGCAGGTGTAGATTTACCGCCACATTCTTCAATAAGACCATCATAGCGTCCACCACCTAAAACGGCAGATTGAGCACCAAGTGGTACATATTTTAATTCAAATGCAGTCTTAGTATAATAATCAAGACCACGTACAAGACCTGGGTCTAATTCAAATTCTATACCAGCAGCTGTTAAGAATTCTTGTACTTTATGGAAATGATCATTACATTCATCGCAAAGACAATCAGTAATAGCAGGAGCGTCTTGCGCCAATTCTTTACATTTTTCATTTTTGCAATCTAAAAGACGCATTGGATTTCTATCATAACGAGATTTACAATCATCACACATCTCATCAATTACAGGTTTGAAAAATTCTTGTAATCTTTGACGATATACAGGTCTACATTTTGGACAACCTACAGAGTTTAATAATAATTTTATATCTTTAAGCCCTAAATCTTTTAGGAACTGTACAGCTAAAGAAATGATTTCAGCATCAACTGCTGGATTTGCTTCACCTAAAGCTTCTACACCAAACTGATGGAATTCACGATAACGACCAGCTTGTGGGCGGTCATATCTAAACATTGAACCGATGTAGAATAATTTGCATAAATTTGTATCTGCATATAATTTATTTTCTAAGTAAGAGCGTACTGCTGCTGCTGTATTTTCAGGACGAAGAGTAATACTTCTATTACCTCTATCTGTGAAAGTATACATTTCTTTTTCTACAACATCAGTAGTTTCACCAATACCACGTTGGAATAATTCAGTATGCTCAAAAATAGGTGTTCTGATTTCACGGTAACCATATTGACCGCATAATTTTCTAATTAAATTTTCAAGATATAACCAATTTCCTACTTTATCTGGAAGTATGTCTTTCGTTCCACGAGGAGCTTTTGTCAACATATAAAATATCACCTCTACATATTTTTAATCGCCATAAGCTTCTTTTAAAAAGCATTGCTCGGCGTTCAATATATTTATCTATACTATTTAAATAAGTATATAAATCTTTTGCATTAAATGATGTTTGTAATCTCTTACCTGGATAAGTAATCTTACTAGTTGCTGCACCGCCAACACCTAAAATAGTCTGGCGTTCACCCATTATTTGAATATTATAAATGCCTTCTTGACCCTTTTGCTATAACCTACATTTTCTAATTGACCACTCATATAACCTTGACGATAAATATAATATGGAATTAAACCATATTCATCAATAGCAGTTGTCATTATCTTAGCCATAGCTTGAACTGTTTCATCATCAGGCAAGACAATATTATCTCTTATAAGCTTTAATTCTGAACCTTTTTTTAATGCTAAAGCATGCAAAGTTATATCATCTGGAGCTAAATCAATTACTTTATTAATCGTATCTTGAGCATCTTTTATATCTTCACCAGGAAGCCCAATGATTAAATCAGTATTCACATGTTTTATACCAGCTTGACGCACTTGTTTAAATGCACGCAAAATATCTGCTGAAGTATGTTTTCTACCAATTAAAGATAATGTTCTATCTTGCATTGTCTGTGGATTTACACTAACTCTATCTGCACCATATTTTACTATGGATTTTGCTTTTTCAAGACTTAAAGAATCAGGTCTGCCTGCTTCCACAGTGAACTCTTCAACATAATCGCCTTTAAATGATTTAGCTACTAAAGATAATAAATCATCAAAATCATTTTCATTTAAACTTGTAGGAGTGCCTCCACCTACATAAATACTTTGTACTTTAAAATCATATTGTTCTATTAAAGCTTTAATTTTAGTAATTTCATAATTTAAAGTCTGCAAATATTTGCGAATCATCTCGCTACTTGGCAATATACTTGAAGGAAAAGAGCAGTATAAACAACGTGATGGGCAAAATGGAATTCCCACATAAACACTGATGAGTTTTGGGTCATTTGCTTTTGTCAAAAAAGGTAATTGTAAATAAGCAATATCTGTTATTAGATTTGCTTTATCTATTTGTACCTCATAATCACCTTGTAAACGTCCTATCACACCTTGACGGTCTAATCCTTGCTCCATTAAACGGTGTACGATTTTTGTTGGTCTAACTCCATGAAGTATTCCCCAAGGAGCTTTTTTAGCTTGTAAATCTTCGCAAAAGATATGATATAAATTTAATTTAATTAAACGATTAGTCCCTGCTTTTACACTTTCATCATCATGTAAAAAGCTTTGTCTTGTATAAGTCCATAATTTTTCATCTTTACGCAAAGTCAAGACTGTTTTTACACCATTTAAAGCCACATCATCATATATATTCTCTATTTTCAATTCATCGTAATCAAAAATAGTATCATCTGCATCATTTATTTCTACTTTAAATAATACTAAAATCTCTTTTACTATCTTTACAATAATTTCTTTTGTACTATTTAAATAAAATGTTTTTATTTTCACGATTCATTTCACGCTTTTTCTGACAATCTTCACAATAACCAAAGAATTTTAACTGATGATCTACAATTTTGAATTTGCATGTATCTTCTATTTTTTCTTCGAGATTACCCAAAAGGTCATCTGTGAATTCTAAGACTTTGCCACATTCTATACAAATTAAATGATGGTGTTGATGTTCATTAGGACTTGCATCATTTAATTCATAACGACGGCAACCATCACCAAATCAAGATAGTTTAAAATATTTAAGTCACTTAATAATTCTAAGCTACGATATACTGTAGCTAAACCAATTTCGCATTTTGTTCTTTTAAGATAAAATGCACATCTTCTGCACTTAAGTGCTGACTAGGTCTATCTAAAAAAATCTGCAATACTATTTTTCTTTGAGGAGTTAATTTATATTGAGGACCCGCTAATTTTTGCTTTAAATCCTCCATAGTTATTTTTACAGGCACTAAAAACCCTCCTTTTATCTCTGTTAGTTTCAAATATATATATTTTAGCAAAAATATACTTATATTACAAAGTTTTTATTATGATTATTATAACATTTTCTCAAAAAAGCTTTCAACTAAAGTATTATCTAACAAATTAAAAACAAAAAAGCTCCCGAAAAAATAATCTCTCGAGAGCTTTCTCTTATATTCTTAATTAAATTAATCTACAGTTGTTACTTTATCAATGAAGCCATGAATATCTTTTTCTTCACCGCTTTGAAGTCCTGTGATATAATTGAACATTTTTTGAGCAAATGGTCCAATTTTACCATCATTGATAGTCATTACTTTATCTTTATAGCCGAGTACACCAACAGGGGAAATTACAGCTGCTGTACCAGAACCGAATACTTCTTCTAATTTACCATTTTCGTAGTCTTCTACTAATTCATCAATAGTAATAGGACGTTCTTCTACTTCCATGCCCCATTCTTTAGCTACAGCAAGAACAGTTCTTCTTGTGATACCATTTAAAATAGTACCATCTAAAGCAGGAGTTACGATTTTACCATCAATTTTGAATAAAATGTTCATAGAACCAACTTCGCCGATGTATTTACGATGTACACCATCTAACCACAATACTTGGTCATAACCATTTTTGTGAGCTTCAAGACCTGCATGGAGGCTTGCTGCATAGTTAGCTGGAGTTTTTGCTTCACCTAAACCACCTTTTGTTGCACGAACATATGTATCTTCTACCATGATTTTTACTGGAGCAAATCCATGTGCATAGTAAGCAGCTACTGGAGAAAGAATGATATAGAATTTATATCTTTTAGATACGCTAACACCTAAGAATGGGTCATCTGCAAAGATGAATGGACGAATATAAAGGCTCTGACCTTTTTTATTTGGTACCCAATCTTTTTCAATAGTGATTAATTGATGAAGAGCATCATATACTAAATCAACATCAATTGGTGGAATATCAAGAATACGAGCTGAATTATTTAAACGATTTAAATGGTCTTTAGTACGGAAAATAACTACATCTTTGCCCTGACGGAAAGCTTTCATACCTTCAAAAATAGCCTGACCATAATGAAGTGTTGCATTTGCTGGGCTAACTTTTATTTCTTCGTAAGGTACAATCTGAGCATCATGCCAGCCTTGACCTTCATCATAAGTCATTTCAAACATATAATCTGTAAAATGTGTTCCAAAACCAATAGTGGAAACATCAACTTTTTCTTTTAATGTTTTTGTTTCAACAAATTTAACCATAATTACATCTCCCTAATTGATAGTGTATTCATTGTACAACTTATCTATTACATAGTCAAGAAAAAAGTTTACATATTTACATATTTTTACTAATAAAACAACTTTTTATGCTGATTATTCTATCTTTATAGCTTAATAAATTATTATAACAAGGATAAAATAATATTTATTTTATTTAAACTTCGCCAATAATGTAAAATAGAAAATCTAATAAAATTTATCATTATAAAACAAAAAAGCCGTAACCTTTTAATAAAAGGCTACGACTTTATCTCTTAATTATTCAGCATATACACTGATTTGACGGTTGTAACGACCTTTACGTTCGAAAGCAACACGACCAGCAATTTTAGCGAATAAAGTATCATCTTTACCGATGCCTACGTTAGCACCTGGATGGAAATGAGTACCTCTCTGACGAACTAAAATGCTACCTGCAGTAACGATAGTACCAGCATGTTCTTTAACGCCAAGACGCTTAGATTCGCTATCACGACCGTTACGAGTACTACTAACACCTTTTTTATGAGCGAAAAGCTGTAAATCAAAATTGAACATTCAAATTCACCTCCTGATATTTAGAACAGAAACGTTTTTTGGATTAGATTTCTCTATTTCCGCAAAACCAAGTACAGCTACAGCAAAGACAGCTTCTGTTAAATCATCAGCTTTATCTTTCAGAGCCACACTTAAATATCCGGGCTTTACATCATAATTTATTTCACGATGTAAATGTTTTGCCAAACCTAAAATAACTGACTGAGCCAATGCAGAAATCCCAGCACATACAATATCTTGACCATATGCGCCTGCTCCTGCATGTCCTTCTACTAAAAGACCGATGACTTTATCATCATCTTGACGCATTACAGATATTTTTATCATTATGCTTCGATTTTTTCAATAGTTAATTTAGTGAAAGGCTGACGATGACCCTGACGACGACGATAGTTGGATTTAGCTTTGTATTTGAAAACTAAGATTTTTCTAGCTTTATCTTGTTTTTCAACTTTTGCAGTGATTTTAGCACCTTCAACAACTGGAGTACCAACTTTAACATCTGCATCATTAACAACAGTTAAAACCTGATCAAAAGTTACAACATCGCCTTCATTAGCTGCGATTTTTTCAACAGTGATAACGTCACCTTCGGAAACACGATACTGTTTTCCGCCTGTCTGGAAAATAGCGTACATTCAATTACACCTACCTTAATTAATACTCGCCAATTACGGTTAGTCAAAGACTATTTATAAACCTTTTTGTGCGGTTGGGAAACCTTAATTTCTTAAGGCTTACATCTTGAAATTCTATCATATTTAAACTAATAATGTCAATAAAATTATTAAATAAATAAAATTATTATTTGACAATAGTACGTATACATACTAATATAATTTTATACGTATACGTACTATTATAAAGGAGGATTTTTCTATGCATTATATTGCCAAAGCAAAAAATATTTTTATTTACACTCTTTTGCTGTTATATTTTATTATCTAATGTTACTTATGCACAAGATAAATCGCAAACAGCCCCACCACCTAATTTACCTAGTGAATTATTTGATAATACTCCTCTAACACCTACAAAGGTTTTTGACAATCTTTATTGTATAGGCACAAAAAGCGTTGTAGTTTGGGCATTGCAAACTTCTGATGGAATCATACTCATAGATTCAATGTGGGATAATAACGACGCCCAATTAATCATTGATGGCATGAAAAAATTAGGATTAAATCCACAAGATTTAAAATATATCTTAATATCTCATGGTCACGGTGACCACTATGGTGGAGCACAATATTTAAAAGATAAATATAATGCTAAAATCTTTATGAGCAATACTGATTTTTATTATATGAATAATACTTTTGATGGAGCAAATGGTTCTCGTTCACCAAAATGTACTGTAGATGAATTTTTAACAGATGGACAACAAATTACCTTAGGTGATACTACTGTTACTGTCGTATCCACTCCTGGTCATTCTCCTGGTTGTGTTTCTTTTATCTTCCCTGTAAAAACTCAAGGTAAAACTTATATGGCTGCTCAATGGGGTGGCACAGGTATTCCTAAATCTATGGAAAACAAAGTCCAATATAAATCTTCCCTAGAACATTTTGCTCAATATTGTCATGATAATAATGTAGTTGTTGAAACTACTGCCCATTTATTTGCTGATAACGGTTATGCTAAATTAAATAATGTAGTAAATTCTACTTCCATAGAAAATAATCCATTTTATCTAGGTCAAAAAGGCATTGATAATTATCTCAATAACTTATCTTTAGAAATAGATAGAGCTATCGCTAATTCTATAAAATAAATATCTAAAATATTAAAAAGGAGTCTAAATATCTTAGACTCCTTTATCTATCTTCACCTTTATATTTTATGTTACAATAAAATATATTTAAAACTTGAGGTGTTATTTTAATGTTTCTCGAAAATATTTCTAGGATATACAATTTGTACCATAGCTAGAAAAATTCATCAAAATTTGACACATAAATTTTCCCCATATAATATTACTCCAGAGCAATGGGTGGTATTAAATCAAATTCACATCAATAAAATATATCCCAGAAAAATTAGCTGATAATTATCCAAAAGACCCTAATAATGTAAAGAATTCTTG
>ENA-OQBG01000224-OQBG01000224.1-human-gut-metagenome-genome-assembly--contig:-NODE-224-length-11127-cov-6.307455_pt1 | contig 11127 bp, 8 predicted proteins | sample MGYA00242746_ERZ504551 | MGnify/ENA primary metagenome ERZ504551 (study PRJEB26092, sample SAMD00036289) | human gut metagenome | host: Homo sapiens | study: EMG produced TPA metagenomics assembly of... | reverse complement strand
GGCGCGCTCCTCGGTGAAGCCCATAAACTCGAGCATCCTGAGCTGCAGCTCGGAGTCGTGGATGCGCATGCCGCCACCGCCGGCCTCGAAGCCGTCCAGTGACGAACGTCGTAGGTGCAGGAGCCCATCCTTGAGCGGGTCCTCGTCGAGCAGGTGCAGCTCGTCGATGTGGGCAGTGTGAAGGGCTGGTGCTCCGCCTCGTAGCGCTTGCCCTCCTCGTCCCAATGGAACAGCGGGAAGTTCACGACCCACAGGAAGTCGTGGCCCTCGCGCGGGAGCTCCAGCGCGTCGGCCATGTGACAGCGCATGCCGCCGAGGATCTCGTTTGCCTCGAGGCGCGGGCCGGCGGCGAACATCACCAGGTCGCCGGGCTCGACGTCGCAGCGGCGACGGAGCTCGGCCATCTCCTCGTCGGTGAAGAACTTGACGATGGGACTGTTCATGGAGCCGTCCTCGCGGAAGGCGATCCATGCCAGGCCCTTGGCACCGAAGGTCGCGGCGACTTGGCGAGCTTGTCGATCTGAGCACGCGGCCAGCTGCCGGCACCCTTGGCGTTGATGGCCTTGACCACGTGGCCCTGCGTGTTCGCGGCACTGGCGAACACCTTGAAGGCGGATCCGGCGAACACGTCGGTGAGGTCCACGAGCTCCATGCCAAAGCGGGTGTCGGGCTTGTCGGAGCCGTAGGTGTCCATGGCGTCCCAGTAGGAGATGCGGCGCAGCGGCGTGGGCATCTCGACGCCCACCTTGGCGAACGCGTCGGCGAGCACGTCTTCGAGCTGCGCCATGACGTCGTCTTGCTCCACGAAGCTCATCTCGATGTCCACCTGCGTGAACTCGGGCTGACGGTCGGCACGCAGGTCCTCATCGCGGAAGCACTTGGCAACCTGGTAGTAGCGCTCGACGCCACCGACCATGAGCAGCTGCTTGAGCAGCTGCGGGGACTGCGGCAGGGCGTAGAAGTTGCCGGGCTGCAGGCGGCTGGGCACCACGAAGTCGCGAGCGCCCTCGGGCGTGGACTTGAACAGGGCCGGCGTCTCGACCTCAGTGAAGGCGCGGTCGTGGAGAGCCGAGCGGATGGCGAAGGTGAAATCGGAGCGCAGGCGCAGGCGCGCGGCCATCTCCGGACGGCGGAGGTCCAGGTAGCGGTAACGCAGGCGCGTGTCCTCAGCGGTTTCGATGCCGTCCTCGATCTGGAACGGCGGGGTCTTGGAGCGGTTGAGCACCTGCGCGTGGTCGACGAGGACCTCGATCTCGCCGGTGGCGAGCTTGGGGTTCACCGCGTCGTGGCCGCGGTCGCGCACGATGCCGTGCACGAGGATGGGCCACTCGGGACGCATGGTCTCGGCGATCTTGAAGGCGTCGCCGTCGGAGTGCTCGGGGTCGAAGTTGATCTGCGTGATGCCCTCACGGTCGCGCAGGTCGCAGAAGATCAGGCCGCCGTGGTCGCGGCGACGGCTCACCCAACCGGTGAGGGTAACCTCCTCGCCGATATTGGCGGAGCGGAGCTCGCCACAGGTGCGGGTGTGCATGGAATGCATGTTGGCGGGGTTGGTGGTGCAGTCTTGTGCCACTGCTTCCTCCTTGTTGATCTGTGCCGCCCCGTGCCGTAAGCGGGCGGCTGGTGTACAGACTGCCGGGGCGCGTAGACAGCGCGGCTCGGCATATCGCGAACACGGATTCCGGCTGCCGGGATCGACGATGAAATCGCCCCTCGCCACAGCGGCCCTCCGCGCGCGACAGCTCACTAGGATAGCGGAAAGCAGGGCACTCCATCACAGAAGAGCACCCGGCTCACGCGGTCTTAACACGCTGGGAACATTGGAGGGTGGGGGTCGGGCATGCCAATGGCAGAATTACATGGCGGCAAGAGCCCCGAACGGTTTGCCCAGCAGGTCAACCGCCCCAACACCCCGAACATCAGCTCACGAGGTCAACGGCGTCAACAAGTTCCACTCGATAAAGCCCATGCTGCCCACCCTCTTTTTGAGAATCTGGATTCATCATATCACGATTATATAAATCACGATTTGATACATTATCGGACCTACATAGACTGAAACCGAGCCGACACGTTCGACATTGCAACAGCCATCGCTTGTGTGCACATGGGTCTAATCCAGCTCCATTTAAATGGTTGGCAATGTTCCCAAATCTGACATTAGGAACTTCCACCATTCGACATTAGGAGCACATGAGCAGGGAGAATCCGCTGCTATAAAGGGACAATGCGCTGTCACCGGACGACGGACAGGCCCTATTGCCGGTCGGCGGCCCTGCTCTTCTCGAGGATGACCCGCGGGGAATCTTTTTCCAAGCCGGAGAAGAACTCGATAACGGGAATGTCCAGACCGTTTGCGATCAGGACGAGATAGTCGAGCGAGAAGTTTTGATTGCCGCTTTCAACCTTATTGAGATTAGGACGGCTTACCTCGATTCGCCGGGCAAGCTCAGCCTGTGAAACTTCATGCTCTTCCCGAAGACGGCCGATGTTCTCGCCCACCTTCTTGCATACGTACTCACATGTCTCGTCTCTCTTCATGAGTCCATCGTATTGACTCATATTCCGTACAGTGTCTGATATTTCGTACATACCAGATTTGGGCTACACTGCTGTACTATATATCGTACACATGGAGAAATGGCATGGCTCAGCAGGTCAAATCAAAGCAGCGGGTCCAGGACCACGGCGAGGTGTTTACCAACGAGCGCGAGGTAAACGCCATGCTCGACATGAATCCCAACGCACCCGTTCGCCAGGGACCGATTCAGCAGGTGGAGGCGATGCGGTAATGGCAGCCCCCAAGTACACCCAATATCAGACGCGCTACTTCGCCGAACAACTTTCGCTCAAGAGGCCGCAGTCCAGCGTCGACAATCTCGCGTCCGCAATGTCGGGCACAAAGGTCGATCTCAACCCACACCAAGTTGACGCCGCGCTCTTTGCACTGAGGTCCCCGTTGTCCTCTGGAGCGCTTCTCGCCGATGAGGTCGGACTCGGAAAGACCATCGAGGCGGGACTCGTGCTCTCCCAGTTCTGGGCTGAACGCAAAAGAAAAATCCTGCTCATCGTTCCGGCGTCACTGCGCATGCAGTGGCGACAAGAGCTCACCGAGAAATTCTTTATCGACTCCATCCTCATGGAGGCGACTCCGTTCAATAAGGCAAAGCGTGAGGGCAAGCCCAACCCCTTCGACATCGATGGCCGCGTGGTGATCTGCTCATACAACTTCGCCGCAAGGAAGGATGCCGAAATCCGCACGGTCCCATGGGACCTTGTCATCATGGACGAGGCGCACCGCCTGAGAAACGTCTACAAAAAGAGCAACGTCACTGGTAAGAAGCTCAAGCGCGCCCTAGACGGCCGCAAAAAACTACTTCTCACGGCAACGCCGCTTCAAAACAACCTCATGGAGCTATATGGCCTCGCCAGCATCATCGATGATCACGCATTTGGCGACGCGAGGACGTTCCGAGACATGTATGTTACGGCCTCGAACGTTGATCTGCGGAACAAGAACCTTAAGGACAGGCTCCAGCACATTTGCCACCGCACACTGCGCAAACAGGTAACTGAATACATCCGCTACACGAACAGGCACGCCATCCTGCAGGAATACGCTCCTTCTGCCGAGGAGGAAGAACTCTACAACGGCATCTCCGACTACCTCCAATCAGACAAGCTCTATGCGCTCCCGCAAGGTCAGCGCACCCTCATCACGATGGTCCTGCGGAAGCTGCTCGCCTCGTCGTCGTTCGCCATCTCCGGCACGCTATCTTCGCTGATCGAACGCCTGGAGGGACTACTGGCAGGCGTCGAAGGCGATCTGGATATGAGTGACTACGACGCGTACGGCGACCTTATGGACGGAAATCAAGACGAGGAAGACATCGGCGCCCCCAACCTTGTGCAAGAGCGCGACAAGATACTCCTCGAGCTCGAGCGACTGAACGAGTATGCCTCACTCGCAAACAGCATCACACACAACGCAAAGGGCGATAACCTCCTCTTCGCGCTTGAGAAAGGCTTCGCGAAGATTGAGGAGCTCGGTGGAAAACGCAAAGCGGTCATCTTCACCGAGTCGCGACGCACGCAGGAATACCTGCTAAGGCTGCTCTCGGACAACGGCTACGAGGACAAGATCGTATTCCTCAACGGCTCGAACAATGACGAGGTGTCAAAGCGCATCTACGAGGACTGGAAGCAACGCCACGACGGCGACGGAGCAATATCGGGATCGCGGCAGGCGGATATGAAGGCGGCCGTCGTCGAGGAATTCCGCGACCGTGCCAGCATACTCATTGGCACCGAGGCGGCTGCCGAGGGAATCAACCTCCAGTTCTGCAGCCTGCTCGTGAACTACGACCTCCCCTGGAACCCCCAGCGCATTGAGCAGCGCATCGGACGATGCCACCGCTACGGCCAGAAGAACGACGTCGTGGTCATCAACTTCCTCAACAAGAGGAACGCCGCGGACGTCCGTGTTTACGAGCTGCTGTCCGAGAAGTTCAACCTCTTCAATGGAGTCTTCGGCTCCTCGGACGAGGTCATCGGGTCCATCGAGTCCGGCGTCGACTTCGAGAAGCGCATCGCCGGGATCTATCAGAAGTGCAAGACCTCCGACGAGATACAGGCGGAGTTCGACGCGCTGCAGGACGAGCTCGCCGAGAGCATCGATGAGAAGATGGTCGAGCCCGTCACTCAATCCTCGAGAACTTCGACGAAGATGTGGCAGCCCGTCTCAAGGACTGTCAAACGAGCACCGTCGCCAGCCTAGACAAGTTCAGTCAATGGACGTTGTTCTTCCTGCTTGCCCACGGGGCCGAGCGCGTTACCCCCGAAAACAAGCTGAGATTCCGATTCGGCGGAGACCCGAGCGGGCGTGTGTACAACCTGCAGTGGCGAGACGCTGAGGATGAAGGCGACACCTTCTTGCGTCGAGATGACCCAAGGTATCTTCACTGGATTGATGAGGCAAAGTCCATTGACCTGCCTTTTGGATCGGTCAAGTTCCTTTACAGCAACAGCGACAGGCGAGTCTCTTATCTCGATGAGCACCCTGGGATCAGGGGTGTCATCACGATCGACAAGCTCTCCTACTCCGGCATTGGAGAGGAAGAGCATTTGGTCATCACCGCCGTCACGGACGATGGGCGCCAGCTAGACGAAGACCTCGTAAACACCCTTTTCGAACTTCCCGCCGAATTGACCGATGCGGCGGGTGCCGTTAACGGTGAGGTGGAAGCACTCCGCAAGGAGCGCGTCGAACAGCGTCAGCGAGCCATCGAGGCGGCAAACAAGCAGTACTACTTAGACGAATGCGCCAAGTTGGACGCGTACAGCGAGGACCTAAAGGAAGGTCTCCAGCGCGAGCTGAACGACATAAAAAAGGCGATCACCGAAAAGAACCGTGAATTCCGCAACAGCACCGACCTCCCCCTAGACGAAATGCTTGCCGTCAAGGACGAGCTGGAAGAGTTGAAGCGTAAGCGAAAGCGGATGCAGCGAGACCTCTATGACCGTGAGGACGAAATCGAAGCACAAAACGAGCAGCTCCAAGCCGAGATGCGCGAGAAGCTTCGCGGCAACAGCGAGCTCGAACGAATCATGACCATTTCCTTTGAGGTTGAATAGGAGAATAATATGCAGAGACTCGAGCTAACTTGGATCGGTAAGGGCGAAGAGCCTGAGGTTGAGCCTCGCATCCTTATCCACGACCCATCAATGGACTATGGAGATCCCAGCACCGGGAATATGCTCATCCACGGCGACAACCTGCTCGCGCTCAAGGCTCTCGAGCAGGATTACGCTGGCAAAGTTAAATGCATCTATATCGATCCGCCGTACAACACTGGAGCTGCGTTCGAATATTATGACGACAATCTAGAGCACTCGATTTGGCTTGATCTCATGAAGCCCCGACTTGAGATTCTCCGCAGTCTATTAGCCGATGATGGCCTCTTGTTCGTTCAAATAGATGATAACGAGCAGGCCTATTTGACGGTTCTGCTCGATGAGATATTCGGCAGAAAGAATCGACTCAACACTATAACCGTTAAAATGAGTGAGGCTTCTGGCGTGAAAATGGCACACGCCGACAAGCGCCTCCCAAAACTGAAAGAATACATCCTTGTCTATTATAAGGCGCAACCACCGTTAATTACTCCTGAAAAAGTGCCCTTGCAGGAATGGAACAACGAATACAAGCAGCTTCTCACTGGCATCTCCGATGACGAGATCGACGAGCTGCATAATATACTGCATTCCTCTGAAGGGGCAACGGAAGCGACGTTAAACAGATGCAATTCAATACTATCAAGAGGCAAGGTTGTATCGCTCGCAAAGCATTTCAAGGGATTGGGACTTCCGAAAGAAGAAGAGGAGTCTTGGAAGTTCGCGCATGCGAAGTACATTATCCAGGCGGTAGGCTCGACAAGTGTTTTTAAGATAGCAAAGAACACACATCTGCTAGACCAAGATGTTATGGCAGTCCCATCATCATCGGGCCTGATCTATCTCGTCAATACGCGTGTCGACATGAATGCAAAGCAGCCGCGCGTCCAAGTGATATTCGCATCGGATAATTTGTCTCAGAATCAGGGAGACCTCTGGTTGGATATAAAGACCACTGGTGGAGTCGGCCAAGAGGGCGGAGTCCTGTTTGCGAACAGCAAGAAACCAGAAAGGCTGATCAAGAAAGTAATCTCGCTTTGCACAAATGAGGGCGATTTTGTTCTCGACTCTTTTCTCGGCTCGGGAACAACCGCCGCTGTTGCGCAGAAGATGAACAGGAGATGGATTGGCATCGAGCTGGGGGGCCATGCATATACGCATTGCATACCGAGATTGAAAAAGGTCATCGATGGAAATGACGAAACGGGAATTACCGATTTGGTCAGCTGGCGTGGAGGTGGAGGATACCGCTTTTTCGAACTTGCTCCCAGCCTCATAGCAATCGATAGTCGCGGCAACCCTGTATTCTCCGAGCAATACAGCCCTGAGATGCTCGTTGCAGCCGTCACCAAGCTCAACGGCTTCCGCTACGCCCCGGATCCAGACGTGTTCTGGAAACAGGGTTACAGCCAGGACAAGAGCTACATCTACGTCACCACGCAATACCTGACCGCAGGAATGCTCGATGGGATCGCCTCCGATATGGATCCGCTGGAGAGCCTTCTCGTGTGCGCCCCGGCATTCGACCTCGATCTCAACAAGCGGTACGACAATATCACCGTTAAGAAGATCCCGCAGTCCGTCCTCGCCAAGTGCGAGTACGGCGTGGACAACTACAACCTGAACATCGTCGACCTGCCCGTCTGCGACGACGAGGAGCGGGAAGATGATTAAGGAACCCTATAGCAAGCGCTACTACAGCTATAGCTCAAAGTACATCAGCAACGTGCTCTCTCTACGCACCCCTCAGCACGAGAGTCTCGAGGTGTTCGCGCGGATCTGCGACATTCTGAGCCTCACAAAGAAGCCTGCAGACGCGGATTCCTCGTTCTATGACGAGGACCTGCGCAATGTACGCGAGCATTACCCCACGCTCACGTCCTTCGAGCGCGATTTCCCTTCCATATGCTTCGCCCTCGCCACAGGCATCGGCAAGACGAGGCTGATGGCGCCTGCATCGCCTACTTACACTATGAGAAGGGAATCAGGAACTTCTTCGTCATGGCCCCCAACCTGACGATCTACCGCAAGCTCAAGGACGATCTCGGCAACCCTGCAAACCCAAAGTACGTGTTCCGCGGGCTCGACAAGTTCGTCAACCCTCCCCGAATCATCGACGGCGATAACTACGGAGACTTCAGACAGGCGCCCTCGGCGTCAACGACGTCGTCATCAACGTCTTCAACATCGCCAAATTCAATTCCGAAAGCAAGGACGGCAAGAAGGGCGGTGCTCGAACAAAAAGGCTTAACGAGATACTCGGCCAGTCCTACTTCGAGTACCTCCAATCCCTTCCCGACCTCTGTATCTTCATGGACGAGAGCCACCATTATCATGCCGACAAGAGTTTCGAGGTCATCAACGACCTGCGTCCGATTCTCGGCGTGGAGCTGACCGCGACCCCTCAGATCCAAAAGGGCGCGAAGAAAATCGACTTCCGAAACGTCGTATACGAATATTCGCTGGCGCATGCCCTCAACGACGGGATGTACGTAAAGGTGCCCCTCGTTGCCACTCGAGAGAACTTCCGACCCGAGGACTACACCGAAGAGCAACTCGACCGCATCAAGCTCCTTGACGGTCTGCGCCTCCACGAGGACACAAAAAGCCGTCTCGAGGTTTACTCCCGCACCTTCGGCAAACCATTCGTCAAGCCATTTGTATTGGTGGTCGCAAAAGACACGGAGCACTCGAAGCACATCATGGAGTACGTTACGTCCAACGATTTCTTCGGGGGTTATTACCACGGCAAGGTCATAGAGGTTAACTCCACAAAGAAGGGCGCCGAGAAGGACGAGAACATTGAGCTTCTGCTCTCCCTCGAGCGACCGGACAACAAAGTTGAAATCGTCATCCACGTGAACATGCTCAAAGAGGGCTGGGACGTCACCAACCTCTACACCATCGTTCCGCTGCGCACCTCCGCCTCCGACACCCTCACTGAGCAGACGATTGGCCGCGGCCTTCGCCTGCCTTACGGCAGCCGCACGGGAGATGAGCATATCGACCGCCTCACCATTGTGAGCCACAACAAATACGCCGAGATCATCAAGCAGGCGAATGACCCAAACTCGCTCGTCCGCAAAGTCTACTTCATTGATCCCTCCCTTGGAGGCAATGTCCCCCAAGCGCAGACAACGGTCGAGATGCCCACGGTCTATGACACCGCCACCGGCGATGAGAGCTTTGTCGGCCATGTCGCCCTGGCGTTGAAAGACGCCGTCGGCGCAACCTCGCCCGAAGAGACGGAAACTGCCGAGAAGATGGAAGAAGTCGCTCGGTTCGTCGCCGCCCTCTCATCGAAAACGACAGAGGAGCTCAACAAGCAGGTCCGGACGTTCGATGCGATCAGCGATGAGCGAACCCTCGAGATAGCCACGACAAGCGTAGCCCACGAGACCATGCGCCAGTTCCCGGGACTCAGCCTCTCCGAGGAAAGACTAACATCCGTCGTTAAAACCACCATGAAAGCCTGCGTGCAGGCGCTCACCGACAGCATCATCCCAATCCCCCGGGCTGTTGTTCTGCCATTCGCCAAAGTGAAGCGCGGCTACCACCCGTTCCATTTGAACACGCGAAACATGAATTGGAGGCCGACGGGAGACAAACTCGTTGGCACCGAACTCATGGAAGGTGGCCGCACCGTAAGCTTGGACGTCAGCAGTGCTGCCGAGACGCACGTCGATACCCCGGAAAATGGAATCGTTCGCCACATCATCGTGCGCGACAACATCGAATACGGCGAGTGCGCCGACCTGCTGTACTCGCTCATCGGCGAGCTCAAGGAACACCTTCTCACCTACCTCAATGAAGACGATGCCGAGCAGGTGATGCGCGAACATCAGAAGGGCATCGCCGAGATGATCTACCTTCAAATGAATGAGCACTTCTACCGAGAGGAGACCGGGTACGAGACCGTCCAGATGCGTCCGTTCTCGAAGATAGAGAGCGGCTTTGGCAGCAAGATGGCAGCCGAAGACATTTTCGACCTGCACTCAACGTGCCCGTTGGAGAGGTGCACTCAAAGGTTTTTGGAGGGTTCAAGAAGGCGTGCCACACCCTATACAAGTTCGACAGCAACACTGAGAGAACACTCGCTATAATCCTCGAAAATGATGGCGCTGTTCTACGATGGATGAGACCCTCGCCGAAGCAGTTCAATATCTACTATGACTCTGCCGCCACGAAACGGTATGAGCCCGACTTCATCGTTGAGACCGACAATCGCATTTACATGATCGAAACCAAAGCGGCGAAGGACGTCGACAATGAAGACGTTCGTGCCAAGGCAAAGGCTGCGCGAGAGTACTGCCGAGCCGTTACCGAATGGAACGCCGATCACAACGGTAAACCCTGGGAGTATGATGTGATTCCCCATGACAACGTACGGTTGAACTTCACTTTTGACGGGGTCGTTGCGGCGTCCATCGAGTACGACAGCAGTCAAATGCCCCTATAGAGAGCAGCAAGAAGTGAACGTGGACATCGACCGAGAGGGCGGACGCATCGAGGTCGTCTTGGGCTTGGACAAGCACGGCAATCCCAAGCACCGCACGTTCCTGTTCCCCAGCGCCTTTGACCAGGGATTGCTGGCGCTGTAAGGCAAAATGGTGCAATTGGGGTACGTCCCCAATTGCACCATTCCTACATTTGGCGCGTGTTCACGCTCGTCGGCGATAATGGGGGATTCGAACGCAGGCAGCCGGACTCCTCTCACGGGCGACGCTCTGGTACGGAGCCGCCGCGACCGCGTGGCTCGCATGCGCCCTCCTGTGGATTCCACTTGCCGCCGCGGCCCCCTACTCGCTCATCGTTGCCCTGTCGCTCCTCATGGGAAGCCTTTGCCTGAGTGCCATCGCATTCGCGCTCGTCCACCTCACCATGCGTGCGACCGAGCTCAAAGACGATGCAGATCTGACGGTGTAGCCATGGGAATTCGGATTAACCTCGACGTGGAGCTCGCGAGGCACAAGATGAAGCTCGGCGAACTGTCCGAGCGCGTGGGTATCAGCACCACCAATCTCTCCATCCTCAAGACCGGTAAGGCCCGGGCCATCCGTTTCAGCACGCTCGAAGCCATATGCCGGGAGTTCAACTGCCAGCCAGGTGACATTCTGGAATACGTGCCGGAGCATGACGGGGATTTCCATTCCCGTGGCGCCGATGCGCGCTGATCTCGCGGCGCTCGTCGCAGGCGGGCGGCTCTTGCGCTGCACGCCTCCGTGCCGAGCACCCTCGATGCGCCCTCCTCATTGGACCGGTCGCAATCGCGTCATGCAGAAGCCTCGCCATATTCCTGGTGGCGCTCACATGCCCACGCTGGTGCTCGCCTCGCGTTTGTATCGGAAGCACCGGCGAGACGACGCCGAATCGACATCCCGGGATCGGCGCCCGGGTCGCTTCACGCAACCACACGGGTCATTTCGTACGGAGCCTCGACCACTCCGCCGCGGT